>Ga0210410_10004519_pt1 | contig 12187 bp, 10 predicted proteins | sample IncBWC4MmetaG_FD_161058 | JGI IMG/M metagenome (GOLD analysis project Ga0210410, IMG submission 161058) | Forest soil microbial communities from Barre Woods Harvard Forest LTER site, Petersham, Massachusetts, United States - Inc-BW-C-4-M | ecosystem: Environmental > Terrestrial > Soil >... | reverse complement strand
CTGGTCGCCGAAGCGGGCCGCACGATCGGCGAGATCGTTGAGGCGGTGACACGCGTCACGGGCATCGTGAAGGAAATCGCGGCCGCATCGGAAGAGCAAAGCAGCGGGATCGACCAGGTCAACCGCGCGGTCAGTCAGATGGACCAGGTGACGCAGCAGAACGCCGCGCTCGTCGAACAGGCATCGGCTGCGACGCAGTCGATGCATCAGCAGGCGAAGGCGCTGCGTGAGGCCGTGGCCGTCTTCAGGATCGCTGGGACGGGGTCCGCGGCGTCGCGCGTGGTTGCCCCGCAGGTTGCCACGCAGAGCGAACCGCGTCGGTCAGCACCGACAGTTCGCACGACCATTCGTGCAACGTAAACAAAGCCAAAGACCACGCCGGTCGTTGCCGCAGACAGTGATACCCGAGTCGCACCCCATACCGGTGCGGAGGACTGGCAAGCATTCTGAGCAACGCTGAAAATTGAACGATGCTAACGAGGTGCTCGGCCAAATCAGCGAGCTCGCAACCGCCAACCTGAAGACAGCGGCCGTTCTTGGGGCGCGGGCGATGGTCCTGGGCAAGCTTCTTTAAGCGCTCGTGCCGCACCTCACGCGCTCTGTAAATAATGCGACGGCCCCACGGATGGCACCTTGGAGAGACCCCGCGCGATTCGCCTTGGGCCGACTCAAAGGCCCAGCCCGGGCCCGCGATTCGGCGCCCTTTGTCATTTCTGGTGTCCGCGGCGCGCAACTTGAAAAAAAGCCCGCCACAGGGAGGGGCGGGCTTAATCCATATCGGAAGAGACATGGAGGAGACGGGTGTAAGTATAAACCCTAATCATCATCCATGCAGCGTGCTCCCTGGTGGTGAATCGCACCTGTCACAACCTGTCCGCGTGGCAGGCCCTGGGACAGAACGGCGACAGACATTGCGGTAACGCTCGCACCGTTACCGCGGCGTTACCGTCACGTGCCGCTCGAACGATTCGCGGTGCTGCGCCGGCAGTGGCGATCGGCGCAGTCCATCATCTGGCGATGAAGGGGATGCATAAAATGATCTATCAGCCCCTTAATTTCCGCGGCTGAGGCCGTGAGTAATGGTTTTTTACTCGTCGGCCGGCTTAGGTCTGTGAGCTTCTGCAGGCTCTCCTGGCTGACCATCACAGCGTTTTGACTTGTTCATCGCCCGGACGAGCCGCCGCTGCCGTAAGGCCGGGTGATCACTTCGAGGTAATGGCCGTCCGGATCGCGAAAATAGACGCCGCGCCCGCCATCGTTGTGGTTGATCTCGCTGGGCCGGCTACCCCTCGGATCGGCCCAGTATTCGAGGCCGCGATCCTTGATGCGGCTGAAGACGGCGTCGAAATCACCTTCGCTGATCAGGAAGGCGTAGTGCTGCGGCCGGATCGGGCCCTCGACGTCGGCAAAGTCGAGCGAGACGCCGTTGTCCAGCTCGACGACGTCGAAGTGGCCGAAGCGGGTCGGCGTTGGCTGGCCCAGCATCTCGGCCAGGAACTTGGCTGAGGCGCTCTGGTTCGAGCACCAGACGATGGTGTGATTGAGTTGCGCGACCATAACGCGAGCTCCGGCGACAGGGGATTAGAGGGTGATTTGAGCGTGGTGGCGGTCCGTTTAAATCGCAACTGCTCGTGCGTGATGCTCTGATATGCGCCGGCTCGGGTCTTCCGCCGGGACGATCGCGCACCTATGATGATCATCGACAACACTGAACTGTGCGGCATGGATGTTGAGCCAATTTTCTATGATGCGCCTTATAGCGTGTATGTGCTTGCACGTGTCAGCGCCGACTGAAATCTGACCCATTTTTCCGGCGATTCGCCGAAGTAAAACTGACCCACCCGGGCCCTTGTCACGCAGCCGCCTTCGCGCCTGTCCGCGTGCTTGTTTGCCCTGCCTTGCGCTTGTCCTTGAGCCGGTAGCTCTCGCCGCTGATTTGCACGATGTGCGCGTGGTGCAGAAGCCTGTCGAGCATGGCCGCCGTCAGCGTCTGGTCGTCGGCGAACGCCGAGGCCCACTGCGTGAACGGCAGGTTGCTCGTCAACACGATGGCGCCGCGCTCGTAGCGCTTGGCGACGACGTTGAAGAACAGATTCGCCTCCTCGCGCCCGAACGGCAGGTAGCCGATTTCGTCGATGACGAGCAGCTTCGGCCCGATGACCGCCCGATTGAAGAACTCCCGCAAGCGATTCTGCTGTCGCGCCGTCGCCAGTTGCATCATCAGGTCGGCGGCCGTAATAACGCGCGTCTTGATGACCTTCTTGAGTTGATGCTGAAAGCAGGCATCCAATTGACTCTAGTCGGCGATCATCGACAAGCCACCTTCAGAACGAATCATGGCCGTCAGAACAAGGCGTTTTCCGGAATCAGGATCATCGACAAATTTCGCGCATGGCAGAAGCGCAAGCTTGTAAGCATCGACTACGAGACACACACGCATAGGTGCAATCAGGTGATTGCAGACCTTAGCGACACGCTCTTTCCGAGCGAACCGAAAACTAGATCACTGAACACCACGCTCACGGGCCATGATGGAGTCTTCATCGTGCGATCGGACCAAGTGGAGGCGTACGTCACCAAGTATGCGCCTCAAATTCTCCGCCTGGACCGAAGGACCAATTGCGCGGGCCTCGATGCCATGAATTTCGGCGATTCGAAAGGCTTGACGTTTGACCGTGTTTTAATTTTTCCGCATGCAAAGGCCAGGCAGTGGTTGACCAGCGGATCCCTCATCCATATTGAGAAGTCGCTTGCCAAGATGTATGTCGGAATAACGCGTGCCAAATTCAGTTTAGCCTTTGTACATGACAAATCGGTTGTGATCCCGGGAGCCGTCGATTTCCATAACTGAACAGCTCTTATGCCATCGTGCGGTACGCAGAGAACGAGGATGTGGCGATGAAGAGGCACGAACCGATTTACAACGTGTACACGTTTCTTGAAGCCGGCGAACTCCGGTCCATTGGGATCAAGCAATACTATCGGCAGGGCTCCGACAAGAAGAAGCTAGCATTTTTGCAGTCGCGCGCCACGTTCGATTTTTCGTCAGCGAAGCGCGTACCCCTCGCAACCCCGATGAGCCGGGAGGAGTATCACGCCAGGGAGCGGATGGGCCAGACGCTCGCCAATTACCTGTTCAAGTACGCCGACTATGAGGCGAAGGCGTTCAACATCCCAGCCCTCATCAACGACGACTATTTCAATGCGATCCGCCTGCTCTTCAACAATCAACACTTCATTTCGTGCCTCAAACTGCTGATGTCGTTCGTTGGCACAATCGCCCACGTGGAGTTCGGTGATCGTCCGCCTCGCGAGACGCCGGTCTTCATCGACTGGCTTCGCACCTTCGCTGACGGGGAACTGGCCGAGGCAACACCCGAGGAATTTGGGAGTTCCGAAACAGACTACTGCACATGTCCAACTTGGAGTCGAGGAAGGTGGCGGCCGGCAAGGTCGCGAAGTTGACGCCGTACGTCGGAGCGCAGGACTACCCACCGAGCCCGGACCCACTCATCAAGTACGTCAACATCAGACTATTGCCAACGCAGTGCAGCGCTGGATCGTCTCATACAACGAGCATCCCGAGAAGATAGTGACGTTCGGCAGCGCTACGACCTCGTTGTGTCCGACGACCGCCGCGCGATCATCCCGATGACGAGCGGCGCGGGATCGTGAGTTCATCCGCCCCCGGATTGCCAGCGCATTCATCGGCGCAGGTAGCGGGCCATCGGGCCACTCTGCTCGTCAGGCTGGAAGGGCAATCCATCCTACGGCAGGAATCGTCCGACTGCCCGCAGGGGTGGAATGGATGACCGATTCGAACTGGTACGATAGTCCGCCGCTTCCGGACGGTTTCACGCATCGCGGGTCAAGCTGGTGAATCTGACGTGCAAGTTGTATATCTGACTGAGTACGGCCAAAAGCGGTCGATCAACACAGACCGCCAGATATCGTTGAACCTCAAGCGTAAGATCCGTACACCACCGACTCCGAACAGAGATTTAACATGACGAAGGAACGGGTTCCTTTGCTGCCTCTGCACTATTCACCGCGCTCCTGTTTGCAGGCACATTTTTTGTCACTTGCGACAAACTCCCTTTCAAACTTCGACTGTTACTCGGTTCTAGCTATGGTCATGGCTGGGCATCTACGCTATAGCCTCTGGCTTTGCACTAATTGACACTATCTTTCGGTACTTTTACCTGTTCGCCGATCGGGGCTGCGCTCCAACCGAGAATGTCGCGCGGCCGCGCATGGATACTTTTAGGTGCTGTTCTCGTTTGTGCTTTGGCGCTCCGTTGGTCAGCTACCCTCTGTCATTGAAAATAACGTCGCATGGGTATCGCGCAGGAGCATCCCGAAAGCGCGCTGAGTGTCCGCTTTTCGGAATAACGAATGACAGCTTCGAGTCGACTACGGCCGACCACATCGGGCAGTAGTCGACCAGGAATCGCCAATAAAGCGAACCGTTAATAAGACGTTCTAACGTGGGCTCCGCGGACGAACTTGCCATTCCGGTGGGAAAGCTGTTCCACTAGAATACGGTACTGGCATCAACAAAGAGGCCCGCAATGAGCACGTATCTGATAACAAGCCAAGAAATCGCCGAGATGGAAGGCACCAGAAAGACTCATTTCAGCAACCCGAATGCGAAGCGTATCAACAAGTCGCTCGGAGATGCAGCAGGGCTGACCGGGTTCGGCTTCCATATCATCGAAGTCGAGCCGGGCCATGAGACGACGGAGCACCACCTCCACCATCACGAGGATGAGTGCGTCTTCGTATTGAGCGGAACGGCAACCGCCGTGATCGGAGTTGAAGAGTTCGCCCTCGGCCAAGGGGATTTCATCGGCTATCGGAAGGGTGGCTTGCCTCATTCGATTAGGAATACCGGCTCGGAGATCTTGCGCTGTATCGTCGTTGGAGAACGACTCCCCCATGACGTTTGCGACTACCCGCGTCAAAACAAACGGATGTTCCGCAATTCGGGGATGCCGTGGAATCTCGTGGATCTATCAGCGATTGAGGAACTCGGCGGTAGTATCGGCAAAAAGTGACGCCAGCAATGGCCGCAGAGTCAAAGAACCGCCGGTGCGGGCGCTGCACATCGACCAGCCGCAACGGGTCAATCACCATCGGCGATCGCATCGGGCAGTGATCGGCTACAAGCAGACCTTCGTGTGGAGCGTGGCTGAGACTTTCAGATGGCGGCTCCGCTCAACAAGCGGTAATTCGATCTCAGAGCCAGCGTCGTGTCATCGCCCTGAGCTGCCGTTCGCCGTCAATTCGATTTATGTCGGCTGTCTCGCCGTTAGCGGACGGGACGAGCTAGGATGCGCAAGCGTGGTGGGATCTCCTCGAGTATTACCAGGAATATAACTATGTGTCGAAAAAATATCGGCAGTGGTCGAGGAGGCAGAGGTGGCGGGAGATACTCGAGAGCCTCTATCCCGATGCCTGAGCCGTCGCTTCCCACCTCGACGCCAGCGCTCCGCCCTTCGGTGGGACCGGCGGTCCCATCGGCTTCGCTGCGCGATGACCGGGCCGCTGGTCCGTCTGTCGGCGTGGCGCGCCCGTCGCCGTGCGAGGCTAGATGCGGAGGCCGCGAGGGCCGAACGGCCGGATGGCGGGATCGGGGCGGAGGCGCCGATCCGGACGGCGTCCGAGGATCGCCTGAGGAGGGCCGACTTCGCAGGCCGCATAGCCGGCGTGCTCTCGGAACTCAGTCTGCGCGAGGGCAGGGTGTTCGCAATCCGAGGTGAGTGGGGCTTCGGCAAGTCCTCACTTAAGAACCTAATCACCGAGCGGCTCGACGCCAGGAGCGACGGGGCAGACTGGCTTGACTTCAATCCCTGGCAGTGGGGCGACGGCCACGCGATCGCCCGCGCCCTCTTCGGCCAGATAGCGGATCGTCTGGGGGGCGAACAGTCGAAGGCAGCGGCTCGCCCGCGCCGAATCGCTGCGACGGTACGGCGCGATCCTTACAGGTGCCAGCGCGCCGCTTAAGAAGGCCGGGGACTCAAGTCATCTAATCTCGACTTCAACAAACAGACGATCGACGACTTCATCGGCATTGACGTGGCGAAGGTCAGGTGCGACGCGATCGATTCACCCTTTCTGGTCGATTCGGCCTCGACAGGGGCACCCGTTAGAAATCGAATGGGGCGCGCTCTCTTAGCCCAAGCCAAATCTCAACAGAGCGATGCAGCGTTCGCAGGGCCTCCTTGTGCTCAGGGAATTCGGCGGAAGGGGTCATTGAATTCACTGGCGGCCAGTATCCCACAGGCCGACCTCCAGCCAACCGATGTGGTCGATTGAACGGCCGTTGTACTTTGGAAGCTGTCGCCGCAGTCGTGCCGGGTCGAATGTCGGCAACGGGTCCGGCTACGGCCGACCGCATCGGGCGGCGACCGGGTCAATATCCGGCCGTCGCGCCGTCCGACATAGGCGCCCAACCGGAGGGCCGAAAAAGCTGGTGCTAATCCTCCGGCGCCCTCACCAGCCGGCCGCATCCCTTCTAACGCATCAGCTAGAAACCAGTTTCCAGGGTAGAAGGCAGTCCGAGAAAGATCGACGCCCGACAGCAAGCTCGTCTTGTCCAAGAACAACAAAGCCGGCACAAGGCCGGCTTGGATCGTGAAGCATAAGACTGCACTTTGTAAACAGAAGCATATCTCTGCATTTAGCGCAAAATTATGCTTCCTGTCTCAACTTTGGTGTTGCTTGGAATTCCGATGGGCGGAGGGCCACATAACTGTTGTAAAAATGCAAATAGAAAGGGTTGAGTTTTTCTTTTCGACTTTTCTGCGTGCCCCAATCGCTGCCCCAAACTCGCTATTGCTGCGAATTTGGCCTCCCATTCGGACCACGGAAAAACCAACAAGCGGTCTTTCGTACCGTAATCATGACTTACGCCACGCCCCATCGTTGGTCCATTTTGGATTGGAAGCAAGCGAGATTCGCGCGAGCATCCCACAGGGCGTGATGTTGATGGCCATGCTCGGCAAAAAACGCCTCGAGCCGAGCCGAATCCAGTCTAGTCCAGATATTCTCCGCCTGCCACCCTTTGGGAAGGGGCTTCCCAATCAAACCTTCGAGCAACCGTGGGTCCACGTCGTTGTCGTAGCAGAGGATAGGGCGGCCGCGAACCGGCACGTGCAGCAGCCAGTCCGTCACTTCGGCGCGAAGCTGAGCATGCGACATCGCACGACCCGCATGGGAGCCGAGTTGCGGCAGCACAATCTCTCGAACGAAATCGCTGCAGCGCGAACGGTCAAAGTCTGTACATTCTCCATAGAACTCGTCTCCGTTGTCGGCGACGAGCGCAAGGCCGATTAGCACCGGGTTAAGAAAATCAGTGAATTCTGTGTCTATGTATACGCGCACAACCATGGTGGGCTAGTCCTAAACATCTCCTCACTTCAACGCCTGAAACCTTCAAGGACGGTCTATTCGCACTTGAACTCCGTGAGCGGGCTAGTTTCCGTCAGGCCGCAGACGACATCCTTACCGTTCGTCACTCTGTTTCGACGACATGGCTCGGCGGTGTGCGGCTGTCCGTCTCCGTCACCGTCAAACCAAGGATGCGGAGCCGCTTCACTAGCTGGTCGATGCGGCGTTCGATGAACGTCATCAGGGCGTCTATTGGCATTGTTTCTTTTGCCGCCAGTTCCAGAATTGTCTCCGGAATGAGATGGTCCTCTAGTACATCAGCAAACCCCTCCTGCCTGGCAAAGTCCTTCAGGTAGTCCACCGGGTTGCGCGCAGAAATTTGCAGGTTGGTAAGCTGCGTTATGTATGCGATGTTCATGAGACTGTTGACCATCTCTGCGCCTTCCAGCGCCTTCTCACCTTCTGCGGTCTCCACGAATGCCAGCGGAAAGATGTGATGCAGGTTCGGCCGGTCCGTCACTTGGTAGTAGAGGTTGGACAGCACCTCGTTGTGCGGGGAGCCCCAGTTGCGGGGGCGCTGGCTGGCAAAGAATCCGAGAATCGCGCGATACATGCGGGACTTCGAGTTGTAGCTACTCGACCTGAATGCAGCGCGGTCGATGACCATTTCGGAATATCCGGAGCCGTCATCTCCTCGAAGGCGCTCGATGTCGGCCCATATGCCCGACGTACCCGTGAGCAGGTCCTTATGGTGGAGCGCTGTTGTCCAGAAGTAGCGCTTCAGCAGCGTGTAATCCGGGCTCCTCCGTCGGAAAAAGTAACCGACAAGCACCATATAGAAGTAGCGATACGGAACCAGCCCGGGCCCGTGCAGGTTTAGGGTCTGGTCGAGGAACCGGAAGGTAGTCCGGAATGCCTCCGTCGCGTCGTTCCAAACCTGCTCGATGCAGTCAGCCCGTAGGTCGCTTAGATAGCGGTCGGTGATGTTGTTGATTCCAGAGCCCGGCACGTAGAGCTTCACGACGACTGCGAGCATCTGGAGCAGGTCGAGGTCACCGAGATGCCGGTACTCACTCGATGCCATGCGCGGGTCTTCGCGGAAGTTGTCGAAGAGCTCACGCAGGTAGAAGGCAGGCTTATTCTCAGCGTTTTCGCGCGGTCGGTAGGTCTTGGCCACGACGATATCGAAGATGCTCAGCGGCCGGCCTCCCGTATTCACGCGCTCGAACACCTGGCAGACCTCAGCCACCTGAATGCCGTTTAGCTCAATCAGCGAGAGTTGGTAGCTGTCGAATACGGCCCGTAAGCGACGGAGATTCACGCGTTCGATGTGGTCATACTTGCGGCCAGATGCCTCGAGTGTTTTCTCGACGTCCGCGTACCGTTGCTGGATAGCCTTGAGTGACACCACCGTCAGGCGTGAAAGCTTTTCCTTCAGTTGTTCACTGTCTCGGACTTCCTGCTCAAAAAGAAACCTTTGGCGATAGCTGTAGTCGTCGGTGTCACCATCAAGCTCAACGGAGAGGTCCGCGTACAGGTTCGGCTTGAAACCCTCGCGACCCGCAATCGTGCCGCCATAGATGGAGGTATAGAGCGCCGTGGTCCGCTGCTGCCCGTCGAGAAGATACTGATACTCGTTCTGCCTTTCGTGCGGCGATATCAGGAGGCCGCCAATCTACCGGTGGCTGTGCAGGGGCACGCCAGTTCGCCACACAAGCAGGCTGCCGAGCGGGTAGAACTTGAAGAGGCTGTCCCAGAGCTTCTTGACGTTCTCAGGCAGCCAGACGACGTCGCGCTGGAAAGTCGGAATTTGGTATTTACGCTCGACCAGGTTGGTCAGGAACAGGCTAATGGTTATGGGCTTCGGCACGATTCGGTCCGAGAAACCGACGGCCTCCACGCCGCTGCCCGCCTGTTCGAGAATGGAGAAGTCGTCCTGAAAGTTGTCGTCCTGTTGCTGATTCATCTCTTCTAGCCGGTGGTTGGTAGCGCGCGTCTTGCTCCAAAGCGTTGAACGCTACCATAAAATCTGCGACCTTTCGCATTGTTGTAGATGAGCTTGAAGACGGGTAGATTTCGTTCGGGGATGCCGGTAGCCATCATCAAACTTTCATAGACGAACTGACGTGGTAATCGGCCGCCCTATTTTTGCGGCTTTCTTTTCGCCCGGCCCCGACTGAGCGACGACGTCACGCCACGGCAACGAGGTTGATTTGTTAAGCCTCCAACACGCTTCACATTTTTACGGCATAGGCCCACAGCTCTCAATCATTCTCCCACTCAGGTTTCCAACGATTATGCCGTTACCGTAAATGGTAACTTGTAGTGACGAAGCGGAGTAACAATGACAATTTCAGAAGAAAGCACTTCGGAAGTCAAACCCATACTTACGTGGCCTCAATTGCTCGAGGACACGCCTGCAGACGATGACCATCTGGAGTCGTTTGGCAGGATGGAAGAAGCACTTTTCAACATCATACGTGAAAATCAGGGCGGCAAGACCGTGTGCATCAGGGGGGCTTGGGGCACAGGGAAGTCAACACTCGTGAAGATGCTTGCGAATCGATTCGTATCGTCCAAGAGCAATAGCGGGGAAAAATCAGGTTCGCCGCGCATTGGCAATTCAGGTAACAACCGTGCCGCGGGTAGGCCCGACGTCGACGGATGTGTATTTCTTTACGACGCGTGGGTGCACGCCGGCGACCCGCTGCGTCGAGCATTTTTGTCCAGCTTGGTCGACTTCCTGCTCGCTCGTGGATGGCTAAGCGATAACAAACCCGCGAAAAGGAAGCGTGGGCTGCTTGGCGTGCTCGACATAGCCAAATGGCTAAGCGATGACATGCGCCCTGCGAGCACGGAAGGCGAGTGGACCGTGTTTAAGCATAAGTTGGCGGGCCGATACAAAACCGTCGAGCGCGTCTCGAGCTACCGATTTGGTCCGCTGAGCAGGTTAATCTCAGGAACTGTAGTCGCGGTACCCGTAATGAGTTTGGCTTGGTACCGCGTAAGCTCATCGCTGCAAGAAACGTTGGCGTCGTCTGACTCGCTGAGCTTTGTGGTCGGTTGCCTCTTTATCGCAATAGCGGTGCTCGGCGCGGCGCTTTGTCTACCGGACCGACTCATCAGCGCCTTGACAAAAAGAGATTCTTTTACTGAAAAGGTTGATACGACTGACGAACCCGTTCCGTCTAGCATCGAATTTGAGGAGCGGTTTCTTGAGATTTTGGACCGGGCATTTGCGGACGAAAACCGCCGACTCGTTATCGTACTCGACAACTTAGACCGAATCTCTAAACAGGAACGAGACTCAGTGTGGACGCTTCTTCGTTCCTTCATCGATAATAGCAACATCGCGAAGAGCAGATGGTTCAAGAATATTTGGGTACTCGTCCCCTTTGCGGAGTCAACGCCCCCCCAATTGAATGTCGACAGGGAGGATGACCGCCAAAAGACGGAACGAAATGTGAAAGAAGCGGCCGCCTCCCCCACGGCTGGCATTGCTTCAGATGCGTTCTCAGAAAAGCTGTTTCAAATAACGCTAGATATGCCACCTCCAACGCTATATCGCTGGGAGAAATATCTCACGGAAACGCTAAATCACGCTTTCGGCGGAGGAGTCGAGCGATTCCAGACCATTGCCCGTCTTTTCGGTGCAACCTCGAAAACGCAGGCGGCGCCAACGATGCGGGGCATAGTCAAATTTGTCAATTCGCTTGTTGCCCTTCACTATCAGTGGCCTGACATCTCGATTTCGAATTTGGCAGCGTTCGAGCTCGCGGGCGGCCGGGAAGGCGTTGGTAAGGGACTCGACAATTTCGAGCGATGGGATGAGTTGGCTCGTATCGTCAGACACGATTCCGACTTGACGGCTCAAATAAAAGGTGGATTGCCAGAAGACGTGCCAAATGGCGGCTCACTAACGGAGATATTTACTAGACTCTACTATGGCGTCAAAAGCGTCGAAAGTAAGGTTAGCTTTCAACTTGAGCTATGCTGGGCTGACAGCCTGAAGGGAAATGACAAGTCCGAAGCACTCTCACTCATGCGTAATGACAGTGCCGTAAGCGCCCTCAATAAAGCTCTGGAAGGCCTTCACACATGGATTGAGACTCCGGTTAATGTACTCAACAGTTTCGTGCTTTTAGCGTGGCTTTACGACCTGCGAATCGGTAGTGACATTTCCTTTTCCCGATTGATTGCGCCGGCGAACTGGGCTTTGGTGGCACAAGCAGTCAGGGATGTCATGCGCCGGACCGAGCTCGCGCCGGTCAATGAGGCAAACGCCGTGGAGGGCTACAAAGCCTATCTTGCGATATGTGAAAACAGTGCGGACGCAGCACGCGATGCTTTCGCAAGCCTTCGGCGCCTGGGAAGAACGGACGCTCCTCAGACGGACTTTCAAAGCGAATCTGCCTGGAGACTCGCTAATATTCTAACTCTGCCTCAATTTGACGAGTTAGTTCGGGTCGAACCGGAGCCCTTAGTGTTACCCTGCACGGGAAAGGATTACTTACGTTTCTGTGGAATGGCGCGCGAGGTCATCCTTGGTTCATATGCCCGTTCCGCCTTGGATAATTTCGAAACATTCGGTTTCGGGAGATGGGTGCCACGCTCAGGATGGCTTCCTATGGACTTTGATTTCGAACCGGCACTACAAAGCAGGAGGATTGCGTTGAGCTTCCCGTTGGCTTTTCGCTGCACGCCGCTTGAAGAATTAAAACTCCTGTTTGATTGGTTTATCTATGCCGCCACCCAGACGAACGCAAAAAAACCTACGGGAGCGAAGATAGGTTTT
>Ga0210410_10004518_pt1 | contig 12188 bp, 9 predicted proteins | sample IncBWC4MmetaG_FD_161058 | JGI IMG/M metagenome (GOLD analysis project Ga0210410, IMG submission 161058) | Forest soil microbial communities from Barre Woods Harvard Forest LTER site, Petersham, Massachusetts, United States - Inc-BW-C-4-M | ecosystem: Environmental > Terrestrial > Soil >... | reverse complement strand
GTAATCTCCTTTCTTGCTTTCGTGGCCTGGCGTGCTCCGCCCTGGCCCGTCATTCCGCCTTTGCACTTGCCCGTCATTCCGAACGAAGAGAGGAATCTCTCCGCGTCTTTTCTTTCTCTCGGTGCCGTTGCCTTATCTTCCCGCTCTTCCGTGCTGCATCGAAACCGGACTCTCTTCCTCATCCGTCCATTCTTCATTCGGCGTGCTCCGCCCTCGCCCGTCATTTCGAGCGCAGCGAGAAATCTCTCGGCGTCTTTTCTTTCTCTCCGCGCCGTTGCCTTACCTGAATTCTCCGTTCGTCTGTTCGTGGCCTGCCCTGTGCGCTTCTGTCTTCACATTTTGGGGTTGTGCGCCAGCGTGCTGGGGGTCGCCGTTTGCGTTGATTGGTGCGGAACTCGGTGCCGAACTTGGTGCGGATATAAATCTGCGATGCGCCGCCTGCATGTGTTCGCGTAAATCGCGGTCCGTCTCGTACCAACCGTCGCATACTCTGCAGGTGATTCGAGCCGTTTGTGCTTGTGCCATGTCTGGTTACCTCCTATAACTTTTCGCGCCTCCTTTGGGGGTGCAAATTTATCGTACGCCTGCCCGCGCCGGAAGCAAGTTAATTCGACCGCTCAGCCTGTGGATCAATTTGAAGGCTGTGGGAATCCTGCGCGGGGACCGAAGTTCTGGGATATTCAGGTCGAGATCTGAAGAGCCGTTCGCTTGGTGCCGAATGTGTAATCCGCTTATTAGATGTTAGGCAAAATGCCCCGCGGCCTTGAAGAGGTACGAGTATGATCCAGTCAACTCCGGTCCGACGGTCGGTGGGCTTAGCAACGATGCTCCGGCGCCAAGAATAGCGCCGAGTGGATTTCCCGTTTTCAGCGACCACGCCGCTCCGAGAACGGTCAACCCAAAATATGCGGGACGCTTCCATTGGGTTCTGGACACCCGGCGGAGGCTTTCGGCGATATCTGAGATTTCTTCTTGGCGGTCGCGAAGTGCCTTCGCTCTACTTCTTTCCGGGAGCAGACTTAGCTGCTCGACAAAGCGCCGAATTGCCCTCGCATATGCCCGATGCTCGGCAAGATGTTCTCGCCGAAAGCTCAGCACCTCGTCTATCGGAACAGGCCCAAGATCCGCACCAACAGTCTGGAGATCAAGAGAAACTACGTGACCGCTCGAAGGCACGGTTGGAAGTGAAAGCAGCGCGTGCAGTCCGTCCACAACTTTGAATCGATCAGTAGCGGGTGAAAGTTCAAAACCAAGTTGCGGGCCGCAAGGCCTAAGAATCTGGGCGAGCAACACCAATATGAGTGCCCTCACCATAGGATGCATAGGAATCGAAACCCCATCTTTCGTGTCCTTCGCGAGGTTGCGGGCCTTGAGCTCTTTGAAAAGAGCATCCGCCAGATGAGGATCGCCGCCATAGCCCAGACGAGAATTAGACAATTCGTGAAATGGTGTGTCTTCCTTTGACAGAGGATCGAGCGCACCCGATTCAATTACTTTGCCCATTGCAGCTGCTAGTCTCTCCGTCGCCGCCCCGTCAACCAACTTCTCGGGCGACAGGATGTGCAGTAGTCCTTCACGCTCTAGCCCCGCAGCTATTGAGGGGTCCGATGTAAACGGTTTGTCCTTGATGTAGTCGGGAACGAGGACGGCGATACCATCAAAAAACAGAATAAGATTCTTAACCCAATCCCCTATATGCCAAACAGGGCCAGGATAGTAGAACGCCACTTCCCTGGGGGCTTTCGATCCGACCGCTGTTTTTTTTTGCGCCATAGGTTATCTTTCCGAGCAGGCGATCAGAAATGATCAGAAGTTGCGATATGACTGGTTCCCGTTCTCTGAGCGCTTACCGACAAAGGAGTATAACAGTTCGAGAAGTACACGCAATGTACTATGATTTAGTGCCTAGGCCGGTGTACTGCAACCCGCCCGTCGATTCAGTGCTATATTCCGGCAATGAGTTTGGCTACCCTGACCTGCAGACTTGGACGACCCGCCGGGTGCCCCATGTTCGTCCCGAACGGGCGAACGTGGGGTTCGTGACTTTTCTTGCCGCCTGCCGCATCCCTTTGATTGCGAAGGGTGCGGTTCATGAACTCCCGTCTTTTACTCTTAAACTCTATTCGAATACCCTTCCACACCTTCCCCGCCGCATATTTAGTACTAAGTACCATAGTTTACTTGACATAGATTCACCACCAGCGCTACCCTGAACCGCAGACTCGGACGACCCGCTCTACTTTGTTTCTTGAACGGCTCCCGCCCCGCCTGCCGGAACCGCGAACTCTGCGTCCCGAACGAATCTTGGATATGAGGGATCTGCTTTTAGTATTTAGAGCCGACGACGTAAGTTTGGGTGTAGCTCACGTTCGCCGAACGTGAGGATTCTTCGCGCGGCTACCGATCGCGCGATTACGGAGGTTCAACTCTCGAATATCAACTTTCGGCTCCGGGCTAAGTCCTTTGTTTTCGCGCTGATTGGACGACTGCCCGACCTAACTCCTTTGTTTTGATATTCATCCGACGATGAAATGACCTAACTCCTTTGTTCTCAACCTAATGCCCAAAGTATAGGGAGGGGGGTACCCCCCTCGTGGCTCGGCGAACGGCGGAATTGGTTTTCGTAGGGGCCACCTTCAGGTGGGCCGTCTTTGTTCTTATGCCGAAATCATTCGGCCACGGCGACCCGGCCACGCGTTCTGATATGATGAGCACTCAAACATACATATGAGCGCTGATCAATCAACGAGCACCGCCCTGAACCGCAAAGAATTATTTTTGCGCGCCTGTCGCTGCGAACGCACCGAACGCGCGCCCGTCTGGATCATGCGTCAGGCGGGCCGCTACTTGCCGGAGTACCGCGAAATCCGCAAGCAGCACGCGTTTCTGGAAGTAGCCAAGACGCCCGAACTTGCCGCGGAAGTTTCTTTGCAGCCCTGGCGCCGATTGGGCGTGGACGCGGTCATCATGTTCTCCGACATCATGATTCCCGCCGAGGCGATGGGGTTGGGTTTGGAGTTGACCGATGGCGGCCCGGTTCTTCCCACTCCGGTTCGCGGCGCGTCAGAAGTGAACGCGCTGCGCGATTTCGATCCGGAAGTGGAAACGCGCTTCGTCGGCGAAACGATTCGGTTGTTGTGCCGCGAACTTGGACCGGACGTGCCGGTGCTGGGATTTGCCGCCGCTCCTTGGACGCTGGCCTGCTATTTGGTGGATGGCCGCGGGCGCGACGGATTTCCGGCCACGAAGACCATGATGTTCAACGAGCCGAAACTTTTCCGGCGCTTGCTCGAAAAAATCGCGCGCGTCACAGCTTCGTATTTGAAAATGCAAATTGCCGCGGGCGCGTCGGCGGTGCAATTGTTTGATACCTGGGCGGGAGAACTTGCCGCGCGGGAATATCGCGAGTTCGCTTTGCCGGCCACGCAGCTTTTGATTGGCGAAATGGATATCGCGTTGAACACGGAATGGGACGCGCCGGAAACGCCGGTGATTTTGTACTCGAAGGCCACCAGCCATTTGTTGAAGGACGCCGCCACTTCAGGCGCAACAGTGTTAAGCGTGGATTGGCGCGTGGATTTGGCGGAGTTGCGGCGCGAAATTGGCGACGAGATCGCCTTGCAGGGCAACGTCGATCCCTGCGTAATGCTCGGCAATGAAGCGGATGTGGTGAAAGCCGTCCACGAAACTTTGGATGCCACCGGCGGGCGCGGGCACATTTTGAATTTGGGCCACGGAATTTTGCCGACCACTCCGGTGGAAAATGCGATTGCGTTTGTGAAGGCCGGACAAAGTTATCGCGCGCGCGCGGCGAGCGCAGTAGAGATCACCGACGAAGACGAAATGGCGGGTGAGATCACCGAGGTAGATGAATTGGGCGGTGAGCAGTAAAGGCAGATTAGAAGAAAAGAAAATGGCTGAGCAAAGCGCGGAATTTAATATTGCCAAGGAAAACTTCCGCATCACGGAAGATTTCCTGGCCAAGTACAACACGCCGGGGCCGCGGTACACCAGCTATCCGACCGCGCCGGTGTGGAAAGACGATTTCGGCGTTGCGGATTTGGAGCGCGCCTATGGCGAAGCAAATGCCGCGGGCACTCCGATTTCTTTGTACATGCATCTTCCCTACTGCGAGAGCCTCTGTCTTTTTTGCGCGTGCAACGTGGTGATCACGAAAGATCATTCGGTTGTGCCTCCCTATTTGCAGACGCTGCAACAGGAAATTGAGCGCGTCTCGCGCCACGTTTCGCGCAAACGCGAGGTGGTGCAATTTCATTGGGGCGGAGGCACGCCGACGTATTTGACTCCCGCGCAGATGGAACAGCTTTTTGGTTTTGCGCGCGAAAGATTCACGTTTGCGGCCGACGCAGAAATTGGAATCGAAGTGGATCCGCGCGTGACATCACGCGAACATCTGGAAACTTTGCGGCGGCTGGGATTTAACCGGCTAAGTTTGGGCATTCAGGATTTTCATCCCGAAGTGCAGCAAGCCATTCATCGCGTGCAGCCTTACGAAGCCACGCGCGACATGATTTCGTACGCGCGCGAACTGGGATTTGATTCCATCAACGTGGATTTGATTTATGGCTTGCCGTATCAGGATGCCGAAAGATTTCGCGCAACAGTGACGCAGGTGCTGACGCTCCAGCCGGACCGCGTGGCCATGTTCAGCTACGCGCATGTGCCCTGGTTGAAAAAACAGCAAGGCTCATTTCAAACGCATTTACCCGAAGGCATCGAGAAATTCCGCATATTTTGCGCCGGGCTTCAAACATTTTTGGACGCAGGGTATTTGTATATTGGTATGGATCATTTCGCGAAGCCCGGCGACGAGTTGGCCATCGCGCAGCAGAGCCGCACGCTGCACCGGAATTTTCAGGGATACACGACCAAGGCAGGCGCGGATTTGTACGGCATGGGCGTGAGCGCGATTAGCGCCATCGGCCGCAGCTACGGACAGAATTTTCGCGACGTTGCGGGATATGGCGCGGCGATTGATCGCGGCGGTCTGGCCACCATGCGCGGATATCAATTGAATGACGATGACGTGCTGCGCAGGACCGTCATTAATAGATTGCTGTGCCATACGCTGATTCGCAAATCGGAAATTGCGGATGAATTCGGAATTAACTTCGATGATTATTTCGGCGTGGAACTGGCGCATCTGGAATCGTTTGCTGCGGATGGGCTGGTGACGCTGGATCGCGATGAAATTCGCGTGACCTGGCTGGGCCGGATTTTTATTCGCAACATCGCGATGGTGTTTGACGCCTATCTTGAAAAACAAAAGATGGATAGCCGCCCATTATTTTCCAAAACGCTTTGAGTTGATTTTTCATTCGTGAAATGCCTGACGCCAAGACAATTTCCGCGCCCGTGATTGTTATCGGCGGAGGAATTTCCGGATTGGCTTGCGCGTTTCGGCTGAAGCAGCACGGAATTCCAGTGCTGCTTCTAGAAAAGTCTCAGCGATTCGGCGGAGTTGTTAACTCCATTCATGAGAATGGATTTCTGTTTGAGCGCGGTCCACAAAGTTTCACGCTTACTACTCCGCTGAACGAATTGATCGACGCTGCAGGATTATCCAGCGAATTATTGCGCGCACCTTCGCGATTGCCGCGCTACATTTATGTCGGCGGCAAATTAGTTGCCGCGCCGATGTCTCCATTTTCTCTGCTGACTACTTCCCTTCTCAGCGCGTCAACCAAATGGAAATTAGTTACCGAGCCGCTTCGCAGAACGCGTCCGCCAGTTGAAGATGAATCCATTGCGTCATTTGTGCGGCGGAAATTCGGCGCCTCTTTATTGGACAATTTCGCCGCGCCATTTGTTTCCGGAGTTTACGCGGGCAATCCGGAGAAGTTGAGTTTGCGCAGCGCGTTTCCGCAGGCGCACGAATGGGAAAAGAATCACGGGAGTTTGCTGCGCGGCGCGATCAGCAAAATGCGTTTGCGTCCGAAGAATCCCAACGCGAAGAAAGTGCGCGGAATGTGCTCGCTGCAACACGGCGTTGGTTCGTTGTTCGACGCAATCGGCGCGCAACTCGGAGATTCCGCGCGGCTCGGCGTTGGCGTCGACGCAGTGATCCGAAATAACTCCACGCATAAAGAGAGCTTCGAGGTTCGCTGCACGAGCGGAAGCAACGGCGCCGCGCGAACCGAATCGCTCGCCGCAAGTGCGGTGATTTGCGCAGCGGAAACCGCAACCGCCGGACCCATGCTTGCGCCATCATCGCAACAATTCACCAGGAGTATGGCGCGGATTTCTTACGCGCCAGTCGCCGTTGTGTCTGCGGGATATCGGCGCGAAGCAGTTGGCCGCGCGTTAGATGGATTTGGATTTCTTGTGCCGCGCGCGGAAGGATTGCGCGTGCTTGGTTGCGTGTGGAACTCCACGCTATTTCCCGGACGCGCGCCGGAAGGACATGTGCTGCTCACAAGTTTCGCCGGCGGCGCGCTGAATCCCGAAATGTGTACATGGAGCGAGGAACGAATTGCATCAGCGGTGCACGAGGATCTAGCGCGCGTACTTAATATTAATGAACAGCCCGTTGCTCGGCACGTGCACATTTATCAGCGCGCGATTCCGCAGTACAACCTGGGACATCGGGGGATTCTTGCAGAATTGAAATGGACTTGCGCCGCGACACCGGGACTTTTTCTGGCGGGAAATTATTTGGAAGGGCCGGCCATGGGCGCCTGCGTGGAACGCGCATTCCGTGTGGCGGACGAAGTTGAGAAGTATTTGAACGGCGGCGATTAACTTTTCTTCTGACGCTCGTGCCGGAATCGATGCGCCAGTCGAATGGCGCGACGTTCGCCGGCCTCGCGAAACCGGCGCTTGTCTTCGTCCGTTTCCAGAATCAGAGGAACGACAGGATGCGGCTGGCGATTCTCGTCAATCGCCACAAATGTGACGTAGGCGCTGGTGGTGTGTTTGCGTTCGCCAGTTAGAATATTTTCTGAAAATATTTTCACGCCAACTTCCATGGAAGTATTGAAGACGCGGTTGACGCTGGACTTGAGAATAATTATTTCGCCGACACGAATGGGATTGCGGAAGTCCACGTAGTCCACGCTGGCGGTGACGGCGTAACTGTTGCTGTGCCGGTGCGCGGCGATTGCCGAGGCGATGTCCATCAGGTGCAACACGCGTCCGCCAAGAACGTTGCCAAGAACATTCGTGTCCTGCGGCAGAACCACTTCCGTCATTTCCGAACGCGACGCGCTGACGGGTTTTCCGGGACGCGCAACTTGTTCGTCCTTGGCGGGATTATTCTTTGGCTTTGACTTCGGCATTCGTCAACTCCTCAAGCTCTCGGGCGGCGCGCGAATTGGCGGCAGCGCGCCGAGCGCATATAATACCGCGACACCCACTATGACCCAACCTACGAGTTCACGGCGGCAGAAATTGGAAGCATTTCTTGCGGCGCACCCGAATGATGCGTTCGCGCAATACGGACTGGCGCTGGAATGCGCGAACCTCGGCGATACAGACGCGGCGCTCGCAAATTTCGACGCGCTCCTCGCCAAGCATCCTGATTACGTGACCGGATATTTTCAACTGGGGCAGCTTTATGCAAAGTTGATGCGTCCGGGGGATGCGCGGCGAGTGCTGACGGCGGGAATTGACGCGGCGGCGCGCACGGGCGATCAACATGCTGCGGGCGAAATGTCACAGGCGCTGACGGAATTGCCTTCGTAAGCAATAAGGCTGCTGCGGTCGATTCGATATTTCGGCAGGACTTGTACCTCAACGGCTTGGCGAATCATCTATAATAGATGTAGGCGTATTCAGCTTGAAAGAATCCACGACTCCGGGGCCCCATGACTTCCAATACCGCAAAACCTGAAAATCTTGGCCAGCTTCGACGCAGTCCGCAATTTGACGCACGCAAAGCCGCGCGTTCGGTGAAAGAAGAAATGCGCGAAAACCTGCTGTGCATGATCGAACGCAAGCAGCCGCTATTCGCGGGGATTCACGGCTACGAAGAAACTGTGATTCCGCAGGTGGTGAACGCGATTCTTTCGCGGCACAATTTTATTCTTCTGGGTCTGCGCGGACAGGCGAAGAGCCGCATCCTGCGCGGACTGGTGCAGTTGCTGGACGCGGAGATTCCCTATATTGCGGGTTGCGAAATTCACGATCATCCGCTCCGTCCGCTGTGCCGCACTTGCCGCGAACTTGTCGCCGCGTCTGGCGATGACACGCCAATTGCATGGCTGCCGCGCGAGCAGCGCTTCGTGGAAAAACTTGCCACGCCGGACGTAACCATCGCGGACATTATTGGAGATGTGGATCCGATTAAAGCAGCGCGAGCGGGACGCGATTTGGGCGATGAGCTTACGATTCACTACGGACTGTTGCCGCGCGCCAATCGCGGGATTTTTGCGATCAACGAATTGCCCGACCTTGCCGGAAAAATTCAGGTGGGATTATTCAACATCATGCAAGAAGGCGATATTCAAATTAAGGGATATCCAGTGCGGCTGCCGCTGGACCTATTGCTGGTGTTCACTGCAAATCCGGAGGATTACACCGCGCGCGGAAAAATTGTGACGCCGCTGAAGGATCGCGTGGGCGCGGAAATTCGCACTCACTATCCCGCGACGGTGGAAGAAGGCATGGCGATCACCGCACAGGAAGCGTGGGTGAAGCGTCACGGACGAAACACTGTTGTTCCGAATTATTTAAGTGAAGTTGTGGAGGAAATTGCGTTTCTGGCTCGCGAGGATAAGCGGATTGACAAGCGCTCGGGTGTAAGTCAGCGGCTGCCGATTGCGTGCCTGGAGACGGTAGTGAGCAATTCGGAGCAGCGCGCTGTTCGCAATGGAGAAGATCCGGCGGTGGCGCGCGTTTCGGATGTTTATTCGGCGCTGCCGGCGCTCACGGGCAAACTGGAACTCGAATACGAAGGCGAACTGAAAGGCGCGGAAACAATTGCGCGTGATTTGGTTCGTCGCGCAGTGGGCCGAGATTTCTCGCGTCACATGAAGGATGCTGATTTTCAGAACGTGATCAAGTGGTTTGAAATGGGCGGCGAATTAAAAGTTTCCGATACGTCTTCGGCCGACGAAGTTGTGAAGCAATTGAGGAAGATTCAAGGGCTTCTGGAAAATATCGATCGCGTGGGAGTGAACGGCAAAGATGGCGCGGGACTTGTGGCCGCTGCCGGGGAATTTATTCTGGAAGGTTTGTGGGCGCACAAGCGGGTGAGCCGAAGCGAGGAGCGCGGGTTCTTTGCGGAGCGTCCGAAGGCGCCGGAGCCGCGCGAGCCGCAGAATCGACCGCCACGAAGGCAGTTTAATTAGCAGTTGGACGGCGTTTGGTTTCAGGGGTTAAAACCCCTGACGTTTAGAATCTGTGCGGCACGACTGAAGTCGTGCCCTGTTACGAGGCCTTCGTCCAGCACGAGTCGAATATGCGGTTGACGCGTCTCAGGAATTGCGCGCAGCAATTGACGAGCGAGACTAGAAGATGAAATACACAAAGTATTCCAAATATACGGGCGAACCCGGCGACGACGTTGACCTGAACGAACTGGTCAACAAGCTTTCGGATTTCCTTTTGCAAAGCGGATACGATTCGCAGTTCTACGGCATTTCCGAAATGGATCCACAGAAGACGATGGAGCAGTTGCGTCAGGCAATTCTGCGCGCGCTGGAAGAAGGCGATCTGCTTCCTGATGATTTAATGCAAAAGATGATGGAAGAAGGGCCGGAGAGCGAAGAAGTTCAGAAAATGCTGGACCGGCTGATCGAGCGGCTTACCGAAGAAGGCTACATTAATTCGCAGCCCCCGCAGATTACCGCGCCGCCGGAAAAAACTCCGCGCGGACAAACAGGTGATCCGCGCGATCAAGAAACAAACGCGCGATTTGAAATCACCGACAAGGCCATTGATTTTCTGGGTTTCAAAGCGCTACAGGAATTGCTGGGATCATTGGGGCGTAGCAGTTTTGGACGGCATGACACAAGAGACATGTCCACCGGAGTGGAATCGGGCGGAGTTTCACGCGAATACGAATTTGGCGACACGCTGAATCTGGACGTGAGCGCGACATTATTTAACGCGGTGCGGCGCGACGGCGCGCGCGTGCCCATTGAAATTGACTATCAGGATTTGATGGTGCACCAATGCGAATATCAAAGCTCGTGCGCGACGGTGGTGATGCTGGACTGTTCGCACAGCATGATTTTGTACGGCGAGGATCGTTTCACTCCCGCCAAACGCGTGGCCATGGCGCTGGCGCATTTGATTCGCACGCAGTATCCGGGCGATTCGCTCAATCTGGTTCTGTTTCACGATAGCGCCGAGGAAGTGCCGCTGGGCGAACTGGCGCGCGTGCAAGTCGGTCCGCATTACACGAACACGCGCGAAGGATTGCGGCTTGCACGGAGAATTCTTTCGCGGCAGAAAAAAGATATGAAGCAAATTGTGATGATCACGGACGGAAAGCCGACGGCGCTCACTCTTGAGGACGGCCGCATTTACAAAAATCCCTTTGGAATGGATCCGCTGGTGGTGACGCAAACGCTGGAGGAAGTGGGCAAGTGCCGCAAGTCTGGCATTCTGATTAATACATTTATGCTGGCCAGCGATTATGCGCTGGTGCAATTTGTGCAGAAGGTGGCGCAGATGTGCCGCGGCAAGGCGTACTTCACGACGCCCTACAATATTGGCCAGTATCTGCTGATGGATTTTATGTCCCGCAAGACGAAACATATTCACTAACGACGATCCAAATTAGTTTTGGAAGCGGGCGGGCCACAGACGCGCCGCTACGCATCGCGGCACCGACAGGAGTGTCGGTGCTACAAACCCACGATCAGCAAATGCGCTTCGTCGTGTGAACGAATCGATTTAGCTTTGTGTTGCCGACTTCGAGAACAGCGCGGCCATGCGGCGCTTCATCTCTTCCGGCGCAACGTCTTCCACGTGGCTGGCCACGCTCCACTGCTGGCCAAACGGATCGGTGAATTTTCCGTAACGGTCGCCCCAGAATTGATCTTCCAGCGGCATGTCAACTTTGGCGCCGGCTTCCACCGCGCGTTTGAATGTGTCGTCCACATCCTCCACATACAAATGCAAATATTGTGGAATGAAGTGAGTCGCAGTTGAAACGGCTGGCGCTTTGTCAGTCATGGTGTCCACCAAGAAAATCATGGAATCGCCGATCTTCAATTCAGCGTGCATGATTTTGTTGTTTGGTCCGGGCATGCGCACGGTTTCAATCGCGTGAAATACTTTCTTGTAAAAGTCGATCGCGCCCGCGGCATCGCGAACGACGAGGTTTGGAGTGATGGTATGAAAATTTTCCGGAATAGGATTCACTGCGTTTGGCATAGCGGCCTCCTGGAAGTTTCCTGTTTGGCGCCAGGGGCTTCTCACCTGCTCCCGGCGTGAAACATCGGTGGAGAAGGATTCTCCGCCCGTTCGATGCGGAGTGTCAACACTCTGGCAGGCGGATTCTGTGAATCTCTGATGAATTTTTTGCTATGCGAGGGCGGCGGCCAGCAGGCGCCCGCACTACTTTTCGAACACGCCAATGGGAGAAATTTGCGGCGTTACCAGCACCGAGCGGGAAATAATAAATGCTGCTCAAGCGCTTCCGTCGACCGTGCGCGGATTGGCGTCCGCGCCACTGCTGCGGTAACATTTGAATGGGGAGAGCAAAGCGCGGCGTGGCAGAATCACGAGACGGAAAAGTCACGATTCAAGCTCGGGACAAAGCGCCACTATTCAATCTCCGTGACGCCGCGGGAAACGAATATTCTCTTGCCGAGGAATTGCGCAAGGGCCCGGTGGTTGCAGCGTTCTTCAAAATTTCCTGCCCGGTGTGCCAATTCACATTTCCATTTCTGGAACGCCTGTTCAAGATGTACGGTGAAAATGTGGCCACGTTTCTAGCGATCTCTCAGGACGATGCGTTGGACACCCGGGAATTTTGCCAGGAATACGGCGTCACCTTCCCTGCCCTGCTCGACGACGAACGCTACACCGTTTCCAATGAGTATGGATTGACGAATGTTCCTTCGATTTTTCTGATTGGCGCGGATGGAATCGTGAAGGTCACTTCCATCGGCTTCGACAAAGAGAAGCTCGAAGCAATTTCGTCGGAGCTTGCTGCGTTGGCAAAGCGTCCGTCGGCGGCATTATTCCGCGCCGGTGAAATCGTGCCCAGCTAC
>Ga0210410_10004517_pt1 | contig 12190 bp, 11 predicted proteins | sample IncBWC4MmetaG_FD_161058 | JGI IMG/M metagenome (GOLD analysis project Ga0210410, IMG submission 161058) | Forest soil microbial communities from Barre Woods Harvard Forest LTER site, Petersham, Massachusetts, United States - Inc-BW-C-4-M | ecosystem: Environmental > Terrestrial > Soil >... | reverse complement strand
GATGGCGCGATATTCCGTCATGAACAGACTGCCGCCGCCCGCCACTCTCTTGAAGGCGCCGAAGAAACCGCCGCCGCCGCCCATCTGCGTGTGCGTCGTCATCTGGATGGAGCTGGTCATCCATGAGAGCTCGCCTGCTTCGGAGATGATGGACTCGTTAGGTTGCAGAACGCATTCGAGAACGGGCATCGTGGTGCCGGTGATGCGAGCTTCCATGGGAGACTCCTCTTTTCAATGCTGCTGATTCTAATCGCCGATGACAAAGAGAATATTCTGCTGGTTGACCCTCGCATTCCACAAACCTGACTTTCGATTTAGGTGAACGCATAGGAGGAGAGAACATGGCGAATCCCATTCTGGTCACGGGCGCGGCGGGCCGCGTCGGCGCGGTAGGGCGCACGGTCGCCGAACTGCTGTTGAAGCAAGGCAAAGCGGTGCGTGCGATGGTGCGAAATGAAGACGAACGCGCGCAGGCGTTGCGCGATATGGGTGCGCAGGTCGTGGTGGGCGATCTGCTCGATCTCGATTCGATGCATAGGGCGATTGCCGGCTGCGAGACAATGTACTTTGGCATGTCGGTTTCGGATGCCTATCTGGCCGCGACGGTCAATGCGGCGGCGGTGGCGACACTTACGCATATTTTGAAGGACGAAAGCAGGTCCACATGAAAACGGCTCGAATCATGGCGGTAGCGGTGCTGATCGTCGGAAGCGGTTTGGCGCTGCACGCGGCACAGGCGCTGCAGCCGGGAATCAAGCGCACCGATCTCCAGCAGCACGATCTCAGCGTCCCCGGACGCGAGGTCGTCCAGACGCGCATCGACTTCGACCCGGGAGCGGTGGCCCCCAAGCACACGCATCCGGGCGATGAGATCATCTATGTGCTCGAAGGCTCGCTGGAGTATCAGGTCGAGGGCAAGCCGCCGGTGACGCTCAAAGCCGGCGAAGTCTTGTTCATCCCGGCCGGAACGATCCACGCAGCGAAGAACGTCGGCAGCGGCCCCGGGGTGGAGCTCGCCACATATGTCGTCGAAAAAGGGAAGCCGCTCGTCGTGATAGTCAAGTGAGTGGTGCGTTTGCGGGGGCCTTTCGGTCGCAGCATCGCCGCCACTTTCTGATTGCTGCAGCGATCATCGCGATCTATGTGCTGCAGATCGTATTCGCCGTTAAAGACCAGGCCCAGACCATCGACGAGGGTTTCCATCTTGCTGCCGGGTATCGATATTGGCAGTGCGCTGACTTCGGTTTCAATTCTGAACATCCGCCCCTGGTCAAAATGGTGGCGGCCGCTCCTCTGTGGTGGTCACATACGCCGGCTCCCGAGGGCGCATGCGGTACGGAGCCGACTACAAAAGATTACGGATATGGCCTCGGAGCCCACTGGTACTTCGCACAAGGGCTCAACGCGGAGCAGATGCTGTGGCGCGGTCGACTCGCGGCCTGCATATTTTCTCTGATACTCGCAGTCACGTGCTTCTTCTTCGCGCGCCAACTCTTCGGTGACAGCGCCGCGCTGTTCGCGCTGACGTTGCTCGCTTTTGAGCCCACCATGCTTGCCCACGGAGCCCTCGTCACGACCGACACAGCGGTGGCAGCGTTCGTCCTGGGAGCCGTCTTCGCCTTCTACCGCTACATGCAGAAGCCCACGCCCGGGCGGTTGATCGTCGCAGGCCTGATGACCGGCCTTACTCTCTCTGTAAAACATTCCGGTGTACTGGTCCTTTCGATCCTTGTTGTTCTCATGCTGGGCGAGTTCTGGCGCAGCAGAGCGGCGGAGCAGCCCCGGAGACGTCAGGCATTACGGGCGTTTTTTGCGCTGGGACTGATTGTGTTGATCGCGACCGGAGTCTTATGGACGACCTATGGCTGGCGATTCAACGCTCGCCCCAATGGCGCCGCCATGACCACTTCGATAAGCGAGTTCATCTCATTTGCCCAGCAGATGGGAAACCGCAGCTTCGTCCTCGCGCACGTGGTTCCCGTCATGGAGCGTTTCCGGCTTCTGCCGCAGGCCTATCTGTATGGGTTCGTAGATGTGCTGAATGTATCGAATCCTGGCCTGCCGCCATACATACTGGGCAAGCTGTATCCGCATGGGAAATGGTTTTTCTTCCCCGTGAATTTCGTCATTAAGTCGACGTTGAGTTTTCTTGCGCTCACGCTGATCGCGATCGTCGCGGTGCCGTGGCGGCGGTTGAACTGGGAAAGACAGCTCTTCTACCTGCTAGTCCCGGTCATTGTGTGGACAGCTATCGCGATGACCTCAGGACTCGATATCGGATACAGGCACATGCTGCCGGCGATCCCGTTTCTTTGCATCCTGCTTGGAGCGGCGGCAAGTTATCTGTTCACGCGGTCGCGCGCGTGGCGAATCGTGATCGTCGCACTCTTTGTGCTGCATATTGCATCGTCGCTGCATGCCTTCCCGGACTACATTCCCTACTCGAACGAAGCCTGGGGCGGTAAGCAGAAGACCTACCGCGTTCTGACGGACTCGAATGTCGACTGGGGCCAAGCGATTAATGAAACGAGGCGGTACCTTGCAGCAAATAACATCCATGACTGCTGGATCGCATACGACAACGTCGCGCCTGCAGAGCACTACGGCGTTCAGTGTCGGCCGCTGCCTCCCAATCCGGGTGGTGCGCCGACTACTCCACCGCTTCGCGCTACGGGCACATTTATTCTCAGCGACCTCAGCGTTTCTGGAATTGAATGGGAGCGCCCGGAACTGAATCCTTACCGCGAATTCCTGCATTCCGCGCCGAAGGCGGTCATCGGCGGCGCGATGCTGGTGTATGAGGGAACCTTTGATCTGAGCGGTGCCGCGGCAGTTCAGCACCTTGCCTCAGCAGACAGCCTTAATAACGCGAAGCAATTTGAGCAGGCTGAGATGCAGGCTCGCCAGGGTATCGCTCTGCTACCCGAAAGCGTCCGCGGTCATCTCGCGCTCGGCAACGCACTGGCGGGGCTGAATAAGACAGACGAAGCGCGGCAGGAGTATGAAGCCGGTCTCAACCTCGCAACGCAGCGCGCGGAATGGTATCCGATACAGATTGTCCAGCTGAGGCTGGCTTTGGACAAGCTCGCAACGCCGCACAGATAAGCCACTCATAGCAAGCACTTGCCGCAGCCGCGAACAGCACATACCCTGACGCCTGATGAACTACTGGGCGAGAGCGAGGGGGAACCTGGCAGACTTCACAGGAACCAGTCTGCTGCGTTTTCAACTGATACTTTGCGGAATCGCGCTCGCGGTTTCGGCATTGTTCTGGCTTACTCAGGGCGCGCCGAATTTTGTCAGCACTCTCATGTTCACGCTTGTAGTCGGCAATTTCACCAATGCTTCGCTGGCAATCGCCGCCCCGCTTTTTTCCAAACGGCGTTTCCCGATGGATTGGATTGTGTATCTCGCGCTGCTGGTCCCCATCGGCGCATTTGGCAGTCTTCTCTCCACGCTCCTGCTGCTTGCGGTGTATGGCCACAAGGGGCCGCGCATTGAATGGATCGTGGCGAACATCGAGGTTGGCACGCTCTTTTCGTTGCTTGCGGGCATTTCCATCTTCGCCGTCGGCAGCACGCGCGACCGGCTGGAGGCGCGTAACCGGCAGCTGCAGAATGAGGTTCAGCTAGGTGCGGTCAAGCTGCAGGCGCAGGAAGCCGAGCTGCAGACCGCGCATGAGATTCAGGCCCATCTGCTGCCTGCGGAGATTCCGCAGATCGCGCGGTTCCAGATCTCCTGCGCATGGCAGCCCGCCCAATCCGTGGGTGGCGACTACTTCGACGTGCTCGCGTTCAACCCGCGGCAGGTTGCCATCTGTCTCGCGGATGTTTCAGGAAAAGGAATCAGCGCCGCGCTTTTAATGGCGAATCTGCAGGCAGCATTCAGGGCCTTCGCTTTAGAAGATGTCACTCCCGGCTCGCTATGCGGCAAGCTGAACCGGGCACTCTGCAGCAACATCGGTTCAGGCAAGTTCGTCACACTCTTCTATGGCGTGCTGGACAACGAGCGATTGACATTTCATTACGAGAACGCGGGACACTCGTGCCCCCTGCTGTTGCGCGGCGGTGACGTGATGACAATGCAGGAGGGCGGCACAGTTCTCGGCATCTTCGCCGACGCGCAATACCAGGACCGCTCGATTCAGCTTGTCGCCGGAGACTGCCTGATACTTACCACCGACGGCGTAACGGAAGCAGCGAATGGGTCAGAGGAAGAATTTGGCGAAGAGCGCCTGACCGCGTCGGCATTCAGCGCGAGAACTCAGGGCGCCAATGCGATTCGATCGAGAATACTCGAAGACGTCACTCGCTTCTGCAACGGCAAATTTCAAGACGACGCTTCACTTATCGTGATCACAGTTGACGGATAACGCTGGATAAGTTCCCGCACCGAATATTGGCTAACCCTGGCTCTGCTGTTCTAGTTCTTCCAGCGACACATCTTTGATGTGCGTCGCGATCCACCATTTGTAGCCGAAAGGATCTCCGACGCCGGACATGCGATCTCCGTAAGGTTGATCGGCGGGTTCACGAAGAATTGTCGCGCCCGCGGCGAGCGCTTGCTTGAACATCGCGTCGCAATCCTCGGTGTAGATGAGCAGGCTTACCGGGGAGCCGCCATAGTGCTCGGGGCTGAATGCCTCCATCTGCGGGACCTCATCGGCCATCATGATGCAGGAGTCGCCGATCTGGATTTCAGCGTGGTTCACATGGCCTCTCGCATCCAGCATGCAGGGCCCTTCCTTGGCCCCGAACGCTTTTACATAGAACGCGATCGCCTCAGGGCTCCTCTTGAAGATCAGGTACGGGTGAACGCTGTGATATCCCTCGGGAATCGGTTTGACTTCGGACACGGAACTCTCCTTGCTGCTAGACACGGAACTCTCCTTGCTGATGGTTGATTTTTCTGAGGCGGACAGATTCACGCTACTGCCGCGGCCGTCGCAGCGGACTTCAACCAGCTTTCCATCTGGTCGTGACCGACCACTCCCGCTTGCTGTCGCACTGACCTGCCCTGGTGGAAGACGATAAAGTTCGGAATGCCGCGCACGTTATATCGGGCACCCAGTTCCGGATACTTCTCCGTATCGACCTTCACCACGATGGCCTGCCCGGCCATGTTCTTGGCGGTCTGCGCAACCTCCGGCGCGGCCATGCGGCACGGCCCGCACCACTCGGCCCAGAAGTCCACGAGGACCGGAACTTTTGCCTTCTGAACGATTTCGTCGAAGGTCGCAGTATCGGCCTGGATTGGCTCGTCGATAGGCGGCAGCGGAGTCTTGCATTCGCCACATTTACCCGTATCCGCAAGGTGCTCCGCCGGGACGCGGTTCTTGCGTCCACAATTTTTGCAAACTCGAATTACCGGCATATGGCGCTCCGTAACCGCATTACTGTATCAAGTTCGATGCGTGGCAGTTGTCATTGGTCGGTAACTTATCGCCGATTGGCCGAGGCCGGGCCTTCTTGAACCGGTTTTAGTTCAAAGCAACGAAAGCTACGGGGCTCTTAAAACGAAAGTCACCGAATCCTTAATACAACCTTGCCGAGCACATGGCCGGCGGCCAGGCGTTCGTGCGCCTTCGCAGCTTCGGCAAGTTTGTAGGTGTCGGCGATTGGCACCTTCAGCTTTGCCTGCTCGATGGCGCGGTTGAGCCGCTGGAATTCACGGACCCCGGGAACACCGTCATACGCGGTGAGCTTGATGCCCGCCCGCTTCCGCGGAGCAGGCTCGACCCCGTTCGGATACGCGACCCGCCCGCCACGTCGCAGCGCATCAAGACAGCGCGCAAGATTGACGCCCGCGAACGCAAGCACGGCGTCCACGCCATCCGGCGCGAAGCGGCGTGCCGCGGCGGTAATGTCTTCCTTGCGGCCATCGACGGCCACGTCGGCACCCAGGCGGCGCACCAGCCTGATGCCGTCATCGCCTGACGCAGTCGCAAACACGCGTGCCCCTCGCAGCTTTGCGAACTGCACTGCGAGAGTGCCGACACCGCCCGATGCTCCATGAATAATGACGGCATCGCTCTTCTTGATCTGCAGCGCGTCATCAACGCCTTGCAGCGCGGTGATCCCCGTCGTGCCGATCGCCCCGGCCTGCTTAAGATCGAGCACCGCCGGAATGTGCGCGACACGCCCCACCGGGACGGCCGCGTACTCGGCGTAGAAGCCGCCCTTCGGATTATTGAAGCTGTACGCGTAGACCTTGTCGCCAACCTTGAGCCGCCGCACGCGCGCACCCACCGCAGCGACCGTGCCAGACCCGTCGCTCCCAAGCACGATAGGAAAGCGCGGCCGGCCGAACGGCCACCAGCCGCCTCGCATGTCCGCATCCCAACTGCCGACTCCTGCGGTGTGCACGGCCATCAGCACCTGGTTCGCGTCAGGAACAGGCACCGGCAGAGTGTCCAGCGTCAACACCTCGGGCGGCCCGAAGCGTTCGATCGCCGCAGCGCGCATGGTCTCGGGAATTCTGGAAGTCATTGCATCGTTCCTTTTCTCGACTGCTATCGACTGCGGCTTCATTATCCGCCTCGCAGCAGCGCTCCAAGCCGCCCCTACGCTTCAAGCGGAGATCAATATAAAACCTCCGTCCGATGGTGAAAGGCACGGGCTTCAGCCCGTGCAATATGCCTCGCCACAACAAGGGGCTTCAGCCCCGGCTAGCACTAACTCACCATGCAACTGACAGCTCAGTGCCGGCGGCTGCCAACCTGAAACTCACCCCTGCAGCCATGATCGACCCAGATACCATCGTCATTGGCCCCCCAACTGTAGCCACGCCTGCACTCTGCGCCACTGATCTGACGCACAAGCCGCACGCCCCCATTGGTGTCTACATCGCAGGTGTGACGGCCGTCGTCGGAAGCACATGTGATCACGGCTGAGGTCGGATAGCCTCCGCCTCCACTATTGCCGGTCTGGAAATCGGCCCGGCAACCGTGATCGACCCAGATCGAATTCTGATCTTCTCCCCAGCTGTATCCACGCGTGCACGGGGAGCCGCTTCGCTGGTCGACCATCAGAACTCCGCCGCTGGTATCAGCCGGGCAGTTGTGCCGCTCGCCATCGCTGGAAGAACAGTTGATCAGCCCGGCGCGGCCAGCTTGATTCACGTAAGGGTTGTAAGGTCTGATCGTGAAATCGGCGCGGCACCCATGATCGACCCAGATGCCGTCCCGGTCTGTTCCCCAGCTGTACCCACGCTGGCACGCTGAGCCGCTTCGCTGGTTCGTCAGTTCGACGCCGCCGCGAACATCAGCGCTGCAAGTATGACGGTTGCCTTCGTCGGAGGAACAGGTGATGACCTGCTGGGAGTAAGCTGACACGCTGAATGCTGCAATCGCCGCTGCAAAAATTATCTTCAAATTCGACACTCATATCTCCATTCAGCCTTCAGAGCGACAATGCCAATCTCCCTGCGAAGGCTCAAGGTAACCGCCGCAACAATCGTCCGCTGCATACGGTCCCGTGGAGTCAGACTATCGCCATTCGGCAGATAGTTGCTTACCTCGGCAGGCTTTTCTGGGTTACTTCGAGTCTCGAGAACGACTTACCTATCGGAAACCGCGTTTTTTCCAGCACTGCTTCTCAGCGACCCTACAATATCCGCACCCCTTCATTCGTCTACAGCCGTAGGTGCAGGATGCGGCGAGCCTGGAGCGGATGGCACACGAACAGGACGAGCGGATCTCCGAAGTGGTCAAGCGGGAGCAGTCCCGCCTGCTCAACTTCATCCGCCGGCGCGTGCCCGACCCGCGCGACGCTGAAGACATTCTGCAGGACGTCTTCTACGAGCTGGTGGAAGCGAACCGCCTGCTGATGCCGATCGAGCACGTCACCGGCTGGCTGTTTCGCGTAGCGCGCAATCGCATCACCGATCTGTTCCGCAAGAAGAAGCCCGAGAGCTTCAGCGACAACGCCCTCGCCGACGAGGACGACGAGCTGCTGCAGTTCGAGGATCTGCTGCCTTCGCCCGACGCTGGACCGGAGGCGCTCTATGCCCGCAGCGCGCTTCTCGCTGCGCTCGAGTTGGCGGTCGACGAACTGCCAGAGGAGCAGCGCACGGTGTTTGTTGCGCACGAGTTGGAAGGACGCAGCTTCAAGCAGATGGCGGCCGACACCGGCGTCAGCGTGAACACGCTGCTTTCACGCAAACGCTACGCGGTACTGCATCTGCGTGAGCGATTGCACAGTATCTACGACGAATTTACGAAAGCGTGAGGAACTGAACATGAATAGAGGATCGAAGGGATGGAAGAGATGGATTTGGCTTGCTCCGGTGGCGATTCTGGCGATGGTGCTATTTGTCGCCATCGGCGGCGAAATCGTGCTGCACCTGTGGAATTGGCTGCTGCCGCCGCTCTTCGGCGTGCGCCAGATCACTTTCTGGCAGGCGCTTGGCATTCTGTTGCTGTGCCGGATACTCTTCGGTGGATTTGGATGTCACAGTTCCGGCGGCCCCGGCCGCTCCAGTTTCCGCCGCCGCATGCGGGAGCGCTGCGAGAACATGACGCCTGAAGAGCGGGAACGATTCCGGCAACGCATGGGTGAGCGTTTCGGCTTTGGCCCACCGATGGGCGAGAAGAAGGAGCAATGAAGCCGTACCGACAGCGGTGACGACCACAGCTGAAGCAGGCACCGCCACGGATATGAGGCGGCATATTCCTCGCTGCCCTGATCGCTAGGGAATCTCTTGGAAGATGCTCATTAGGCTACGAGGGTCTGCTCCAGCACATATTCAAATTCGACCGCAGGAGTTTTCTGTACTTTGCTTACAAGGGAAATCGAGGCGTGTGGTCCGAAAGCGAAATCGTTTGTGGCGTAGCAATTGCCGCAAAGCCAATAGTGCTCGACCGTAAACTGGTCCCCGTCAGTTCGTACGACCCTGACAACGCGGCCATTGCGCAAGTGTAGAAGCTTTTCACCACATGCCGGATTGAAGCATTTATCGATCATTGATCCCTCCAATTCCTCGCTTCGAAGCTTCCAGCGCCTCTCGCGCCGGGTTCGGCAATGATTCAAAGTTCTCGATGGCTGACAATTATTGTGATGCGTCACAGATGGCTTTTGTTTCCAGAAGGGGGACTCCTACCCTCCGCAGGAAGTCGCGCTTCGTGGTGCGCCGCTAGCGAGGCGCCAACACAAGACCCAATGCAGCAAAATCAGATACTCGGCAAGTCAACTGGCACACTCGATAGTCGCTGGCATTGCGCACAGTCAACTTGGTGTTCCTTCCAGATTTCGTAAGCTCGCACGTATACTTCTCGGCCATGCGCTCGGAGACTGACAGGCAGACCGACATCACCATCGAAGAGATAGGCTATATTTGCAAGCCTCAGTCGCAATGAAAGCCCCACCATACAGCCATCATCGGTTTGCATTTGTGTGACCTTTTGGAGGTTTAAACACTAGGCTACACAGAACTCGATTGTCGGTTAGCTGGACTACATTTTTGGGAAACTTCTTGTTGTGCGCACCGTTGCCAAAGGCCGTAGTTAATCCAGCAACTCACGGCGTATTCAGTACGCCCATCAACCTTGGTCAAACTTTACTAAGTCGATATAGTGGTCGCAATCGCATCTTGGAACAAACCTAGATTTGTTTTGACAGCCCGGGTCCTATCCATCACAAGGAGACACCGGCAATGGCGCAAGACGAAGCCGCGGCAAACCCAAAGCCGAGTGAGAACCCAGGCGAAGAGGTTTCCGAAACTCTAACGGCCTCCCTCGACCCCGGCCGGCCCCCTGCAGGCGAGGTGATCGGCTCCTACCAGCTGCTGCAATTGATCGGTGAGGGTGGCATGGGAGAGGTCTGGCTGGCGGAGCAGAAGCACCCCGTGCGCCGGCGTGTCGCCATCAAGCTCATCAAGGCAGGCATGGATACACGGGAGGTGGTTGCCCGTTTCGAGTCAGAGCGACAGGCGCTTGCGCTGATGGATCATCCAGCGATTGCCAAGGTGTTCGACGCTGGTTCAACCGCTGAGGGCCGCCCCTACTTCGTGATGGAGTATGTAGCCGGTCTGTCCATCACGGCTTACTGCGACCGGCACAAGCTAAACACACGCCAGCGGCTCAAGCTTTTCATTGCCGTATGCGAGGGGGTTCAGCACGCTCATCAGAAGGCCATTATTCACCGCGACCTGAAGCCCTCGAACATTCTCGTCATCGAAGTGGACGGCAAGCCGGTGCCGCGCATCATTGATTTTGGCGTAGCCAAAGCGACCTCGCAGAGCTTGAGCGCCAGGACGCTATACACAAGAGTCGGAGCGCTGATCGGCACCCTTGATTACATGAGCCCCGAGCAGGCCGACTCCAGCGCCGAGGACATCGATACGCGAAGCGATGTCTATTCGCTCGGCGTTGTCCTGTATGAACTGCTCAGTGGAACGCTGCCGTTCGATTTTCATAAGCTGGCGTACGACCAGGTGCTCTTGTGCCTGCGCGAGCAGGATGCGCCGAGTCCGAGCACCCGGCTGCGCACACGAAGCGGCGATTCTGCACTGACTGCAAAGAACCGCGGCGCGGACCTGCCAACGCTACTGAATCAGTTACAAGGCGATCCTGACGCCATCACGTTAAAGGCGCTGGAAAAAGATCGCGCGCGCCGCTACGCCACGCCAATGGACCTGGCCGCCGACATCGGCAGATACATTCGCAATGAGCCAGTCCTCGCGCATGCGCCCAGCGCCGCCTACCGCGCACGCAAATACATCCGGCGCCACAGGTTTGGTGTAACCCTGGTGAGCCTGCTGGTACTGCTGGCGGTGATCTTTGCGGCTGCCCAGGCGACCGAGCTGCGGCGCATCCGGCGCGAGCGCGACCGAGCGGATCGGATCACTGATTTCCTGACCAGCATGTTCAAGGTCTCCGCTCCCAGCGAAGCGCGGGGCAACACTGTAACTGCGCGCGAAATCTTGGACCGATCCTCGAATGAGATTGAGAAAGGATTACACCAGGATCCTCAGGTCCGGTCGCAGCTGATGCAGGTGATGGCCGAGACTTATGAAAACCTCGGCCTCTATTCCCGGGCGCACGACTTGACGCAGCGTGTTTTGGAAGATCGGCAACGCACCCTCGGAGCCGACAATCCGAGGACACTGGAAGCGATGAGCCAGATGGGATGGATTCTCTTCCACGAAGGACGCGATGCCGAGGCCGAGCGCTTGATCCGAAACACGATCGATGCCCAGAGCCGCGTCCTGGGCCCGGACAATCCCGCAACCCTGAAGACCAGGGACCATCTTGCCGGGATCCTTTATAGGCAGGCGCACTATGCCGAGATGGAGAAACTTGAACGTGAGCTGGTTGCGACTAGTAGCCGCAAACTGGGTCCTGAGAATCCACAAACGCTGCGATACATGGACCGCCTCGCGGTCGCCCTCGGCCGCCAGAGCCGCTTTACTGAAGCGGAGGCGGAGTATCGCCGGCTGCTTGATCTGGATCGCGGCAACCTGGGCGCGGACCATCCCGATACTCTGGCGACCATGCACAGTCTCGCCATCATGCTCTCGGACCAGGGCAACTACGATGAGGCCGAAAAGCTATTTCGAGAGACTCTCCAGATCGAGCAGCGCGTCCTCGGCCCTGAGCATCCCGATACGGCGAATACGATGACGACACTCGCAAACAACATATACAGGTCCGGTCACGGCCGCGAAGCGGAGGCTGAGGCCCTCTATCGAAAGGCACTGGAGATCGAGTTGCGTATCCTCGGACCGGACCACCCTTTGACCATACGTGCGAGAGAGGGTCTGGCCAACGTGCTGTCCTCTGAAAAGCGATATGCCGAAGCGGAAACGCTCCTGCGCGAGATCGTGGCCACGCGCCAGCGTCTTCTCGGGCCCGACCATACCGATACTCTCTTGTCGCAGTACAACCTCGCGACCGTCCTCAAGCATGACAACCGATACGGCGAAGCGGAGAAACTGATTCGGGAAACTCTAAAAACGCAAGAGCGTGTCCTGGACAAAAATGACCCTGATACGTTGGCATCCAGGGCGTTTCTTGCCGACGTCCTGCTAAAAGAGCAGAGACCTCAGGAAGCGGAGGGGTTAGCTAGACAGGCCTTCAACGATCAGCTCCGGACTCTTGGTCCGCAGCACCGCGACACAATCGAGAGCCTCGGGTTTCTCGGGGACGCACTGGTGAAATCCGGTCGCTACGACGACGCCAGGAAACTGTACC
>Ga0210410_10004516_pt1 | contig 12191 bp, 8 predicted proteins | sample IncBWC4MmetaG_FD_161058 | JGI IMG/M metagenome (GOLD analysis project Ga0210410, IMG submission 161058) | Forest soil microbial communities from Barre Woods Harvard Forest LTER site, Petersham, Massachusetts, United States - Inc-BW-C-4-M | ecosystem: Environmental > Terrestrial > Soil >... | reverse complement strand
TCTGCTACGTCTCGCTCTCGTCGCAGAAGAACTTCTACTCGCTCTACCTGATGGGCGCGTTCTGGAGTGAGAGTCAGCTCGATCAGCTGAAGGCGGCGTTCAAGGCGGCGGGGAAGAAGCTCGACATGGGGAAGTGTTGCGTTCATTTCCAGTCGCCGGACGATCTGCCGCTCGAAGCGATTGGCAAGCTGATCTCGGCAATTTCGAGCGAGAAGTGGATCGAGATGTACGAACAGTCGCGCTTGAAGACCAAGGCGGGGCAGGCGCAGGTGGCGAAGCAAGGCGCCCCATCGGCGAGCAAGGTGGCCGCCAAGCGCGTCGACACAAAGCGTCGGCGGTAAACTTTCCCAGCGTTCCTCTTTCAAACCGATGCACCCGCGAGACGGGCTGCATGGAAAGGACCGAGACTATCCCTGCCCGCCCGCAATCGCCACCGTCGTAGAATCTCCCACGCCCGCCTTCAGATTTCCGATCTTCGGAGGAAACTCCTGCTTTAGGGCATACATCCGCTGGTCCGCGATCCGGAGCAGCGTGATCGAATCGTCAGCATCATCGGGATAGACCGCCATGCCCAGGCTCGCGGATACGATCATCGACTTTCCGTCCACCAGGATCGGCCTCTCCATGGCGCTCCGGATGGTCTCCACAAAATGATCGGCGGACTGGCCCTCCACAAGATCCGTGGCAACGATGATGAACTCATCGCCCCCCAGCCGCGCCAGCGTATCGGAGGCCCGCACGCTCTTCCGCAGATGACTGGACACCTCGCGCAACACCTGGTCTCCGGCCTGGTGGCCCATCGTGTCGTTAATCATCTTGAAGCCGTTCAGGTCCAGGATCAGCAGGGCAAGCCGGCTGCGCAGGCGGTCTGCGCGCTCGATGGCAAACGAAAGCCGATCCGCGAAGAGCCGCCGGTTCGGCAGCCCGGTCAGCTCGTCATGCAGCGCGAGCCACTCGTTGCTCGAAACCTGCTCTTCCAGCATCACCAGAATCATGCCGATTGAGATGAGCGACTTCTGCATATTCCAGATGTGCGATGCGATTTCGGCATAGGGACGGTGCTTCACAATCCACGGGTGTAGCAGCAGGCACAGCGCCCAGATCGTAAAGCCGGTCACGATGGCCAGCCTGCCCGTGCTGTTACGCGCCAGGCGGCGCTGAAAATTGAGTGCAGCAATCGCGTAGACGCAGCACAGGCTCCAGTAGACCGCCTCCCGGTACTCCGCGCGGTGGATCAGATAGCCCATCCCCAGCCAGCCGCAGACGTGCAATATCGCGTACTTCGAGTTGTGACGCAGGTAGAGCGAACTTGCCACGCCAATCACCAGACCGGTGGCCATGCACGCGAAGAACGCAATGGCAGAATAGACATACAGGCCATAAAGCGTAGTGATCGCCAGAAGCGGCAGCGCGTTCAGCGACAAGTAGAGCAGCTCGGCATTCTTGGAGAATGGATATCCGCCCGATGCCCAGATGAAGACGACTCCGCCTAGCAGATAGCAATCCATCACGATAAGGTGCAGCGGTTTCGGCGGCAGCCCGCTCTGCGGATAAAAGGGGTGGGCGATTGCTTCGACCAGGGTAAAAAACAGACCCAGCAGCCAGATATCTGCGCGCCCCTGGGGATGTCGTCGCCGCAGCAACAGCAGGATGATGATGAGGATCATCAGGGCCAGCGTATCGGGTAGAAACGAATAATTCATCAGGCTCCATGCCTCTCAACGGTTGGATTGGCCTGGGAAAGGCCCGTGAGAAACACGTCTTCACCTTGCCGGCGATAGGACCGAACCTTTCGCCGTGAATCAAAAACGTAACTGTCATTCGCCGTCTCGCGCTGGCCCGCACAGATCGGCGCTTAAAACAACATTGGCAAGAATCGAACCGGGCGTGTCTGAAATGGCTACAGGCAGACCCTGACCCGCAAGCGGGTTTTTGCCTACATGGCGCCAAGCAATCTCAGGAGTTGGTCACCATTACCCGTATCACAGGTGCCGGTCGTCTACTATAACAACAATTATCCAACATTCAGCAGGAAACCTGCATGAAAATACTAGTCACAGAAGTCACCTGGATCAGGTAGCTAATTGACTATCTGGTGCAGCTTCAAGGTTTAGCCATTTCGTACAGCGTGTCGGCCCTGACCTATTGTTATTCGTCACAAAATCGTTTCGCGCAGCATAGGCCACCGAGTCCGGTGTGGGCAGACTCAACAGGTTACTAAGACCATTGTGGCGTCATTCCGTGAATCGTTGCAAAAAAATCGAAAAAATGTGCAAAAGTGTGGCATGTTTTTCGCGATCGATTTGCTGTCGTTTCCAGCCACACTTTCACCACAACTCCACCAGTTTTACCAGCCAATTCACCACGTTCTGCACACCAGAAATGGCAAAACCCCCCGCAAAAACGCCACTCCACCACAGCAGAAAAAATTACAAAATGTAACGCGAAAGATCCTGATCCTTCACGATCGAGGCGACCTGCTGCCGTACATACTCGGGATCGACCACGATCACCTTCTCCGTGCCCGTAGCGGTCTGCCGCTCGATCACGGGCAGCGGCGGCGAAGGCACCTGCGGCCCCGACGTAAGTGGAGCAGAAACATGGACTTCGCCCACAACGCCCTCTTCCGTGATCTCAGCCCGCGGACTCTTGAACAGATCGGGCGCCTGGAAGCTGATCTCGTCCAGCACTCGCTCGAGAATCGTATGCAGTCTCCTGGCCCCAATGTTTTCAGTAGTTTCATTCACCTTGAACGCAAACTGCGCCATCTCCGCAATCGCCTCCTTGGTAAACTCTAGCTTCAACCCCTCGGTCTCGAGCAGCGCCGTAGACTGCTTCACCAGAGACGACTTCGGCTCCGTCAGGATGCGAATAAAGTCGTTCACCGTCAACGAGTTAAGCTCAACGCGAATGGGAAAACGCCCCTGCAGCTCCGGAATCAGATCGCTCGGCTTGGACACATGAAACGCACCGGCCGCGATAAACAAGATGTGATCGGTCGACACCATCCCGTACTTGGTGTTGACCGTAGTCCCTTCCACGATCGGCAGAATGTCGCGCTGCACGCCCTCCCGCGACACATCCGGCCCATGGCCACCCTCGCGCCCGGCGATCTTGTCGATCTCATCGAGGAACACAATCCCTGAGTCTTCCACCCGCTCCACCGCAAGCCGCGTCACCTGATCCATATCGATCAGACGGTTTTCTTCTTCCTGCACGAGGTAGTCGAACGCCTCCGCAACCCTCATCTTGCGCTTCTTCGTGCGCTGTCCGAAGAGCCCCGGCAACATGTCCTTCAGATTGATGTCCATCTCCTCCGAACCCTGGTTGGAGATGACCTCAAAGCTGGGTTGATTGCGGTCGCGGACATCCAACTCCACGGTGCGTTCATCCAGCTTGCCCTCGCGAAACTGCTGCCGCAGCTTTTCTCTTGTCCTCTGTTCGCGGTCGCCGGGCTTGTCGTCTGAGTGCGAATCCTCCTGCGGAGTTGCCGCAGGAAGCTGAATGACATTGCTTCCCGGCTCGTGCGTGGCCGCAGCGGCTGCGGTGGGTGTTGGTGGAAGCAGCAGATCAATCAACCGGTCTTCGGCAGCGAGTTCCGCCTTGTCTTCCACCTCTTCCATCTTCTCTTCGCGAACCATGTCGATGGCGATCTCTACCAGGTCGCGGACGATGGACTCCACATCACGCCCAACGTAGCCCACCTCGGTGAACTTCGAGGCTTCGACTTTGAGAAAGGGCGAGTTGGTCAGCTTCGCCAGCCGCCTTGCGATCTCGGTTTTGCCAACGCCGGTAGGCCCGATCATGATGATGTTCTTCGGCATGATCTCGTCTGCCAACTCTGGCGAGAGCTTCTGCCGGCGCATGCGATTGCGCAGTGCGATGGCAACGGCGCGCTTGGCCGCATGCTGTCCGACAACGTACTTGTCCAGCTCCGCGACGATCTCGCGCGGTGTCATCTCATCGAGTGCGAGCGCCTGATCTTCAGCGGCTCCGGGTAGAAAAATTGCCATGGTACGGTACTCCTTGTACTTCAACTGCGGTCGCGGTACGCTGCGACGACACTTCGAGGGTTCTACGAGAGCTAGATGCTATTGGTTCGCCGGGGTCTCAGATTTCAGCTCTTCAATCGTCATCTGGTCGTTGGTATAGATACAAATCTGGCCGGCGATCTTCAAGCTCTTCACCGCGATCTCCCGGGCGCTCAGATTGGTGTTTTCCATCAACGCGCGCGCGCTGGCCAGGGCAAAACTGCCGCCGCTGCCGATGGTTGCGATGCCTTCGTCCGGGTCGATTACGTCGCCGTTGCCCGACAGCAAAAAGGTCTGCTTCGCATCGGCCACGATCAATAAAGCCTCCAACTGCCGCAACATCTTGTCGGTGCGCCAGTCTTTCGCAAGCTCCACGGCGGCGCGGCCGAGGTTGCCGGCATACTGCTCCAGCTTGACCTCGAAGCGGGCAAAGAGGGAGAACGCATCCGCGGTCGATCCGGCAAATCCCGCCATGACCTTGTCCTGATAGAGTCGCCGGATCTTCTTGGCCGAACCCTTCATGACGGTTGCCCCGATGGATACCTGGCCGTCGGCAGCCATCACGACGGAGTCGCCACGCCGCACGCAGATCACGGTAGTCGAGCGGATGCGCCGGCCATCGGCCAGATCAATGGGATGGGCAAGTCCGGGTAAGTTAGCGGAGGCGGATTTCACAGAGGCGGAAGACTTTGCAGAGCGAGAAAAAGACGAATTCATGGGCAACCTCCAGTATATCGCCGATTGCCTTCCGACTCGCCTGTCTGTCTCCGCCTTCCACTCCCCCGAGTGTCCACCTACCGGCAAACTCGCGTTTCCCGCATTCGGGATTGCGGCAATCCGTTCTCCCTAGCGCAATCACCCATTCGTTCGTTACTCACGCAGTACCTCTCTCCTCCGAACTGCCCCCCATGGGCTATGCTTTTGGGCAGAGGCCTGTGTTCTCGCTGATACCAATTCATGTGTCGCTTTCCCTTCGCTCACCGCGGGTTCTCGCCGCGATTGGCGTTGGCGTCGTGGCTGCGGCAGGGGTGGTCAGCTATGTCCTGACGCGACGCAAACCTACTGCCGAGGAGCTTGAGCGGGAACGCCGCGACCAGCTTGCCCGTTCCGGACGCATCACCGATGGGACCATTATGGACACCATGATCCTCGAGGCTCGCGGCGCCGACTCCAATGTGTCCGAGGCGTCCATGCTGCCGGAAGGCTCAGGCTCGACGCCGGACATCATTGTCTATAACTACCGCATTGCGGGTGTGACGTATGAGTGTGCTCAGGATGTTACGGCGCTCGCGCAGTATGTCCATGGTATCCGGACGGATCTTCCTATCCAGGTTCGCTATGCGCCGCATAATCCGGCGAACAGCATCGTCGTCGCCGAGACGTGGAGCGGGCTGCGGCTGAGTTCCTCGCATCCGTACCAGCCGGATTGAATGCGGCTGGGGGCGCAGACTACACTAAGTAGTATGCACATGGTCGCAACACCGAACGGCAGGATGCAGCGTGTGCTGCAGGTGTCGATGGTGCTTACGCTCGCCTATGTCGGGGCGACCTTCTACTTTGGGCTGCGGGCGCATTCGCTGGCACTGATCTCTGAGGCCGGGCATAATGTCAGCGACCTGCTGGCGATTGCGCTGTCCTTTGTGGCTGTGTACTTCCAGGCGCGTCCGGCGACGGACCAGAAGACCTTTGGGTATCAGCGGGCGGGCGTGCTGGCGGCGTTCGTCAATGCGGTGACTCTGGTTGTGTTGTCGGCGTGGATTGCGATTGAGGCGATTCACCGCATCGCTGCTCCAGTGGTGGTTCAGCCGCGGGTGATGATGTATGTGGCTGCGGCTGGTGTGGTGATGAATGGTACGGTGGCGACGCTGCTGTGGCGCTTCTCCGGCGACGTCAACATCCGCAGCGTCTTTCTGCATATGCTTGGCGATACGCTGTCTACTGCTGCGGTGATTGCGGGCGGCGCGGCGATCCTGTTCAGCGGTCTGACGTGGATCGATCCCGTGTTGTCGATTCTGATTGCGGGGATGATTCTGTGGAGTTCGGTGGGAATTATTCGTGAGACGTTGAACATTCTGCTGGAGGGCACGCCGCGGAACCTTCAGCTGGGTGAGATTCGTAACGCTATGGCTTCAGTCGAGGGCGTTCTGGATGTTCACGACCTGCATGTGTGGAGTCTGGGATCGCAGTCGCATGCTCTGGCGAGTCACGTTACGATTGCCGAGATGCCGATGTCGGAGTGTAGCGACATCCTCTCCGGCATCAATGGCGCGCTGCGCGACCGGTTTCATATCACGCACACGACGATTCAATTTGAAACGACGGGCTGCGAGACCACCCATGGATGCAGCGCGCCTCCTGAGTTGGAGGCGGTTGGGTCGCACCCTCATGGGCATGACCATCGCGGCCATGCCCATTAGAGTGATGCGGGGTTAGAGCAGGGTTGCGTCGAGGGTGATCTCGGCGGCTTTGAGGACGCGGGATACGGGACAGCCGACCTCGGCGTTGTGGGCGAGCTCGGCGAACTTTGCCTTGTCGACGCCGGGGACCTTCGCTTTGGTGGTCAGGTGGATCTTGGTGATGGTGGGCTTCTCGCCGTGCAGGTCGAGGGTGAGGAGAGCGGAGGTTTCGATCGAGTCGGGGGTTAGTCCGGCTTTGGTGATCTCGGCGCTCAGGGCCATGGTGAAGCAGCCGGCGTGTGCGGCTGCGATGAGCTCTTCGGGATTGGTGCCGACGCCGTCGGCGAAGCGGGTCTTGAAGCTGTACTGTGTCTCCTTCAACGTGCCGCTCTGGGTCGAGATCGTTCCGTTGCCTTCTTTCAGGCTGCCGTGCCAGACTGCCGATGCGCTGCGATCCATCGTGTTTCTCCTCTTTTGTTTTCTTTTGTTTTCTTTTTCTTGTCGATTGCTACTTCTTATAACGGTATCTTCTTCGATGCGCTGTTGGGGAGAAAGGAAGTTGAAAATTGTCTCTGTGCGCTAGTATCTCCTGATGCAGAGGACACCCACCCCTGATGTCTCGACCGAACCGGCTATGGAGTGCTCGCTCTCGTTAGAGCACCACTCTCGGTTTTGTCCGACTTGCAGCTCGCGGCTGGAGGATAGCCGGTGCAAGCTGGTTTGCCGGACCTGCGGGTATTTTTTGAGCTGCGCGGATTTTTACTAGCTGGGGGTAACCCCCCTCCCCCCTATTGCCCGCGCGTAAACTCCTTGTATTCATTGGTTTACGGGTGGTCGCTCTCTGTAAAATATTCATAATAAATGGGTTGCGTCCAAAATATTGGATTGAAACGAGTTAGCCCCGGAGGGAGGTTCTCTCCCTGCGGGGCTTGTTTGTTTTCTCTACTGTTTTAATTATAGCGGTTTGAGGGTAACTAAACTTCAACCTCTATTTTCTTTTGTTTGATGGGTTTAGGTGGTTTTGGGACTTGACATGCGATTTTTGGGCTGAAATTGAAGAAAAAAAAACAACGGCAAAGACAAAGGCAATTAAATCAGCCGCTTCGCCCTTCGGGCTACGCTCCGGCCTTCGGCACAGCGGTAGGCCGCTTCGCGGCTGGCTTGGACGCCGGGCTGAAGCCCGGCTCTATCTCAACGACAACGGCAGATGCGACGGCGAAAGCAAACAACGGCAACGACAACAGCAAAAGCAGGTCCTCCACCTTCGGCGAAGGATAACAACTCAAAAACAAAAGCAAAAGCAGCGGGCAACGGCAAGAGCAAGAAGGTTAGGGTTGGCGGACGGTTTTACCCCCACCCATCGCCAACTGCGCAATGGACGGGGCACCCGGCAAAGGCAACAGCAGATTCCTCCGCTTCGCTGCGGAATGACAACAAGAAGAGCAAGCAGCGGCCAACAAAAAGAGCTAACGACGCCCACAAAAGAATATGCAACGGCCAAAGAGCATGCAGCGGCTACACCAACTGGCATGGCGGCTGGCGCTAGTTTTTTCCGAGGCTGGCTTTGCGGGCGGGTTCGAATTCGTCTTTGGGGAGCCAGTTGATGGTGGTGGTGGCGGTGAGGGCTTGCCAGCCGAGGTCCATGCCGAAGCGGTCTAGTTTGGCGTTGCCGGCGAAGTCCCATTCGGCGTGGTAGTTGTCGGTGAAGTTGTGGTAGTCGTGGGCGGTGAAGTCTTCGTGTTGCTTCTTGCCCCAGGCTGCGTCGTGGCCTTCGTAGAGGTTGCCGGTTTCGATGGAGAAAGCGGGGATGCCGACGCGGGAGAGGGAGAAGTGGTCGGAGCGGTAGTAGCTGCCGGCTGAGGGTTTGGGGTCGGGGACGATGGCTAGGTTGAAGCGTTTTGCTGTCGCTTCGACTGCCGGAAAGAATGTCGTCCGCTGGGCTCCGTTGACGTTGGTTTCGAGCGGGACGCCGATGGGGAGGATCATGTCGTAGTTGATGTCGAGGGCGATCTGGCCGGCGGGGATGGGTGGGTGTTGGCCGAGATACTCGGAGCCGAGGAGGCCCTGCTCTTCTGCGGTGACGGCGGAGAAGATGACGGAGTGGGGGAGCTTCGTTCCCGATTGAGCGAGTTGCGACCAGACGCGGGCGAGTTCGAGGAGCATGCCGCAGCCAGTGGCGTTGTCGGCGGCTCCGTTATAGATGTTGTCGCCGGACATGCCGGGGACGAAGCCGAGATGGTCGAAATGGGCGGTGTAGAGGACTGCCTGGTCTTTTGCGTTGCTTGAGGGAGACGGGGGCCGGCTCGAAGAAGAAGCAGGTCCTCCGCCCGCGGCGAATGACAAGTTATTGGAGGGGGTGCCGGTTCCAGGCAGGATGCCGACTACGTTGGGTGATTGGAAGGGGCGGACGACGCTTTCGACGTGGGCGTGGAGGCGGACGGGGAGTTCGATGGCTTTGAAGCCGCGTTTGCCTGCGGCATCGATCTCGGGGTCGGCGTCGAGGTTGGAGGATTTGAAGATCTGTTTGGCTACGTCGAGTTGGATCCAGCTGGCGGCTTCGAGCTGCGGGTCTTTGTTGTCGCGGAGGTAGGTTTTTTCGCTGGTGTTTGAATTCTTCACTACGTCCCAGCCGTAGCTGGCGAGGTCGGTGCGGTGGATGATGAGGGCGCCGATGGCTCCCATGCGGGCGGCCTGTTCGAATTTGTAGGTCCAGCGGCCGTAGTAGGTGAGGGCGTCGCCGCCGAAGAATGCCGGGTCTTTTGAGGGCGGGTCGCCTACGATGCAGAGGATGACTTTGCCTTTGACGTCGATGTTGGCGTAGTCGTTCCAGTTGAACTCGGGTGCGGTGATGCCGTAGCCGACGAAGACGATTGGGGCGTCGATGTCGACGGTGGGGGTGAGGGTGCGGTTGGAGACGGTGTAGTCGTCGCCGTATTTGAGGTCGTAAGAGTAGAGCATGATGCCGATCTCGCCGTCGGGACGTTTGGGCGGGATGATGGACATCGTGGTTTTTTCAGGGATGGCGTTCATGCCGACGAAGTTGATCTGCTGGAGGTAGGTGCCGTTGTCGCCGCCGGGTTTGAGGCCGTAGAGGGCGAACTGGGTGGCGATGTACTGGGCGGCGATCTCACTGCCGCGGAGGCCGGGGCCGCGTCCTTCGAGGAGATCGTCGGCGAGGAACTTGACGTGGGCGCGGATCTTTTCGGGGTCGATGGAGGCTTCGGCGGTTTTGACGGCGGGCGGGATTTGCTGGGTCTTGGTTTGGGCTGGGGCGCTGGCTGAGAGGAGGAGCAGAGATGCGGCGAGGGCGACGGCGGAACGAATGCTGGACTGGAAGCAGGGCAAGGGGTCGTACTCCTGAAGGCTTCTTTGGTGCGTACAAGTCTAACTGCATTTGAGGCGGGCGATGTAGACGCGGTCGCCTGGGTGCGCATCTTGTAGAGAGAAGGCAATTTTGATCTGCTGTGCGTGTTGGGCTGCTGCCGCCTGCGATGGAGTGATTTTGGTATGTTTGTTCGCATGGTGATCAAGCGCCTTTGCGCGGTGGCAGTTTTGTTGGTCACGGTTTTGCAGATCGGTATTTTGCGGATCGATGCACAGGACAAGGTGCTGGCTCCCACGCCGCCGATGGGGTGGAATAGCTGGGACTCGTATGGGCTGACCGTGACCGAGGCGCAGTTTCGCGCCAACATGGTGGTGATGGCGGCGCAACTGAAGGAGTTCGGCTGGCAGTATGTGGTGGTGGATGAGGGATGGTATCTGGAGAACCCGGAGAATGCATCGATGCCAGAGGCGCTGCGGTACACGATCAATTCGCGCGGACAGTATGAGCCTGCGCCGAACCGGTTTCCCACCTCTGAGTTTGGCGGCGGGTTCAAGCCGCTGAGCGATGCGGTGCACAAAGATGGATTGAAGTTCGGGATCCACATCATTCGCGGGATTCCGAAGAGGACTGTCCTTGCGAATACACGGATTGGCCCGATGCATGTTCGTGCGAGTCTCGCGGCGGATACGACCGATGTGTGTCCGTGGAATCCGGATAACTTTGGCGTGAAGGCGAATGCGGCGGGGCAGGCGTGGTATGACGCGCTGATGAAGCAGTATGCGGGGTGGGGGGTGGACTATATCAAGGTGGATTGCATTGATTCGCATCCGTATAAGGGCGCGGAGATTGCGATGATTCATAAAGCCATTGGGAAGTCGGGGCGGGCGATGGTGCTGAGCCTGTCGCCGGGGCCGACGGCGCTCGAGAATGCGGTGGAGGTGGGGAAGAATGCGCAGCTGTGGCGGATCTCGGATGATGTGTGGGATTACTGGCAGACGCCGGAGGGGAAGACCTGGCCGCAGAGTGTGAAGGGGCGGTTTGCGGTGATTGCGAGCTGGGCGAAGTATGCTCATGCGGGGAACTGGCCGGATGCAGATATGTTGCCGATCGGGATGCTGGTGCCGACGCCGGGCGAGGGCAGGCCGAGGGCTTCGCGGCTGACGGAGGAGGAACAGAGGACGATGATTACGCTGTGGGCGATGGCGCGGTCGCCGCTTTTTATCGGGGGAAATCTGACGCAGATGGACGATACGATGAAGTCGCTGCTGACGAATCCGGGAGTGATTGAGGTGGACCAGCATTCGACGGCTGGGCATCTGCAGGGGCAGGATGGGGATGTGGTGACGTGGGTGGCGGTGTCGAAGGATCGGGATAAGAATTATCTGGCGCTGTTTAATCTTGGCGATACGCCGGTGCATGTGGAGAGGACGTTTGCGGAGTGTGGATTCACTGATCGGGCAGAGTACAAGGTGCGGGACCTGTGGATGCGGAAGGAGCTGGGGTCGTTGAATGCGGTGACGGTGGAGTTGCCGGCGCATGGGTCGGTGATGCTGTCGTTGCATGAGTAGGTGTGGGGTTTGCGGTTGTGGTTGCTTCGCGGTGGGCTTCGCCTTAGTATCGCCCTGAGTGGATTCTTTTAAGAACAAGGCGAAGGTGGATCTGAACCGTGCGGGGCTGGACGGTTCGCGGGCGGCTGAGGCGGAGCGGCTGGTTTCGGCTGGCCGGGTGGACGATGACGCGGCGTTTGAGTTGAAGCTGCGGCCGACGCGGCTGGCGGAGTTTATCGGGCAGACGAAGGCGAAGGAGCAGCTGGCGATTGCGCTGGAGGCGGCGAAGTCGCGGGGGGAGGCTCTGGACCATGTGCTGCTGTTTGGGCCGCCGGGGCTGGGGAAGACGACGCTGGCGACGATTATTGCGAATGAGCTGGAGGTGGGGTATCAGCAGACGAGTGGGCCGGCGCTGCAGATTCAGGGGGATCTGACGGCGATTCTGACGAACCTGCGGGAGAGGCAGGTTTTATTTCTGGATGAGATTCATCGGCTGCAGCCGGTGCTGGAAGAGAAGCTGTATACGGCGCTTGAGGACTATAAGCTGGACATCATCATTGGGCAGGGGCCGGCGGCGCGGACGCATGTGATGGAGATTCGGCCGTTTACTTTTGTGGCGGCTACGACGCGGCCGGGGTTGTTGTCGTCGCCGCTGCGGAGCCGGTTTGGGATTTTGCTGCGGCTGGAGTTTTATACCGATGATGAGCTGCGGTTTGTGGTGGAGCGGTCGGCGGAGGTGCTGGGGGTGCCGATCGATCGCGATGGGGCGGCGGAGATTGCGATGCGGTCGCGGGGGACGCCGAGGATTGCGAATCGCTTGCTGCGGCGGGTGCGGGACTATGCGCAGGTGCGGGCGCAGGGCGTGATTGACCGGGCTACGGCGCAGGCTGCG
>Ga0210410_10004515_pt1 | contig 12191 bp, 11 predicted proteins | sample IncBWC4MmetaG_FD_161058 | JGI IMG/M metagenome (GOLD analysis project Ga0210410, IMG submission 161058) | Forest soil microbial communities from Barre Woods Harvard Forest LTER site, Petersham, Massachusetts, United States - Inc-BW-C-4-M | ecosystem: Environmental > Terrestrial > Soil >... | reverse complement strand
CGGAAGACAGGTTGGCCGATTGCAGGATCGCGTTGATCTGGGATTGCGCGTCCATCATCGCCGGGCTCGCGGCGGCAACGAAAGCTCCTTGCGTGCTGCGCAGCGCATCATATTGCTTTTCGTGCTGGGCGGCGATGCCGAGCCGTTCCTTCGCCGCTGAACCGAGGCTCGTGATGTTGTCGTCGATATTCTTCACGGTCTCGGTCAGCGCCGCGACCACGGCTTTGTCGGCGCCGAGTTCGATGATTTCGCCGAGCTTCTGCAGCGTGACCTTTTGCGCCTCTTTCATCTTTTTGGAACGTTCGTTCAGCACGTCCTCGCTTTCGGAGGCGAGCAGCGCCGGCCCCTGGCTGGCAAGGCTCGCACTCTGGGCGGAAAGCTGCAGGCTGGCCGCAAGGCGCGGGATATCCTGTCCGCTCAGATCGACCATGCGGCCGCCGAGATGGCCGAGCACCATGGCGGCGCCGGCGCTGATCACGAGGGCCATGCCCGCGATGACCGCGAAGGCGGCGAACAGGCTGCCCCGGACGCCCCAATGTGGCCGCAAGAAGCCAAACAACCTGCCAAGCTTGCCGATCGAAAATCGTCGCGCCATGCCGTTCCCGCCCGCTGTATCCGATTGGATGGATCGTTGGGCGGCAGTATCGCGTTACCGGGTTAATAAAATCGGGAGCATTTGGACGCATTGCGCGATTTTTGCGCAACAAAACAACAATTCTTGGCTAATGCCCCCTTTTTGATGGCGTCATTTTCTTGACGCGCACCGGTCACCACCTCGCTTGAGAACGCTCTGGCAAAAACAAAAAGGCCGGCGCGAGGCCGGCCTTTCCGAAATTGCGATCCGCTTCGGATCAGTACTTCGCGACCACCGGGCCACCCCAGTTGAAGCGATAGTTCAGGCCGGCCTTCACGGTGTGGTCGTCGGTGGTGAAGCTGCCGAACGGAACCAGCCCGACCGGGGTGATGAAGTTGGCGTTGCCGAAGTTGTAATACTGATATTCGATCTTGGCCGACCAGCTCGGAGCGAACATGTATTCGAGGCCGGCGCCGACGGTGTAGCCGTTGCGATGGTCGCCGTTGATTGCGAACGGGACCGACACGCCACCGAAGGTTACCGATTCGTTGTTGTCGGAATAGGCATAGCCGCCCTTCACGTACAGCAGGCCCGGACCCCAGGTGTAGCCGAAGCGGCCGGTCACCGAGCCGAGCCCACGCTGGTTGTTGTTGTAGGCGAAGCCGCCGGGGAATACGGCGCCGACATTGCCGCTGAGCCAGCTGTACTGGCCTTCAACGCCGAGCACCCAGTTCGGGGCGAACTGGTAGTCCGCGCCGCCCTGCAGACCGCCGAGAAAGCGGCCGTTCGAGTTGTTGCCGGTGGCGAGGCCATTGAAATTGTTGTCGCTCGAGAACGCACCGCCGACATGGCCGCCGATGTAGAACCCGGTCCAGTTGTAGATCGGCGCGGCATAGGCCGGCGCCTTATTGTAGTAGGGGCGAGCGCCGAGATCGGCGGCCAGTGCTGGCACGGTCGCGCCGAGAGCGACGAGGGCCACAGTACCGAGTAGAAGCTTCTTCATTGTTATTGTCTCCAACAGAGTCTTTTTCGAGAGGCGCCGTGCGTCGGCCCATCCATGGCGCGGACTTAGACAGCTTTTGAATAAAAAGCTGTCACTTGGCAGCCACACTTGGTGACAACCCAACCTGTTGGTGGAACTAGTATTTTCCGTGCTTAATGGAGCCTTAATCAGACCTGAAAGAAGCCCTAATTTTTGGCCTCTAGGTTCACGCAGCTGTGATCGAGCTATCAGCAACGCTAGCGTTGCATCCGCATCAGCTGATCCATCGGCATCATGTTGTGATTGAGGTTCGCCATGATCCAGAGCGAGCCGCCGATCACGAGCATGACGATCAGCACGCCGAACGCCAGCGCCAGCACGTTGTTGGTGTTGTCGGCGCCGGTGGTGATGTGCAGGAAGAACACCAGGTGCACGCCCATCTGCGCGATCGCCAGCACCACCAGCGCGACCGGTATGCTCGGCTGCCAGACCAGATCGGTACCCGCGACAAAGAACGAGGTCGCCGTCAGCAGGATGGCGAGCCCCAGTCCCGTCAAGTAGCCGAGGACCCGCTCGCGGATGCCGCCTTCGAGGTGTTCGTCACCCGGCGCGATGTCAATATGGTGATCGATCTCCTGGCGTCCGTTGGTCATGCGGCGCTCCCAAGCAAATAAACCACGGTGAACACGGCGATCCAGATGATGTCGAGCGCGTGCCAGAACAGCGCGAAGCAGAGAAGGCGGCGCTGGATGTCCGCGCGGAATCCCTTGGCGAAGACTTGCGCCATCATCGTCAGCAGCCAGAGAATGCCGGCCGAGACGTGCAGCCCGTGGCAGCCGACCAGCGTGAAGAACGCCGACAGGAACGCACTGCGCGTCGGCCCGGCGCCGCGGGCGACGAGGCTCGCGAACTCCCTGCCTTCGATGGTGAGAAAGGCAAGCCCCAAAAGGCAGGTGACGGCCATGCCGATCTGGAACCAGAAACTGTTGCGGGCGTCGGCGGCGATCATGGCAAGCCCGCAGGCAAAGCTCGACGCCAGCAGGAAACCGGTTTCGATCGCGACATTGGACAAATCGAACAGCTGGCCTCCGCTCGGCCCGCCCGCCGTCTGCCCCAGCAGCACGGCATAGGCCGCGAAGAAGGCCGAGAACATCACCATGTCGCTGAGGATGAAGATCCAGAAGCCGTAAGCGGTGACGATCCGCTTGGACGCGGGACCGCTATGTTCGACGGCCCGCACATGATGCGGGTCGCTCTGGGCGTACGCCAAGGTCGCGTCGGTCATCTACGCACTCCCTGCGGTGCCGAGGAGGGCGCGCCGCTCTGCGAGATTGGCGCGGTCGATGCGGGCGACTTCCGCGGCGGGAATGACGTATTCGTCGTGGTCGCGCCAGGCGAACGCCACGAAGGTCGCGAACGCTCCGACAAGGCCGGCGGCGACCATCCACCAGATGTGCCAGATCAGTGCAAAGCCCATGACCGTGGCGAAGAACGCGCAGACGAACCCGGTCGGTGAGTTGCGGGGCATTTCGATATCCTCGTAGTCCGGCTCGGCCTTCTCGACGTCCTGCTGCCGGGCGTGCTGTTTCATTGCCCAATAGGCGTCCTCGCCGCGCACGTCGGGCGTTATGGCAAAATTGAACACCGGCGGCGGCGAGGCGGTGGCCCATTCCAGCGACCGCCCGTGCCAGGGATCGCCGGTGCGGTCGCGCAATTCGTCGCGGTGGCGGATGCTGACGACGAACTGAACGATCTGGAAGACGATGCCGGTCAGGATCAGGACGGCGCCGAACGCGGCCAAGATCAGCCAGGGCCGCCACTCCGGCACGTCGTAGTGCTGCATGCGCCGCGTCATGCCGAGCATGCCGACCGCATAAAGCGGCATGAAGGCGACGTAGAAGCCGATCAGCCAGAACCAGAACGCGGCTTTTCCGAAACCCTCATGCAGCCGGAAGCCGAATGCCTTCGGGAACCAGTAGGTATAGCCGGCGAAGGCGCCGAACAGCACGCCGCCGATGATCACGTTGTGGAAATGGGCGACCAGGAACAGGCTGTTGTGCAACAGGAAGTCGGCGGGCGGCACGGCGACCAGCACGCCGGTCAAGCCGCCGATGATGAACGTCACCATGAACCCGATCGACCACAGCATCGGCGTCTCGAAGCGAACGCGCCCGCCATACATCGTGAACAGCCAGTTATAGATCTTCACGCCGGTCGGCACCGCGATGATCATGCTGGCGATGCCGAAGATCGCGTTGACGTCGGGGCCTGCGCCCATGGTGAAGAAATGATGCAGCCACACCATGAACGAGATCACGCAGATCGCCATGGTGGCCAGCACCATCGAGCGGTAGCCGAACAATGGCTTGCCCGAAAACGTCGAGACCACTTCCGAGAACACGCCGAACGCCGGCAGGACCAGGATATAGACCTCCGGGTGGCCCCAGGCCCAGATCAGGTTCATGAACATCATCATGTTGCCGCCGGCCTCGTTGGTGAAGAAATGGAAGCCGAAATAGCGGTCGAGGATCAGCATCGCCAGCGTTGCGGTCAGGATCGGAAATGCGGCGACGATCAACAGGTTTGAGGCCAGCGTGGTCCAGCAGAACATCGGCATGCGCAGCAGGCTCATGCCCTTGGTGCGCAGCTTCAAGACCGTGGTGACGAGATTGATGCCGGCAACCAGCGTGCCGACGCCGGAAATTTCCAGCGACCACAGATAATAATCGACGCCGACGCCCGGCGAATAGGTCAGCTCCGACAAAGGCGGGTAGGGCAGCCACCCCGTGCGCGCGAACTCGCCGATCACTAGCGAAATATTCACCAGCAGCGCGCCGGTGGCGGTGAGCCAGAAGCCGACCGAATTCAGGGTGGGAAACGCCACGTCGCGAACCCCGAGCTGCAGCGGCACGACCAGGTTCATCAGCCCGATCACGAACGGCATCGCGACGAAGAAGATCATGATGGTGCCGTGGGCGGAAAAGATCTGGTTGAAATGCTCCGGAGGCAGGTAGCCGTTGGAATGAAGGGCGAGCGCTTGCTGCCCGCGCATCATGATGGCGTCGGCAAATCCACGCAACAGCATCACCATGGCGAGCAGCGTGTACATCACGCCGATCCGCTTGTGGTCGACGCTCGTGATCCATTCCCGCCACAAATAGGGCAGGTGGCCGGCGAGCACGACCCAGGCGAGGATCCCGAGAATGCCGAGCGCCACCACGGCCGACGTGATCATCGGAATGGGCTGATCGATGGGTATCGCCGACCAGTTGAGCTTACCGAGCATCGGAAGCTCCGATATAGGATTGCGCGGCCTCCGAGGTGATCTTCGGCCCCGGGGCGGGCGGGATCATCTGGGTGGCGATGGCACCGAACAGCCGGGGATCGTCGAGCCGATAGGTCGGCTTGTCGTGTTCGACCGTTTGCCGGGCGAGCTTCGCGTAGCTGTCGTTGTTCAGGACCTGATCGCTGCGCGCCGTTTTCGCCACCCAATCGGGGAACGCCAGCGGCGATATGACGTGAACGTCGAACAGCATGTCGGGAAAGCCGTCGCCGCTGAAATGCGCCGACAGGCCCTGATAGTCGCCCTCGTTGTCGGCGCGCAGGTGCAGCCGGTTCACCATGCCGTTCATGGTGTAGATCATGCTGCCGAACTGCGGAATGAAGAATACATTCATCACGCTTCCCGAGGTCAGCTCGAAGCGCAGCGGCGCACCGGCAGGCACGGTCAGCGTGTTGACGGTCGCAATGCCCTGGTCCGGATAGATGAAGAGCCATTTCCAGTCGAGCGACACGACCTGGATCCTGACCGGGCTGCCGGTCCCCTCCAACGGAGCGGCCGGGTCGAGTTGATGCGAGCCGATCCAGGCGACGCCGCCGAGCAGGATGACGGTGAGCGCCGGGATCGACCAGACTACCAGCTCGAGGCGGCCTGAATATTCCCAGTCCGGCCAGTACTGCGCTCTGGTGTTGGACGCCCGGAACCAGAACGCGAAGGCGAAGATGGCGACGATGGTCGGCAGCACGATCGCCAGCATGATCGCGACGGAGTCGATCAGGATGGTTTTGTCGGCGGCTCCGATAGGACCTTGGGGATCAAGGATGTTCATCGGGGAACCAGAGGAAGGAACCGGGGAACCAGAATGGAACGGCTACCAACGGCGCCGCCGCGCTCAGGTTCCACGGTATCCCAATCTCCAGGCGGACGTTTGCCGAAACACCCGCCGCTGCGCGCGTGCGAACTCGAAAGTTTTCTTACTTGAAGTGCGGAATCGTCGGGACTGTGATGTGCGGCTGCGGCAGGGGGGCCACTCTGGCGGCATTGCCGATCCCGCTGGGATCAACGTTGATATTGTTGATGCCGCCGACATTGGCCGGACCCTGCGGGATGCCGCTGATCGGCACGTTTCCCGCTCCTGGGCCGCCCGCGATCCGGGCGAACGAGGCGGCCGGCGGCGCGAAGGCCAGCAGCAATACGACGGCGATTTTTGCTGAAGTGTTGGACATGGCGAAACTCCATGGTTGGTCGACGAGAACGTCGATTGATGAGCGTCATGTAGGTCGCCAATTCGCCGGCACCATTAAAATGAATTTCAGAAAGCGCTTCGGTTCGGTGGCTGGAAGGTGCTGACCTGCCGTGCGCCACGAACGTACATTTTCCGAAAGGAACCTTTACGAGTGTTTCGCGCTTGGCTTCCACCCGCGAGCGGCTTCGGTTGACTCGACGCGACCTCATTTTATATTCGACAGGTGAGTTCGGTTTTGTATTTCGAAGCAGAGAGCTCGGTTAAGCCTCCGGCGCATTTGACGGCTCCGGCGCCTGTACCCACAGAGTGGGATGTCGATGACCGATAGTGATCGCGAGCCGGACCCCGCATATCGCGATCCTGCGGAGCGCTCCAGGGCCGGCAATCGGCAATCGGCCGCGCCAAAGGATGACGCCGGCGCGGCTGGCGGCGGCAAACGCAAAGCCCTTGAGCCGTCCGACGACAACGCCCAGGACGAGGTCAAGGCAGACAAGGCCAGAGCAGACAAGCCGATCCAGGATGACAAGGCCAAACAAGAAGAAAAGGCCGACGAGGAGGCGCGCCGGAAGCGTCGTCCGCTGGTTATTTCGATCGGCGTGGTCATTGTTGTCCTGTTGATCGCCGGCGGCCTCTATTACTGGCTCACCACCCGCAACCTCGAAAGCACCGACGATGCGTATACCGACGGCCGTGCCATCACCATTGCCTCGCAGGTGTCGGGCGTCGTGCTGTCCCTTGCGGTCAACGACAATCAGTTCGTCAAGAAGGACCAGTTGCTGATCCACATCGACCCCCGGCAATACGTCAACGACCGCGACCAGGCCGAAGGCGCGTTGGCGACGGCGAAGGCGCAGTATGAAGGCCAGCAGCTCGGCGCCGAGGTCGCGCGAAAGAACTTTCCGGCGCAGCTCGAGCAGGCGCAGGCGCAGTTCACCAACGCCAGGGCCAACCTCGTCAAGGCCGAGGCCGATTACGAACGCCAGCGCAGCCTGCCGAAGCCCGCGACGTCGCAGCAGGAGGTCGATGCCGCCACCGCGGCGCTCAAGCAGGCGCAGGCCCAGGTGGCGCTCGCCGAAGCGCAGGTGACGCAGAGTTCGCCGGTGCCGCAGCGGATCGGCGAAACCGACGCCCAGGTCGGGCAGTTGAAGGGGCAGGTCGAGCAGGCCCAGGCGCGGCTCGACCAGGCTAACCTCAATCTGTCTTGGACGCTGGTGAAAGCCCCGCAGGATGGCTGGATCACCAAGCGGAATGTGGAGGCCGGCAATTACATCACCGCCGGACAGCAGATCTTCTCGATCGTCGCGCCCGAGGTCTGGATCACCGCGAATTTCAAGGAGAGCCAGCTCGCCGACATGCGCCGGGGCCAGCCGGTCAGGATCAGGATCGATGCCTATCCCTCGCTCGATCTTCGCGGCCATGTCGACAGCATCCAGTTGGGGTCGGGCTCGAAGTTCACGGCGTTTCCGCCCGAGAACGCCACCGGCAACTTCGTCAAGGTGGTGCAGCGCGTGCCGGTCAAGATCGTGATCGACAGCGGCCTCAATCCGGATATTCCGCTGCCGCTGGGGATCTCGGTCGAACCGACGGTGACCGTGCGATGAGCGCTGCGGAAACCGCGACCCCGCGCTCCGAGGTCCCCTGGAAGCCGGCGTACAATCCCTGGCTCATTGCGGTCGTGGTGACGCTTGCGGCCTTCATGGAAATTCTAGACACCACGATCGTCAACGTGGCGCTGCCGCACATCGCCGGGAGTCTTTCCTCGAGCAGCGACGAGGCGACCTGGGCGCTGACTTCCTATCTCGTCGCCAATGGCATCGTGCTGACGATTTCGGGATGGCTCGGCGATCTGTTCGGCCGCAAGCGGTACTTCGTCATCTGCATCGCTATGTTCACGGTGTGCTCGTTCCTTTGCGGCACCGCGTCCAGCCTCACCCAGCTCATCATCTACCGGCTGGCGCAAGGCTTCTTCGGCGGCGGATTGCAGCCCAACCAGCAATCCATCATCCTCGACAACTTTCCCCCCGCCAGGCGCGGCGCGGCGTTCGGCGTGACGGCGATCGCAACCGTCGTCGCCCCGGTGCTCGGTCCGACGCTGGGCGGCTACATCACCGACCAGGCGAGCTGGCGCTGGATCTTCTTTCTCAACATCCCGGTCGGCGTGCTCGCGGTGTTTCTGGTCTCGATCCTGGTCGAGGATCCGCCGTGGGTGAAGGCCAGGAGAAGCCGCGGCGTCGATTACATAGGGCTCTCGCTGATCACGCTCGGGCTCGGCGCGCTGCAGATCATGATGGACCGCGGCGAGGACGAGGGCTGGTTCGAGTCCGGCTTCATCTGGCTGATGGCGCTGATTGCCTTTCTCGGTATCCTCGGCGCGATCGGGTGGCTCTTGGTGGCCAGAAAGCCGATCGTCGATCTCAACGTGTTCAAGGACCGCAATTTCGCGGCGGGCTGTATCCTGATCGGCGCGATGGGCGCCATCCTCTATGCGAGTGCGGTCATCATTCCACAATTTGCCCAGCAGAACCTGTCCTACACCGCGACCTGGGCAGGGCTCGTGCTGTCGCCCGGCGGCGTGGCGGTGATCGTGCTGATCCCGATCATCGGCCGGCTGATGACGGTGGTAGAGACCCGCTACGTCATCGCCATCGGGTTCACCATCATGGGCCTGGCGCTGCTCTATTCCAGCACGATCACGCCGGGCATCGATTTCAACACGCTGGTGAAGATGCGTACGGCGCAGACCGCCGGTCTCGCGTTTCTGTTCGTCCCGATCAGCACGGTCACCTATCTGACGCTGCCGCGCCGCCTCAATGGCGACGGGGCCGCCTTGTTCTCGATGTTCCGCAACGTGTTCGGCTCGATCGGAATTTCGCTCTCGACCGCGCAGGTGACGCAACGCTCGCAGGTTCACCAGGTCTATCTGTCGCATTGGGCGAGCCCGTTCCACCAGCCCTACGAGGCGCTGATCGCCACCTATGAAAACAGCCTGCGTTCGATGGGGCGCGCCGGCGCCGCCGTGCACAGTGTCGCCGTCGGGCAGGTCTATTCGGCGTTTCGCGCCCAGGTATCTGTACTGGCGTATTCCGACGTCTTCTATTACTGCGCCATCGTCGCCTTCATCGTGGTCCCCTTTTGCTTCCTGCTCTCGCCAAAGACCGGTGGCGGCGCTGGCGGAGCCCATTGAATGGATGTCCGCGCGTTCAAGGATTGGCTTGCGATTGTCGGTTCTCTGGCCCTGGTCGCGGGCTGCACCGTGGGGCCAAGTTTCGTGCAGCCGGATTCCCATCTTCCGGAGCAGTCGTTCCTTGGCGAGAACGGCGCGCCGGCCGCCGCGGGGCACTTGCCGGCACCAACGGATCCCACCTGGTGGAACGTGTTCCACGATCCGGTGCTCACCAGTCTCGAGCGGCGCGTGGCCGAGGCCAATCTCGACGTCCGGACCGCGACGGTGCGGCTTGCGGAAAGTCGCTTTCAACGCGGCGTCGCCGCCGCCGCCGAATTCCCCTCGCTCAATACCGACGACAAATATACCCGCGAGCAATACAGCAAGAACGGCATCGTCAGCCTGTTGAGCGGCCTGCTCGGGCCGTCGGCCGGCAGCAGTTTCGCCCTCGGGCCGCTCAACGAGTACTATGCCGGCTTCGATGCGTCATGGGAGCTCGATCTCTGGGGCAGAGTGCGCAGGCAGGTCGAGTCGGCGGACGCCCAGGTCGATCAGGCCGCGGACTATCGCCGCGACGCGCTGGTCTCGAGCCTGGCGGAACTTGCCAGGGACTATCTGCAGCTGCGCGGCGTGCAGACGCAGATCGCCATCGCCAACGACAATCTGAAGGTCGATCGCGATATCCTGCAACTCGTCCAGGATCGCCAGCAGCACGGATTGCAGAACGGTCTCGATGTCGAGAATGCCGCGGCCCAGGTCGAATCGATCCGCGCCCAGATCCCGCAGCTGCAGCAGCAGGAATCGCAGTACACCAATGCGCTCAGCCTGCTCCTGGATCAGCCGCCGGGTGCGCTCAAGTCCGAGCTCGGCGTGCGGACATCGGTGCGGATCGGGCCGCCGCGAATCCCGCTCGGCATTCCCTCCGAACTCGCCGGCCGGCGTCCCGACATCCGTGCCGCCGAGGATCAGCTGCATGCAGCGACCGCCAATATCGGCGTCGCCGTCGGCGACTTCTATCCGAAGCTGCAACTGAACGGCAGCGTCGGTTTCGACTCCCTCGACATCAAGCATTTGTTCGACGCGAGCTCGCTGCAATATATGGTCGGGCCCCAGGTCACGCTGCCGATTTTCGCGGGCGGCCGGTTGCGTTCGACGCTGGCGCTGCGGGAAGCGCAGCAGCAGGAGGCGGCCTCGCCTATCGCAAGACCGTGTTGCAGGCCTGGCACGATGTCGTCAACGCGCTGGTCGCTCACCGCCTCGAACTGAACCGCCGCGCGCGGCTGCGGGCGCAGGCCGATCGCGCCCGCGCCGCGCTCGATCTGGCACGCGCGCGCTACAAGGATGGCGTCACCGAGTTTCTCAACGTGCTCGACGCCGAACGCTCGCTGCTGCAGGCCGATCAGCAACACGCCGCCAGCACCACCAACGTCTCGCTCGACCTGGTGCAATTGTTCAAGGCGCTCGGCGGCGGCTGGGAAACCCAGTTTCCCGACGTGCCCTCCGAAACCGCGGCGGTCCCCGTTCCCGTTGACTTTGTCGACCGTGCTATCCATTAGCCGCCCGCGCCATCGCGCCGGTGGTTTCCGCGGGTGAACCGCCCGGCAGGAAGGAATGACGCGGGGCTATAATCCGTCGACCGCCTTGAAGGTGCCGTCCGGCTGGATGACGGTCAGGAAAACCTTCGGCGGCAGTTCCTGCGCCTTGGGCCCGAACGTGATGATGTCGCCGCTGATGTCGTATCGCCCGACGTCGTTGATGAGCCGTAGCATCTCGGCCCGCGTTGGGTCTGGTCCGGCCATTTCCAGCACCGCCGCCACCAGGCGGCCCGAAAGATATCCTTCCAGCGAGACGAAGTCCGGCTTGAGAGCGGGATCGAACGACCTTTCGGCGGCCTGATAGTCGGCGACGACTTTTACCGAGGTATCCCACGGAAACGGCACCACCTGGGAGACGATGACCCCCTTGCCCTCGGGGCCGAGATCTTTCGCCAACGCGCTGGCGCCGACGAAGCTGATATTGACGAAGATCGGATTGAAGCCGCTTCTGTGCGCGAGCTTGATGAACTCGGCGCATGGTCCATAGGTGCCGACCATGACCACTGCTTCCGGTTCGGCGCGCCTGAGCGTACGCAGTGCGGAACCGACCGCCCTGGTATTGCGCTCGAAGGTGCCTTCGGCGGTCAGATCCATATTGCGTTTGTTCAGGGCCGCCTTGACGCCGGCCAGGCCGTCGCGGCCGAACGCATCGTCCTGGTAGAAGATCGCGATGCTCCGGACGTGCAGATCCTCGGTCAGGTGTTTGATCCACGCCTCCGCCTCGGCGGCGTAGCTGGCGCGGATGTTGACGACGTTGTGGAGGTCCGGGGCGCGCAGGAACGCCGCGCCGCTGAAGGGGCCGATGAACGGCACACCCATGGCTTGCGCGATCGGAACGGTCGCCGCCGTGGTCGGCGTGCCGACCGCGCCGATCAGCGCGAATACCTTGTCCTGTTCGATCAGCTCAGTGGTCTGCACCGCCGAGCGATCCGGATCGTAGCCGTCGTCCCGGCTGATCAGTTCGAGCTTGCGGCCGTGCACGCCACCCTTGGCGTTGATCTCGTTAAAAGCGGCGAGAATGCCTTGCCGCATGCCCTGACCGAGCGCCGAGGAGGGACCGGCGAGCGCGGCCGCCTGGCCGAACAGGATGCGATCCCCGCTCACGCCGATCTCGTCGGCTCTGGCACCAGGCGAGGCCGCAGTCGCGAGCAGCAGCGTCAGTCCGGCGGCAATCGTCAGTCGTTTTCCAAGCATGGTGGCATTCCGCGCGGGGTGAAGACGGCATCGCCGTCGGAAAAGCATAACGGCGGTGACGTGAAAGGCACCTTAATCGAAGAGCAGGATGTTCGAACGGTGGTACCCGGCTGCGCCGCTTAACGACACGTAAATCATAACGCGCGGCAAAAGCCGC
>Ga0210410_10004514_pt1 | contig 12192 bp, 12 predicted proteins | sample IncBWC4MmetaG_FD_161058 | JGI IMG/M metagenome (GOLD analysis project Ga0210410, IMG submission 161058) | Forest soil microbial communities from Barre Woods Harvard Forest LTER site, Petersham, Massachusetts, United States - Inc-BW-C-4-M | ecosystem: Environmental > Terrestrial > Soil >... | reverse complement strand
CCGAGCGCGAACACGGCCCAGAAACGGATTCGCTCATCCGCGTCTGACAGGACGGAGATCAAGGCAGGGATCGCGCGCGGCGAGTAAAGGTAAGCCAGAGACTCCGCCGCTTCCTCCCGAACGGGCTGAGGTTGCGCAGGGTCCGTCAACGCGGCTATCAGGGCGTTAGCCGCGCGATTACCCGCCTTCGGAATCCATCCAAGCGCCCGCGCTGCCGCGTGGCGGCGATGAGGATTCGGATCGTGAAGCGCGTCGACCAAAGGCCGTATGGCGCGCCGGTCGCCCAGGTGTTCCAAGGTGAGCGCGGTTTCCCATCTCCACTTTCTCCGTTTGCTCGCGAAATTGCTTTAGCAGGAGTACCGCTGGGGCGCACTTTTTTGAGGCGACGAACTGAGCGGCGGTGCCTCTCAACAACCATCCGGCGGACGCGTCCAGCATAATCTCTTGAAGAGCGACATCTAGCCGAATACCGCGACGAACGTATGGGCGCAATTTGGGAACGAGGTGCGCTTCATAGCCTCGCGCGAGGCGGAGGCGTTTTCGGATTTTTTGCTCGATTCTGAGACGCAAGCTCTACCTGGACTGGCCGAAATAGTGGTCGGACACTACCGCCGCCAGTAGCCGCGAGAGTAGCGGTCGCCGTAATACCGCGGCCGGACCCAATAAGCTCCGCGATATGGTGGACGCGTCCAGTAACCGGCTCGCCAATTCCAGCGCGGTCCCGCCGGATACCAATATCCGCCGACCCAGGAATAACCGGGGCCGGGATACGGCGCGTAGGCTCCTACCGGAACAGGTGGCGCGGCGTAGTAGCAGTAAGGATAGCTGCCAGCATAGCCGTAGTAAGGATAGCCGATGCCTACTCCGAAGAAGACACGCGGTCCGGCAAAGGCGAGGGCTCCGGCCAGCAAGAAAAGAATGAATAGCTTGGTTTTCATCGTACCTCCTTACACACAAAATAACGCAGGAACACTGGATGAGGGTACGAGTTTCATCGGACGTTAATGTGTAGGCGGGTTTGCGCCGGTTACAAACCGGCGCGCGGGCTGGAAGCCCGCCCCACGAGGGCACGAAAATTTCCAGTCGTGGCCGCGGCGATCGACTCGACGGTCTCTCCGCGCAACGCCGCTAGTTTGCGCGCAGTTTCCACCACGTAGGCCGGTTCGTTGCGCTTTCCCCGTTTCGGAACTGGGGCCAGGTACGGAGCATCAGTCTCGATCAGAATCCGATCCGCGGGCGCGATTTTCGCGGCTTCCTGAACATTCAGAGCCTTCGGAAAAGTCACTACCCCGCCGAAGCTCAAATGAAATCCGAGCGCGAGCGCCTGCCGCGCCTCCTCGGGACCACCCGAAAAGCAGTGCATGATTCCTTCGCCGCGCCAGTGCTGGCCGAGCAGCGCCAGCGTATCGTCCCAAGCTTCGCGTGTGTGGATCACGATTGGTTTTCCGGCATGCGCGGCAATGCGCATCTGTTCGATGAACACGGAGCGCTGCACGTCGCGCGGCGAAAAATCATAATGATAATCGAGGCCGATTTCGCCCAGTGCAACCACTCTTTCGTGTTTCAATAACTCGGCAAGATGTTTGAAAGTCTCAGGTGTGGCTTTGGAAGCATCGTGTGGATGGATGCCGACCGTCGCGTAGAACGCCCGATGCCGATCCGCCAAACGAATCCCGGCTTCGAGATCGGGCGGCCCATTGCCGGTACCGATGGCGACCATGTATTCGACGCCAGCAGCCAGCGCACGCTCGATCACTTCTTCGCGATCGGCATCGAACTCTTTGGAATCCAGGTGGCAATGCGAATCTATCAGTGGAACAGGCGTCACTTAAGCCGTGCCCCGATGGGGACCTCTTCCAGAAAACTCACCAGCGCGGGATCGCCGCCTTCGAGCGAGGCAGCAACGATCATTCCCTGCGATTCGAGTCCTTTCAACTTCCGCGGCAGAAGATTCGCCACGATCGCGACCTTGCGCCCCACCAGCGCCTCGGGTTTATAAGCCGTCGCGATGCCAGCGACGATGCTCCGCGGCTGCGCTTCGCCGATATCGACGTGCAGATGCAGAAGCTTGTCGGAACCCTTCACCACCGCGGCATCTTTAATCAGGCCGACGCGCATCTCGATCTTGAGAAAATCGTCGATGCTGATATTTCCGTCAGTGGATACTGGCGCGGCGACCGTCTTTCCGAGCAGCGCCTGCTGCCGCGCGTACTCCTCCGTCTCGAGCGCGCGCATTTTTTCAATCGCAGGTTTCGCATCCGCGCGCGGGAATACGCCACTCACCGCCCCCAGCAACTGACCGGCCGGCAGCTTTCCCCAATGCAGATCGCGCGTCCGGACTTCCGTGATCGGATGCCTGAATCCCAATTGCGACCAGATCTTCGCGGTCGAATCCGGAATGATCGGAGAAAGCAGTGCCGTAATGATGCGCAGCGCTTCCGCCGCCGAATACAGCGTCTGGTCGAGGAGATTGCAGGACTCTACATCACTCTTTTTGGCAATCATCCACGGCGCGCGCTCGACGATGAACTTGTCGACGCGCGCGATGAGCCCTCGAATCACTTCGATGGCCACCGAAAAGTCCAGCTTGTCGAAATGGTCCAGCGCGTGGGCGGTCGCTTCGGTTGCATCCTGAGCGATCTTCGAGTCACCGGGACAATCCGGTACAACGCCGGCCCGGTACTGATGGATCATCGTTAACGTTCTGCTTGCGAGGTTGCCAAGTCCGTTCGCCAGATCCGAATTGTAGCGCTCCACCAAAGCGTCATAGCTGAAACTGCCGTCGCGGCCAAACGGAATCTCGCGCAGCAGGAAGTATCGCAGCGCATCGGTACCCAGGACCTTTTGAATCGGTGTCGCGCGCACAATGTTTCCGCGCGACTTGCTCATCTTGTCGTTCTCAAACAGCAGCCAGCCGTGCGCGAAAATTTTCTTCGGCAGCGGCAAATCGGCCGCCATCAAAAACGCAGGCCAGTAAATCGCGTGAAATCGTACAATCTCTTTGCCGATCAGGTGCAGATCCGCCGGCCACAGATCTTCGCCATACACGGCCGACATGTAGGTGGTCAGCGCGTCGAACCAAACATAGAAAACGTGTTCTGGTTCGTCCGGAACCGGGATGCCCCACTTGACGGACGTGCGGCTGATGGAAAGATCCGTCAAACCCTGCCGGACGAACGCGATCACTTCATTGCGGCGCGTTTCGGGCTGGATCCAGTCCGGCTGCGATTCGTACAGAGCCAGCAGCCTATCTTGAAATGCCGAAAGGCGAAAAAAATAATTCTCTTCGGTGACCGTCTCCGTGGGACGTCCACATTCCGGGCACGGATCGCCGGGCTTGGCTTCGTTAACGTACAGATTGTCGAAGATGCAATATTGGCCCGTGTAATGGCCTTTGTAGACGTGGCCGCGCTGTTTGCAGCGAAGGAACAAGTCCTGCACGGCGGCCGCGTGACGATCGCTGGTGGTACGCTCGAACCGGTCGATTTCGAGACCCAGAATCTTCCACTGATTGCGAAATTCCTCGGCGATCACGTCGGTGTATTCCTTCGTGGATTTCCCCATCGCCTGCGCCGCGCGCTCCACGTTGACGCCGTGTTCGTCGGTACCGGTGGTCAGCACCGCGGTGAATCCTTGCATGCGCTTCAAGCGCTTGATCGCGTCGGCGGTGATGGTCGTGTAGGCGTGACCGATGTGCGGCGCGGCGTTGGTGTAGTAGATCGGCGTGGTCAGGTAATATTTCATTTCGTTAAGTTCAAGTATGCTTGATTCGCCGCGGCGATCACCTGCGGCAGAGGCGTTCCGGTCCGTTCAGCAATCGCGCGGCAGTCTTCGTACTCCGGCGCGAACCCGTGGCCGGACACCTTCATCTTCACTTTACCGAATGGCGTGTCCACTTCGACGATGCTGCGTTCCTGAACGCGCCGCTCGGCGGCATAGATACGCAGGCCCAGCGTCGAAGTTTCGGAGAAAATGATTTGCGCCAGGCGTTCCTGATCTTCAGACCGTGCGATTGCGCGCAGCAACGAGCCGGGCCGGTTCTTTTTCATTTGCAGCGGAGAGAGCGACGCATCCAGCGCGCCGGCTTCCATCAGTTTTTCGAGTGCGTACCCCAATATCTGAGGACTCGAATCATCGATGTTAGCTTCAATGACGCTCACCAGGGTCGATTCCGGCGCACTTGCGGATTCGCCCATCAAAACCCGCAGCACGTTAGGTTGATCCTTGAAATCGCGATCTCCGGCGCCATAGCCGATGCTCGAAATGGTCATTGCCGGGAGTCTTCCGACACCGGCCGCGAGTGCCGCAATGATCGCCGCGCCGGTGGGCGTGGTCAACTCGACTTCGGGACCGCGCGAATAAATCGGTTTGCCCGCCAATAACGCGGCCGTCGCAGGCGCGGGCACGGGGAGCACACCATGTTCCGCCTTCACGGTGCCGCTCCCGACGTTGATCGCGGACGCATGAATTTCCTCCACGCCCAGCAGATCGAGCGCCACGCACGCGCCGACAATATCGGCGATCGAGTCGACTGCGCCGACTTCGTGGAAATGGACTTTTTCAATCGCGACTCCGTGAACTGCGGCCTCCGCCTGGCCGAGACGCTGAAACACGGCTGAGGCATTTCGTTTCGCGCGATCGGAAATGTTCGCGCGGCCGATCAGATCGAGAATGTGCGGCAAGTGGCGATGCTTACCGTCAGGCTCGGTTTCAACGCAGAATTTCGATGCCGCGATTCCCGCGCGCCTGGTCTTCTGCACTGCGAATCTCGCGCCGGTTCCCAAGCTTCGTAAGGCATCGAACACGCCCTCAGACGAAGCTCCGGCGTCGAGCAGAGCGCCGACGGTCATGTCGCCGCTGATTCCTGAAAACGCGTCTAGGTAACAGATCTTCATGACAACAACTGCGGCAAAATTTCCGCCGCCGATCCGCGGAGCGAGACGTCCACCAAACTGGATACCGATGTCTCCGCGATGTTGATCTCCACCACCTTCGCTCCTTGCGATTTCGCCAAGTCCACCAGGCCCGCCGCCGGATAAACCACCGCCGCGGTACCGATCACAAGAAATACTTCCGCTTCGGCGCGGATCCAGACATCCCGCGGCAACCCTTCCCCGAACCACACCACGCCCGGCCGCTCCAGACAGCCGCATGCGCAGCGGGGCGGCAAGTCGGGAATGGACTCGCTCCGATCCACGCGCTCGCGGCCGCAACCGCAACACCGTAACATCCAGATGTCGCCATGGACTTTGAGGATATTACGGCTCCCCGCCCGATCGTGCAATCCGTCGACATTTTGCGTGATCAGCGCAAACCGTTCCGCATGGCGCTCCATCTCTGCGAGTGCCGCGTGCCCGGCATTCGGCTGCGCCCGCGCGATCAGGCTCCGGCGCCAGTCGTACCATTCCCACACCAGCTTCGGATCCCGAGCGAACGCCTCGGGTGTAGCTAGATCCTCGGGACGATACTGACGCCATAGGCCGCCCGCCCCACGAAACGTCGGAATCCCGCTTTCGGCGGAAATCCCGGCTCCGGTCAGCACCGCGATCGACGAAGCGGCCTGCAACCACTCGCGAACCATCCTTCATTATAAGGTGGGTTAGAATCGAGGGATCACCGCCAAGGAGACCGATCCTCTATGAAGAGATCCCCGTGTTGCTGAGCACTTTCCTGCTGCTGTTCGTGGCCCTGCAGGCGCAAAGCCTTCCCCGCGCCAAACCGGCCGACGTCGGACTCTCCGCGGAAAGGCTCGACAAAATCAAGCAAATGCTGGCTGACGACTCCGCCAAAGGAACCATCCCCGGCGCGGTGTTCCTGATCGCGCGGCATGGAAAGATCGCGGCATTCGATGCGGTGGGCGTGCAGGATCCGGGAACCAAAGCGCCTATGACCACGGATTCGATCTTCCGCATCTATTCGATGAGCAAAGCGATCACGACAGTCACCGCCATGACGCTGTTTGAAGAAGGCAAATTCACGTTGAGCGATCCGGTGGCCCGATACATTCCGCAGTTCGCGCAGATGAAAGTCGGCGTCGAGAAAGCCGACCCGGCGGGTGGCAAACCGACGCTGGAACTCACGCCAGCGCGGCGTCCCATCACTATTCAGGACCTGATGCGCCATACCTCAGGCATTACATACGGTTTTTTCGGTAACTCATTGGTAAAACATGCCTACGTCGAAGCCGGCGTCATGAAGGGCGACTTCACTAACGCGGAATTCGCGGAGCGCATCGCGAAGCTGCCGCTCCACTATCAACCCGGAACCACGTGGGATTACAGCCACTCCACCGACATTCTTGGCCGTGTGGTTGAAGTCGCTTCGGGTATGTCGCTGTATCAGTACGAGAAGCAGCGAATCCTCGATCCGCTGGGAATGAAGGACACCAACTTCTACGTCACCGACGCCGCCAAGCAGTCGCGTATCGCCGAGCCATTTCCAAATGACCGGACCATCGGTATCGACGCGGTGTTCGGAGATCCGCGCGTCGCGGGCAAGTGGGAATCGGGCGGCGGAGGCATGATGAGCACGGCCATGGATTACGCGCGTTTCCTGCAAATGATGCTCAGCGGCGGCGTACTCGACGGCAAACGAATCTTGAGTCCGAAGACCGTCGCGTTCATGACGTCCGATCACGTGACCGACGGAGTCGTCCCAGGTCCACTGTATTTGCCCGGCGCGGGTTACGGATTCGGACTCGGTTTCGCGGTGCGTCGGACCACGGGCGGAGCAGCGGATAGCGGCTCGGCTGGCGACTACACCTGGAACGGTGTGGGTGGGACGCACTTCTGGGTGGATCCCAAGGAAGACATGTTCGTCGTTTTCATGATCCAGTCGCCTCGACAGCGTCCACACTATATGAGCGTGATCCGCAATATGGTGTACGCGGCCGTCGTGCAGTAAAAGACCCGCTCTCTGCGTTCGCGGTTCGGTGCCCGCCACGGAACCACGAGCGGCAGCGAGTGGGTCATCGACTTACGCGACGCGGGCGGCTGCCTCGATCAACTGGAGCGGCTCCGCACGCTTTTGGTCCATCTCTTCAGCCAGGTCCACTCCTTTGATCGTGATCGAGTGCCGGCCGTTGTCGGATCGAAGGATGTATTGGCCTTCCTTGAGATACCACAGGCTGAATTCCAGGTGCTCTTTAGGAACGCCGAGCAGATCCTCAAACTCCTTTAGAGTGACGCTGGGCTGGTCGGGCGACATCAGGCGCTTGCGGTACAGCAGCGACAGGATTCCCTGACGTTTGCGGCGTTCCGAGTCGAAACCTTGCACAGCGTTGGATTGATCGAAAATCTTCCACATCAGCCGCCGGGCTTCACGATGATGGACGTCATAGGCCGCTCTGCGTTCCGGCTCGCTCAATGCGTTGTAGGCTTCCGTGATCTGTTGGAAGATCTCACTGTTCCCGGTTTCCTGATGGTCAGGATGAAATCGCTGGGCAAGCAGGCGATAAACCCGGTGCACCGTCTCCTGATCCGCATTGGGGCTGATTTGGAGAGATTCGTAATAGTCGACAAACGCGCCGGGTTGCATGCACTCATTTGTAAACAATTGTGCCGATGGTGCAAATGGCGATTTGGTACCTAAACCTGCCGGACCAGGGTTCTACTCCGCGTGCCGCCGAAGGTCCTGATGATAGTTACTTTCAGCGACTTAGGTCAGGGTTTCTTTCGCGATCTTCTCGGCCTGCTCGGCACGAAATACACGAATCTTCTCACGCAGTCCCGGGCGGCTTCCTCCGAGAATGGCGATCGCCAGCAGCGCGGCATTGGTCGCACCCGGTTTACCGATGGCCAGCGTCCCTACCGGGATTCCTCCGGGCATCTGCACTGTGGACAGCAGCGAATCGAGTCCCTTCAATGACGCGCTTTCCATGGGCACTCCGAGCACGGGAAGAATCGTATGTGCCGCGGCTACTCCCGCCAGGTGCGCCGCGCCGCCCGCAGCCGCGATGATCACTTCGATCCCGCGCCCTTCGGCGGCCGAGACGTATTCGGCGGTGAGTTGCGGACTGCGATGCGCCGAAAGCACGCGGGCTTCATTCGGGACGCCGAATTTCGTGAGCGTTTCGGTCGCGTGGCGCATCGTGTCCCAATCCGATTTGCTGCCCATGATGACCGCCACCAGCGGATGCTCGTGCATTCTATTGTCCCTGCGCCAGTGTGAATCCCGGCTTGCCGTCGTAATTGCGAAGATTTTCGGTCATGGCGATTTCGAGTCCCAGGCCGATGATGCGGTCCTGCAACGCGACCACCTGTTTCGGCGTGATCCCTGTACCCAGGAAGCGGCAGCGGAATGCGTCGGTGCAGAAGGTTTCAGGCGAGCCGTCTGGCCAGACCCTGACGCCTCGATTCGCGATCATTTCCAGCGCGAGTCCGTCGCCATTGGCTTTCTGAATCTTCGCGGCCAGGTCATTCGGAATCTTCGACGACCATTCGACGTAGATGTCGACTCCGACCAAGTCCTTTTTCGGCGTGGGCTGCGGCGCGGACACCTTGCGGGCCGCAGTAGATCGCGGCGAATAGTGGACCGCCTTCAGCGTCGCGGGCTTTTGGCCCAGGCGCGCGACCACCGCGTCGGCGAATTCCTTGGTCCCGACTTTCTGCTTGCTCTTCCCCTCGACGAAGATGTCGTAGGTGTGGACGCCGTCCTCCATGGTGCGCAGCCAGGCGTTCTGGACGCGTTCGGCAATGTCGATCTGCCCAATATGAACCAGCATCAGCACGGCGCCTTGCAGCAACCCTGAAGGATTCGCCATGTTCTGCCCCGCCCGCCGGGGAGCCGAGCCGTGAATCGCTTCAAACATCGCGCATTGATCGCCGATGTTCGACGATCCGGCGAGTCCCACTGATCCCGCGATTTGCGCGGCCACGTCGGAAAGCACGTCGCCATACAGGTTCGGCATCACGATCACGTCGAACGCTTCGGGCGTATCGGCCAGCTTGGCCGCGCCGATGTCGACGATCCAATGTTCTTTTTCGATGTCGGGATATTCCGGCGAGATCTCGTCGAAAATCTTGTGGAACAACCCGTCGGTCATCTTGAGGATGTTGTCTTTCGTGAAGCAGGTGACCTTTTTGCGGTTGTACTGCTTGGCGTATTCGAACGCGTAGCGGACAATCTTTTCCGAACCCGGACGCGTAATCACTTTCAATGCCAGCATCTCTTCGGTGCTGGTCTGATACTCGATTCCCGCGTACAGGTCTTCTTCATTTTCGCGGACGATCACCACGTCCATGGCCGGATGCTTGGTGCGCACAAACGGGTGATAGGAAACGCACGGCCGGATGTTTGCATACAGGCCGAGCATCTTGCGGGTGGTTACGTTGAGGGACTTATAACCTCCACCTTGCGGCGTCGTGATGGGCGCTTTCAGAAAAACCTTGGTGCGCCGAAGCGAGGTCCACGCGCTGGGTAGAATCCCGGTCGTGTTGCCGCTCAGATAGACTTTTTCGCCGACTTCGATGGTCTCGATCTCAAGCCTCGCTCCAGCTTCTTTGAGGATATGGAGCGTCGCGCCCATGATTTCAGGACCGATCCCATCCCCGTGGGCGACGGTGATCGGCGTGGATGTTGCGGATGTAGGAGTTGCCATATTTTCTGGTGAAAGTTCAAGATAACATGCGCGTCGGAACGGTTGAGAACTTACAATGGAAACGGTGAAGGTTCGCGATCTGGTGCGTCACATCGAGCAAGACGGCTGGCGGCATGTGCGAACGACCGGAAGCCATCGGCACTACAAGCATCCAACGAAACCCAACGTGGTCACCGTACCCGGTCGACCAGGAGACGATGTTCCAACTGGCACCTTGAAATCCATCCTGAAAACTGCTGGACTGGAGATGAAGAAATGACTCAAAGATACGCCGTCATCTTCGAACAGGCCGAAAATAATTGGGCCGCCTATGTTCCCGATCTGCCGGGTTGCATCACGACCGGAGCCACGTTGGAAGAGACCGAGCGCAACATTCGCGAAGCGATTCAAGGCCACATCCAGACCTTGCGCGAATTCGGCGATCCGGTTCCTCAGCCGACCAGTTTGGCGAGGGAAATCGAAGTCCCTCCTGCCGCATAAGTCGAAATCCCGGGCCCACAGGCTGAAGCCTGTGCCACAAAGGATCAGTCGGTAGCACACGGCTTCAGCATGTGAGAGCACACTAGTGCGCCACACTCGTGAAGCTGCCCTTGGGTAGGCACACATTGTAGGCGACCTTTATATCCGAATTGTCGCGATACAGCTTTACGAACGCCTGGTACGCATCATCCTGCTTCGGATCGCGATCGCCAGAGGGAGGATTGACGTAATACGTCATGATCTCTTTGTCCGAATAACTCCGCGCGTGCGTCTTTTCATCCCGGATCACAATCGGCGCGCCGAAGATTTCGTTGTCCATCACCCCGTGCGACCGGTACCACGTCTTACGCGCGGCCATCGCCTTCATGAAACCATCCATCGAGCCGCCGGCCTTAATTTCCGAGATCCGAACGGTGGCCATCACGCCTTCGCAAGCGGGGGCGGAGCTCTGTGCGAAGAGCGGCGTCAAAAAGGCGGAAAGCAGAAATAAAGTTCGCATGGGAGGCACGGTAGCACGTCCACGTTACAGGCTTTTGAAAGCCGACGGCCCCAAATTCCTGAAACCCAGGCGTCTGGCCGCACGTTTAATCCTTATGCGATTCCTGCGACGTTTCCTTGCCCTCGCAGCCCTGGTCGCCGCCTGCCTATGGGCGCAAGATCCACCTAAGGACAAAAAGAAGGACCCCGATCAGATCGGCAACCGCGACGTCGACAAGGGGATCAACTTCTATTCGATCCAGCGCGAAATCGCGCTCGGCAAGCAGCTCGCCCAACAGGTCCAGCAGACGGCCAAAATCATCGACGACCCGGTCATTGCCGAGTACGTCAACCGTCTGGCGCAGAATCTGGCCCGCAATTCCGATGCAAAGGTCCCGCTCACGACGCAGGTGATCCAGGACGAGAGCATCAACGCTCTGTCACTTCCCGGCGGATTCTTTTTTGTGAACACCGGCCTTATCCTGGCAGCCTCGACGGAAGCCGAGTTGGCCGGGGGCATGGCCCACGAAATCGCACATATTGCCGCGCGGCACGGGACCCGGCAGGCGTCGCGCGCGCAGGTCGCTCAAATGGCGACGATCCCGCTCATATTTATGGGAGGATGGGCGGGTTACGGGGCCCGGCAGGCGGCCGGTCCCCTGACCGCGGTCACGCTGCTTCAGTTCGGGCAGGCGTTCGAAAATGAAGCCGACCTGCTGGGGCTGCAATATCTTTACAAGACCGGCTACGATCCCAATGGCATGGTCGACATGTTCGAAAAGATTGAGGCGCTAAACCGCCGCCAGCCGGGTAAGGTCTCCAAGTTTTTCGCCACGCATCCACCGACGGGCGATCGGATTATCAAAGTCCAGAAGAACATTGAGGATCTGCTCAAATCGCAGCCGCAGTACGTTGTTACGACGTCCGAATTCGACATGGTGAAGGCGCGGCTCATGATGCTCGAAAACCGGCATAAGGGCGACACCCCCGATCCGAACCGGCCCCGGCTTCGCAAAGCGCCCGACAAATTGGGCGAATTGGCGAAATCGACTCCGGCCCCCAGCCGTCTAACTAATTAAGGACTATACTTGTGATAGGAAGGAGTCCGTACATGCGGCGCTTTTTAGGACTCGTGGCGATCTCTTCGCTGCTCACTTTCTCGGCTTTCGCCGACGACAAAAAGAAGGATCCCGATGAGATCGGGAATCGCGACGTCGGCAAAGGGCTGAACTGGTATTCGCTCGAGAAGGAAATCGGGCTGGGCAAGGCGCTGGCGCAGGACGTCGAGCGGCAGGCGAAGGTCATCGACGATCCGATCATCGCCGAATACATCAACCGCGTAGGACAGAACCTGGTGCGCAATTCCGACGCGAAGGTTCCGTTCACTATCAAGGTGATCGACACCGAAGACGTCAACGCCTTCGCGCTGCCGGGCGGATTCTTTTTCGTGAACTCCGGGCTGATTCTTAAGGCCGATAGCGAGGCCGAGCTGGCGGGCGTGATGGCGCATGAAATCGCGCACGTTGCCGCACGGCACGGCACGCGTCAGGCGACGCGGGGACAAGTCGCGAATCTGGCTACGATTCCGCTCATCTTCATGGGCGGCTGGGCCGGATACGGCATCCGTCAAGCTGCCA
>Ga0210410_10004512_pt1 | contig 12195 bp, 9 predicted proteins | sample IncBWC4MmetaG_FD_161058 | JGI IMG/M metagenome (GOLD analysis project Ga0210410, IMG submission 161058) | Forest soil microbial communities from Barre Woods Harvard Forest LTER site, Petersham, Massachusetts, United States - Inc-BW-C-4-M | ecosystem: Environmental > Terrestrial > Soil >... | reverse complement strand
AGATTGAACGCTTTGCAGTTGGAACTGTGATTGCCATAACAGTGCGTGCGCCAGGCAACGGCGGTGCAAGAAACATCAAGCGAGCGCAGCGAGATGCTCAAGATCACGAGGGCAACGAACGGAGAAGTGATCTTTACAGTGAGCGGCCGAATGGACGCCGAACACCTGGCCGAATTGAAAACGCTGCTCAGTTCGGAAGCGAACGGTTGCAGCATAGTCTTGGACCTTAGAGATCTAACCCTCGTGGATCAAGACACTGTCAGTTTTCTAGGGCGCTGCGAAGACGGCAACATCCAGCTCAAGAATTGCCCAGCATACATCCGCGAGTGGATCACGAGAGAACGAAGCGAGAGTTAGCAGTTCATCACAGAAAAGAACAAGCTCGTAGGCCGAAGAGCATGTCTGTGAGTGAGCCAGTTTCGTAATCACAGGTCACTTCATGCGCGAGCTTGTTTCTCAACTGGAGCAATTCAACGATGAAGGAAAGGATTTCGGGTCAGTATGACATCGCGGGTCACACGAAATAGGGTTTCGGAATTTGGGGCAAGCCCGATCCAGTCTCACTCCGATGATACTTCCAGAAACCACAAACCGAGTTGTGAAGAGATCCGGCTCCGCGCATATGAAATCTATCTCGAACGTGGTGGCCTCCCAGGCGCTGAGCTTGATGATTGGCTACAAGCCGAGCGCGAACTCGATGGTCGCGCACCGCAACGAGGCGAGTCGGCCGATATAGAAGGACATAAACCATGAGCAACTGGCTGACAGAGTCTGTTCCTGCGAGAGAAGTTTGCATTTTGTCTTTCACTTTGCCGATCGATCAGCCCCTATGAGCGACAAGCGGTCAATGGGAGCGGTGATGGAAATATGGCTGCTAAAAATGGCCTGCGTACTCGTCGCAACGCTGTGCCTACTGCCTCGTGCCAGCGCGCAAACGAGCGGTAGAGAGGTACTCACGCTCGATGAAGCGCTCCTGCTGGCGCGTTCCAACAATCGAGACCTCAAGCAGTTCGGACTCGAGGTAGGCAAGCAGCGAGAAGCATTAGGCGAGGCCAAGACGCATTTGTATCCTCGGTTCGACACTTCCGTGCTTGCAGCCCAGTTGCTTGCGCCGCTCGATTTCACAATCAGGAATGGGCAATTCGGTACTTTCCCCGGAACCGGGCCTATCCCGGGATCGAACACCGATCTTCATACGCCTGCCCGTCCAATCGCGATTGCCTCGGTCACTGCGACCCAGCCCCTCACGCAACTGATTCGCATCCATCTGTCCATCGCGGACCAGCGCCTCAAGGTCGACGCATCCGAGTTGTCCTTCGACCAACGTGAGCAGAAGCTCGCCGACGATGTTCGCCAGTCGTATTATCAGGTTCTCCAGTCGCAGATCCAGTACGAATCTCAACAATCGGTGGTGAAGTATCTGGAGGAGTTGTTGCAACTCACGGACCGTCGCTTCGACCAACAAGCTGCTCTCAAGGCCGACAGATTGAGTGTCAAAGCCGAACTAGCCAAGGCAAGTTATCAGCTGACCACGATCGAAGACATGCTGGCAGACAGCAAAGATGCCCTGAATCACCTCTTGGGTCGCAGCGTGCAGACGGAGTTTTCGGTAGAACCCGTTCCAGCGACCTTCCCTGAGCAAGAGGATCTGTCTGCCGCTCGGGCTACCGCACTCGAACATCGCCCGGAAGTGAAACTGGCGGCAAATCGTGTCCGTCAGGCCGATCTGGCCACCAAGAGCGAGAAAACACATTACATCCCGGACGTCGCTATTCAGGCGAGCTACTTCAGTCCGGCAAATATCAATTTTCTGCCGCAAAACATAGGTTCCGTTGGCGCCTTGCTTACCTGGCAGCCGTGGGATTGGGGAGAGAAGCGTCACAGGGTTCGACAAGCCGCCGTTGCAGAGCAGCAAGCGGAACTCTCCCTTGAGGACACGCGTGAACAGATTCTTCTTGATGTGAATTCGAGGTTTAGGCATCTCCGAGAAGCGCGCTCGCACCTTGCAGTCGCAGAGGCAATCCGTGATGCCGAGATCGAGAAGATGCGGAACCGAAAGGAAGCATATTCCCAGCAAGCGATCCTGCTCAGCGACTTGCTAAAGCAGCAGTCTTCGCTGGCAGACGCGGAGAGCCAATACCATCAGGCGGTTCTCGCCTATTGGAGCGCGCGCGCTGATTTCCAGAAATCGCTGGGTGAGGAGTAGAGCCGTGAAGCCTTTCGCGATCCCGCGTCACAGACTGAACACACCACTAGCCCTCATTGTCCTATCGGTGACGGGAGTGTTGGGCGGATGTAGTCACGAGTCGCAGATACCCTCGCAGCCGCCGAGGGCCGTCCGGCTCGCGACTGTCGCGGCGCCCCAGACGAGCGCAGAGACGCTGCGCTATTCCGCATCCATTCTTCCCTACGCGCAGGTAGACCTCATGTTTCGATCTTCCGGTTATGTAACGAATGTAAGGCAGGTGCGAGGAGCCGATGGGAGAACTCGCAACGTCGGAACCGGAGATTACGTGGAACAGGGCCTCAGTCTTGCGCACATTCGCCGGGAAGACCTGCAGAATCAAATGGCACAGGCGCAAGCCCAACTCGATCAGACTACCGCGCAACACACCAAGGCCGATCAGGACTTCCAGCGCGCGAAGGCTCTCTATTCGACGCAAAGCCTCACCAAGCCGGACTACGACCAGTCCCAGGAAGCTTTCAATGCAACACGCGCTGCAATGGACAATGCGAAGGCCGCGCTCCTTCAATCCCAATTGACACTTGGAGACGCCGACCTGAAGGCGCCGTTCTCGGGATACATCCTCAGCCGGAATATAGATTTAGGAAGCTTGGTGTCTCCGTCCACGAGTGCTTTTACGATCGCGGATATCGGTCGCGTGAAGGTAACCTTTGGCGCCCCGGACTACGTTCTCAATCGACTACGTTTAGGGCAGGAACTGACGATCCAGATGGAGAATGATGTCGCTCCTGTGAAGGGGCGGGTCACAAGCATCTCCCCATCTGCAGATCCGCGAAACCGAATCTTTGCGGTCGAAGTGACGGTCAACAATCGCGACCGTCACTTGAAGCCAGGCATGATCGCTTCGGTCGGTCTAGGTGAAGTCCCTCACTCGTCTATTTCGATCCCGCTGAGCGCCATCGTGCCGCTCCCTTCGGAACCCGATCATTTTGCAGTGATGGTCGCGCAGGATCGCGCTGGCGGGCTCATTGCCAGCTTGCGCAAGGTTCAGTTGGGGACCACGCATGACAATTCAGTTGCGGTTGAAGGAGTCCAACCCGGCGAGCGAGTGGTCTCCGTTGGTGCTCAACTCTTGAAGGATGGTGACCCCATCCAAGTGATCCCTTAAGCAGACGACTCCATGGCATACAAAAACGACCAGGATCGAATCGAGAAAACCCACAATCCTCCAAGGTTCTTTGTGGAGCACCCACAGGTTTCGTGGGTGCTGCTCATGGGTGTCCTCATATGGGGTTGGTTTGGCTACCACAGCATGCCCCAGCGCAAGGACCCCGACATTCCGGTGCGGGTCGCTGTGGCTTTCTGTTCTTGGCCGGGCGCCACCGCGCAGCAAGTCGAGCAGTTTGTTACTCGACCAATCGAGGACGCTGTTGCCGAGAACAAGACGATTCATCCTGGTACGGCTTCAGACTATGGAGTTCGCTCCGTCTCTCTGCCCAGCGCCGCTTACGTCTACGTGCAGCTCGCCGAGAATGTCTCAGACGTCAAGAGGCAATTCAGCGACATCAATCTCAAGCTGAATGCACTAAACCCCCAACTGCCGCAAGGTGCAGGACCGATCTCGTTCCAGAGCGACTTCGGGGATACTGCTGCCCTCATGCTGACCATCGCCAGTCCTAAGACCGACCAGACAGAAATCAACATTCGAGCGCAAGCGATCCAATCCGCAATCGAATCGTTCCGGGCAAAGAGGAAACACACGGAACACGCTGTGCCAGTCGCGATCGTTTATTCTTTCCCTCGGTCCGTTTCCCCGGTGACGATGCTCGACGCGGTACAGCTCTTCGAGCAGCAGGCAGATGAACAAAGTGTATTGCGCGCGCCGCAAGTAATTTCAGGAAGTGGCTTTATTGCCGTGGATGGTGTTTCGGACAAGGATGATGCGAGCATCCACCGCTTCGTGGAAGCATTCTTTCAGAAGCAATTGCAGCGCTCAGATTTGCATCCGGACGGCTGGACGCCAATCATCACGCGTGATCCTCATGATGTTCGGGCAAAGCTGACTGAAGTTGCGGGCGACAAATATAGTTACGCCGATCTCGATAACTTTTCTGATCTGATTGGAAGAACCGTGCAAGGCGCGCCCGAGACCTCAAAAGTGGAGAGGCGAGGCCTGTTGCCCCAAGTGGTTTACCTGGAATATTCGCAAGATCGGCTCGCCGAGTACGGACTTCAGCCAGCAGCCCTCGGGCAAGTCCTGCGCGCGCGCAACATTATTGCGCCGGGCGGCGCATTCGAGACGGACCAGCGACAGATCATTATCAATCCCTCTGGCCAGTTCGGAAGCAGAGACGCAATTGGGGAAGTTGCTGTCGCTAAAACCTCGACTGGTGCTCCCGTTTATCTGCGGGATCTGGTCAAGATTTTTCCCGGCTATCAAGCTCCCGCCACCTATCTGAACTATTACACGTGGCAGGACTCCACCGGACAATGGCAGCGCAGCCGTGCAGTCACCTTGGCGATCTATATGCGCGATCAGCAACAGATCGCGACCTTCGGCCAGTCGGTCGATGAGAAACTTGCACAGCTTAAGCAGATTCTTCCGGCAGATCTCATCATCGCGCATACCTCCGACCAGCCCTTGCAGGTGAAGGAAAACATTCATCTATTCCTGCGTGCTTTGATGGAAGCGATCATCCTGGTAGTCGGGGTGTCGCTGATTGGATTTTGGGAATGGCGTCTCGCTCTCATCATGGCCCTGGCAATTCCCATCACCCTCGCCATGACCTTCGGTGTTTCGTACATGTTAGGCATCGACCTGCAGCAAGTCTCGGTGGCGACGCTTATCATCGCTTTAGGTCTGCTGGTCGATGTTCCTGTAGTGGCTGGTGATGGTATTAAGCGCGGTCTCGCGGAAGGATTGCCGCGTCGCGTAGCCGCATGGCTGGGACCGACCAAGCTGGCCACCGCCATCTTTTACGCGACGCTGACGAACATCATTGCTTATCTTCCGTTTCTCATGCTCAGCGGCAACACCGGAGAGTTCCTCAAAAGTCTCCCCATCGTCATGACTACAGCACTCCTTTGTGCTTTGGTGGTTGCCATGACGTTTGTTCCCCTGCTCGGTTACTACATTCAGCGACCACCGGCGAGGAAAGAACCTACCATAGAGGAGAAGCGCGAGCGGGGATTTTATGGTTTCTATAACCGCCTGGTGGGCCGAGCGATTCAACGCCGATGGTACGTTCTTCTCGGTTCCTTCGTGTTCTTGGTGATCGGTGGTTTCGCCGCTTCACACCTCAAGTCACAATTTTTCCCTGAAGATGTCCAGTATTGGTTTTACCTCGACATCTGGCTGCCCAACGACGTTCCCTTGAGCGCGACGAACGATACGGCGGTGAGGGCGGAGCAGGTGGTGCGCAAGGTTATTGAAGCTGTTCCTGAAAGGGGAACAAAAGCCAAGGGAGCTGAGCACCTGCTCACTTCCGTGACGAGTTTCATTGGGGGTGGCGGACCACGTTTCTGGTTTTCCATCGCTCCCGAAGCGACTCAAACGAACTATGCGCAGGTCATTGTGCAGGTGCGCGACAAGGAGGCAACCCCAAAGCTGATTGGACCTCTTCAGGATGAGCTCAATAGGCAGGTCCCGGGAGCGTGGATTACAGTGCGACAGTTGCAAACGAATCCAGTCGAGACTCCGGTTGAGGTCCTCATTTCAGGGCAGGCGGACACCGACCCGCGCACCGAGAACGAGGATATTCGGTCCCTTCGGGCTATCGCGTCCCAAGTCATGGACATCGTTCGCCAAGCGCCTGGGATCTCGGTGTTGCGGGATGATTGGAGTCCCGACAGCCCGCAGATGAAGATCGAGATTGATCCAGATCGCGCTAACCTGGTCGGCATTACGAACGCCGATGTTGCAACCTCCACCGCCGCCGCAATCAGCGGAAACCCGGTGGGTATTTTCAAAGAGGGAAACAAGAACATCCCGATTGTTATCCGCCTGCGGCCGCAAGATCGGGCGCGGCTTTCCCAGATCGAAAATCTCTATGTCAACTCGTCGCAAGAGAATGTCAAAGTCCCCTTGCTTTCAGTGGCGACCTTGAAAGACGTCCTCGAGACGGCGCGAATTCGGCGTCGTGAGCACTTCCGCACCTTATCTATCTTGTGCTTTCCAGCGCCTGGCGTCCTCGCATCGGAGGTGCTCGCACCAATCGAACCTAAACTGATTGCTCTCAAGAAAAGTCTTCCTCCGGGTTATCAACTACAGATCGGCGGGGAAAAGGCGAAACAAGTTGACGGATTCACGAATCTCGCCGTCGTTCTTCTGATTTCTCTGGTCGGGATCTACTTGGCGTTGCTGGTTCAGTTCAATAATGCGGTCAAGCCGTTGCTGGTCTTCGCGGCCGCTCCCTATGGAGCTATTGGTGCACTAATCGCTCTGGCAATCATGGGCACGCCCTTTGGCTTCATGGCATTTCTTGGGGTGGCCAGCCTCATCGGAGTCATCGTAAGCCATGTCATCGTGCTGTTCGACTTTATTGAGGAGATGCACGAAAAGGGCGAGCCCCTGGAACGCGCTCTTCCGGATGCTGGAATTGAGCGTATTCGACCCGTGATGATCACCGTGGCTGCAACGATTCTGGCTTTATTTCCTCTCGCCCTTGAAGGTGGCCCGCTTTGGAAGCCCCTGTGCTATGCACAGATCGGCGGACTCGCTGTCGCTACCTTTATCACCTTGCTCCTGGTCCCCGTCTTTTACTCGATCTTTGTACTCGATTTGAAGTGGATCAAATGGGAAACGACAGAGGACCGACAGGGGCTCCCTGAGGCAGAGCCAACAACGTGACGACAAGAGGGCACAGCTTTTCTACAGGGGAATGACGTGGATCTAAAACTTACTGGCAAGATCGCACTGGTAACGGGATCGACGGCAGGGATCGGGTTTGCAATCGCCAAGTCGCTTGCGAGCGAAGGTGCGCATGTCTACGTGAACGGTCGTACACAAGAGCGCGTAGATGCGGCGCTGGCGGCAATCCGATCGCATGCTGCCGCGGCCAAGGTTGATGGCATTGCGGCGGACTTTTCTGGTTCAGCCGGCGCAGAGGCCGTGATTGCGAGAATTCCTGCGGCGGATGTGCTGGTGAACAATGTGGGTATCTTCGAGCCCAAGCCGTTTGCGGAGATTCCCGATGCAGACTGGTACCGTCTCTTCGAAATAAACGTGATGAGCGGAGTGCGCCTTTCGCGACACTATCTCGCAGGGATGCTGGGACGGAACTGGGGCCGTATCCTTTTCATTTCGAGCGAATCGGGGGTTCAGATTCCGGCGGAAATGGTGCACTACGGGATGACCAAGACGGCACAGGTTGCGGTTGCGCGGGGGATCGCTGAGTCGGTAGCCGGAACCGGCGTGACGGTGAACAGCATTCTTGCTGGACCGACGGAGTCGGAAGGCGTGGGCGCCTTTGTCGAGGCGATGGCGAAGCAGGAAAACAAATCGAAGGCAGAAGTAGAGAAGCAGTTCTTTGAGCATGTGCGGCCATCGTCCCTGCTGAAGCGCTTTGCCACCGTGGATGAAGTCGCAGCGATGGCGGTCTATCTGGCTGGCGAGGTCTCTTCAGCGACGAACGGGGCAGCACTGCGAGTAGATGGCGGTGTCGTCAGGGCGATTCTCTAAAGAGAAGTGGATGTAGTCGGATTGGCCCTGATAGAAGCCTTCAAGCAACATTGCTATTCTTAGGAGGAGGTAGGCAATGGCGGACAGCGCGGTCCCCGCATATATCACCAGCCTAATCCGCCATTTTGCGGATCTTCGAGAGGGTACGCACGGCGGCTCCGCAAGTCGCAAGGACAAAGAGGTCCATTTCGAGAAGGCAGTGCAACTGCTGGCTCCCGTCGCCCGCCAGGTTCTCACCGAAATGAACACGAGCTTGCTGCTCGAGACCGGGCAACTCACCGAGACGGGACTAAGCCGTATAGCCGATGGAGGGTTGACCGCGTCCTGGGCTTTGACCTGGCCTGAACAGCAGGCAGCCGGGATAGAGCCCATCATGCTCCAAGCCTATTTCGGAGGCAGTTTCCACCACCCTCATCTTCGAGGAACGACAGTTCATGACTGGCCGCTGAACGTGTTCAGCGACGAGGACGCCGCGGCCCAGCTATCCGTACTCCGGGCCATAGCGTCCAGCGATCTGCACAATTTGGTTTATCAAGCGGACTATCGGATCGTCCCTGCGGTTAATCGCACTGCGAGTTCGTGATCAAATGAACCTTGACTATGCCTTCTGCACAAAAACTCGACACTCACCACAAAGCGCTCACCCTGAATCTCGATCCATCCACCTTCGGTTCTTTCGCCGAAATCGGCGCTGGACAGGAAGTCGCGCGCTGGTTCCTTCTCGTCGGAGGAGCATCCGGCACTGTCGCCAAATCGATTTCCGCCTACGACAAAGAAGTCAGCGATGATCTCTACGGTTCCGGATCGCGCTACGTATCCAAGCAGCGGCTCGAGGCGATGCTGGACAACGAATGGACCCAGCTTCTCACGCAACTAAGCAAATCCCGTGGATCGCAAACCAGGTTCTTTTGCTTTGTTGATACCGTCTCCGCCCGTAACTTCGCCGGAACCAACGACGCACATGGTTGGATCGGTCTCCGCTTTCAGTTGCAGCCCGGCGGTCCTCCCAGCGACGTCCTTCTGCACGTCAATATGCGCGATCCTTCCAATGTCCTCCAGCAGCAAGCGATCGGTATTTTGGGCGTCAACCTTATCTATGCCGCATTTTATGAAGTGCAAACGCAGGAATCATTTTTGGAAGGCGTCGCACAAGACGTCGTTGCCGAGCGAATCGAGATCGACTACGTGGATCTTCGCGGGCCAGCATTCGAGAGTTGGGATCACCGTGCCCTGCTAGTCCACTTGGTGCGTACGGGACTCTCAGAGGCTGTATTGTTTCCCTCCAAGGGCTCCCTCGTTCCCCCTAGCGAGGCTCTCCATAAGAAAGCCGTGGTGCTTGCACCGGGATACTTTGGCCACACGGATGCAGTTCACTCGCAAGTTCATTTGCGATTATTGGCTTCGGCGATTCAGGTGCTCCAGGAGGAGCTTGGCGAAACAAGCTCGGCCACCGCTGGCTTTTTTTGTCTAACAGTTGCTCCGTTCATGCCGAGCGAACCAGCCCCGGAGACTCCCGACTTGCTTCATCGCATCGATGCGCTTCTCGCCGCTGGGGGCGACGTGCTGCTCTTTCGTCAACCCGAACTCTACCACATGACCGCTCTCGTAAACCGCCATACGAACGCGCCTGTGCGCTTCGTCGCGGGTCTTTCCCTGATGATTCGAGCGTCTGAAGATGTTTACGGCAATCTTGAAGGCAGACGTCTGGAGGCCCTCGCGCGTCTCTTCGCTCAGAATGTCCGCATCTACGTTTATCCGATGACCGCCACGGATCTGCGGGAATGGCTGAAGAGTGTTTCCATTACCGGTTGGGACTGGAGTGAGACGAATGGATGGGTTTCTGCCAGCCAGCTGCGTTGCGCGCCGCCTCTAGGACATCTGTTCGCATATCTTCTCTCCAGTAACTTTCTTCTTCCGATGCGAGTTCCGGCGGAGGCATGAGAGCCAAGGTCAACGTGGACTATGGCGGCCTTTCGGACGATTGAGCGCGTGGCTGCGCAGTCGCCCTTCGCCCTCTGAAGTCTCGAACTCCGCCGTCTAACGGCCTAGACTTGTGCGAAGCCGCCGTCGACAAACAACTCTGCTCCCGTGACGAAGCTTGCGTCGTCTGAGGCAAGAAACACGACCGCCTTGGCGATCTCATCGGGCGTGCCCAGCCTGCCGAGCGGAACATTGTTGGAGATATTCTTTAAGCGTTGCTGGCCCGTTTCTGAGGAACCCAGGAGCCCACTCAGTCCGGGCGTGTCAATAGAGCCTGGGCTCACTGCGTTCACGCGAATGCGACGATCCTTCAAGTCGGTTGTCCACGTCCGCGCGAACGAACGAATGGCGGCTTTGGTGGCGCTGTAAACGCTATTGATTGGCAACCCTTTGCTTCCGACGACGGATGAATTCAGGATGATGGAAGCGCCATCCGGCAAAAAGGGTAGCGCCTTCTGCACCGTGAAAAGCAGGCCTTTCACATTGATGTCGAAGGTCCAGTCGTAGAGCTCTTCGGTGATCGCGCCGAGAGCGGCGAACTTCGCGACCCCGGCATTGGCGAACACAATATCGAGTTTGCCCTTTTCTCGCTTGATTTGTGCAAACAGACGCTCAAGGTCGCCCAGATTCGACACGTCTCCTTGGATGCCTGTTACATTTCTTCCGATCTCCTTTACCGCCGCAGCCAGCTCCACCTCTCGTCGGCCTGTGATGAAAGTATAGGCACCTTCGTTGACAAACGCTTTTGCCGTAGCGAGACCAATCCCGCTAGTCCCACCAGTAATGAGTGCGGTTTTTCCTTCAAGCTTGTTCATATATTCCCCTCCTCTTTTAATCAAAGTTGTCAGATTGTGAGGACGACCCTGCCGAAGGACCGGTCCTCAACGCGGCTTCGTTTGTTGCCGTTTCTGGTTACTTTGAAATCACATCATTAGCCCCCAAACTTGAACAGAATCTTGCCGCTGCGATTCGATTGCAAGGATTGCTTGAACGCTTCCTTAAACTGGTCGAGCGGGTACACATGGTCTACTGCGGCGGAGAGCGATCCATCAGCTACGAGGTCTCCCAGCTTCTGGTAAATCTCCTGGATCTCTGTGCGGGGCGCGTTGCGTATCCAATTAATGAGCCAGAATCCGTGAAGGCTAAGACCACGGTAGATGAGGTCTCCGGGCGGGATGGCCGGGAACTGCCCACTTTGAAGGGCGTAGACAACAATCGAGCCGCCAGGTTTAAGCGATTTGGCCAACTCGCCCACCGGAGTTCCACCCACCATATCGAGCACTAGGCTGAGTTTCTTCCCGTCGAGAGCCTCCTCAATGTCCTTGTGTAGGTTGTCGCCTTGGAGGACTACGCGGTCACCTCCCCATTGCCGCACCTGTTCTGCAGCTTCTTCTCGCCGGACGACATTCAGCGTCTTGACTCCTGCAAGCTTCGCGAGTGCAATGGTGTACTGCCCCATGGCCGCGTTGGCTGCGGTTTGACCGATCCAGTCGCCGGGCATTAGGGAAACGTATCGGTTCAGCAAGAGATAGGCGGTAGCCGGGTTGATCCCTATCATCGAGAGTTGCAGGGGATCCGCTCGGTCGCTCATCGGCACGAGGTTGCGCACCGGGACGACAAGTTCATCTGCCCAAGTGCCCTGCTCATAGGTGGGAAGAATCAGGACTCGTTTGCCCCGCAGGGCAACATCTACCTTCGATCCAATCTTGGCGACTCGGCCAACACCCTCCGCGCCTACCGGGGATGGGAAGGCCGCACGGACGCCGTAGTGGCCGCGGACGAACAGGAAATCCGATGGATTGAGCGGGGCCGCTTCCATCGAGATGAGAACTTCCTCCCGGCCAAGAGCCGGTTCTGAGACCGTGTTGAGTTCGATGACATCTGAAGGTTCGCCGTGAGCTATCAGTTTCAACTGCCGCATAAGTAAAGTCCTTTCGTTCGAAACAGTTTAAGTTTGACCGCCCGCTCCGAGAGCCGGGCGGTCGAGATCGCGGATCTACCTATCCTGGGAATGACCTGCCGAACATCGGATTCCCGCTCTTGGATTGTGCACGTGTTGCTTCGTCTTCAATGACATCCCAGTGCTCGACCAAAACCCCTTCCTCCATGACGAGGAAGTCGGCCGCTATCCCACTGGCTGGAGCGCCGAAACCAGAAAAGCGTCCGTGAACGATCACGAGATTGCCCTCGGCCACGATCATGTCGTGCTCGTATTGCAGCGTGTCCGGCAGACTCTTAATGAGTCCGAAGAGTCCGTCGCGTCCCGGAGCAATGTGGGCACTGTGCTGAATGTAATTCGGTGACCAGAACTTTTCCGCCGCCGCGTAGTCGCGCTTATTGAACAGGGTTT
>Ga0210410_10004511_pt1 | contig 12198 bp, 14 predicted proteins | sample IncBWC4MmetaG_FD_161058 | JGI IMG/M metagenome (GOLD analysis project Ga0210410, IMG submission 161058) | Forest soil microbial communities from Barre Woods Harvard Forest LTER site, Petersham, Massachusetts, United States - Inc-BW-C-4-M | ecosystem: Environmental > Terrestrial > Soil >... | reverse complement strand
ATCAGGAAACAAAAATTAGTCGAAGTTGCAGCGTAAATGATTAAGAGAGCGGGAATTAAGTTGGTGGACGTGACCGGGATCGAACCGGTGACCCCCTGCTTGCAAAGCACGAAACTCTACTCCAACAATTCCACTGGAAACTTGAACTACTAACCTTTCCAACAAATCGGGGAACCTGCTTTCGCTCAAAAGCTAACCCCAATGCACTGAAAACGTTCGATTCGTGCACAGTTCGTGCACAGTCGAAGTTACGTCCGAAGCTTGGGGAGCTCTGTTCTACTACGAACACGATGGACTGACTGGAAGCTTTACCAAGACCTACGTTCCCTGCTATGACTGGACTTTAGGAAATGGATACCACAATTTTCCAAGCTGCGTGGATTCTGCGAAATAAGGATCAAAGGGTCGGAATATGACGGAAGCCAGGACCGCAATTTATTTGGCTGGGCATGGTAGTAAAAGCAAGCCTCGCTTCATTGAGCTGCAATACCAGCGAATCCTGAGGTACCGCGAGGCTTTTCTTCATCAGTGTGAAGCGGTTCATCAGCCTCCGGTCGTTTTCATTGATTTGCGACTCCCGCGCTACGGCATGGGGAGTTACGACTTGGACGAAGTTCCGGAATTCAAGGCACTTCATCAAGCGGTGCAGCAACACAAATTTGAGATCGTCTACGTTGATTTGGATGAGCCGTCTCCTGCGTTCACACCGGACTATGAATCGGCGTTTGTTCGTTCCTTACTAGAAGCTGCTGGAGCCGCTGTTTTGAATGCTTTTGTGGACGACAGAGATGCATTCGAGCGTGAGCTGTTCGAACGTTGTGGTGCGAATGCAAGACCGCATGAAGTTACAGACGGCTCGGACTTTGTAACTTTCTTTCCTTCATCAGCCAGCGACATCGTTACGAGTGCGCTAAGCAGAGAAATTGAGCGCTCCAAGGATGCGGAATTATCCGCAGTACTTCACCGGATAGACGACCTAAAAAAGCTGCGGCCTTATGCTGGCGGAGGAACTCCGTTTGTCGAGCCTCGCCTCAGCGCGGATTGGCAAAGATCATCGAGTTCTTGAGAACACTACTTACTTTTCTCTCCCGCGCCCGAACGAATAGACCACGCCAATAGTCACCCGGGCGTTATCTTGGCCTTCGAGTCTGCTGGCGGCATTGAAGAAAGAAGTGTGCAGCAGATCGAAGCCGACACGAACCGCAAATGATGGTGAAATTCTGCGCTGTGCTCCAATTCCCACGGCCCAAGCCGTTCTAACCGCGTACCCAGTTATGTAGCCGGTGCTCGTCGGCGTTGCGCCAGTTGCTCTGCCTCCACCTATTAGGGCATGAACATAAAATGCGCGGCCTTTCTTTCGAATCGGGTAAAAGACAGGTCCGGCCATGAACGTCAGTATATCGGCATGATGGGTTGAACCATTGATATTGGCTGTCCGCACGTAACCGATATCAGTTTGCAAACCAAAACGCGGAAGAAAAGCGTAGGTAATTCCAGAATCCACCCCGTTCAAACTCGCACGATTCGCGGATGACTCATTTTCATTTACATAGGCGTAGCCCACGTATGCATCCACGTTTGGTGCCCTTCCAGCAGCCGCAGGCAACTGCCCGAACGCGGCAGGTAGCCAGACAAAAACAGCAAGCAACATCAACATTACTTTCACGGCGAAGACCTCTACGGGAATCCCCGCAATCACCAAACCAAAGTCGCTCGGCATCGGCCAAGGAACTTGTCCAAAATGCCGAAGTTGCGGGAGGGCTACTCAGTTGGGAAGAACAAACTGGGAACGCGTTCCAATTTCGCACGGAATAACTCCACTAAATCCTTTGTCCTGAGAACAGGTTTGAGGGCCATGCGCATGCAAACCATCGGAACCGGCAGAACTAGGTGGATACCCGATGATCTTGCGCAGGTTTATTCTGTTGTTCATCGCATGTTTGTTTACATGCTTTTCCAGCTCGGCACAGGAGACTCTCTCCGAGTCGAATCGAATCTCGTCTTCAACTGTACCGAAGTGGGACTTCAGCCAAACAGTTGTCACGATCGCTAGTTTAAGGCCACGCGCCACGGTGAAAGGGATACCCTCTGTTGGGATAGAGACCGCAGAAGCTACGGGGTTTTGCTTGGATTCTATCTGCCGCTTTATAGTCACCAACTACCACGTCGCCATACATGCACGCCCTCGCAAAATCCGAGGGCAAAGAGTGATGCAACAATATCTTGCCACGGGGCCTGACGATGAAGACGCCACGGTAAACGACGGACCCGCAGTAGGTCCTATGAAATATGCACTCAGCAGAGACTTAGCGATCTACCAATTGCGCTACCCCATTCCGCGACACCAGGGCGTTGGCTTCTACCTTAAAGACTTGCAAATGGGTCAAGAAGTAGACATCTATGGATTCCCCAAAGAAGGAATCAATCCGGTCCGCAAATTGATGCAGTTTCACGGCAAGTTCAAAGGTGAGACTACGGCGGGCTTATTGTCATTTGACTACAGTCTTGACGGTAACAAAGCGCTCAAGCCCGGCGTAAGCGGCGGCATTGTCGTCGATAGTAGGAGTCAACAGATCGTGGGTGTTCTTAGCGCAATTGAGCGATACGGGAAACCAATTGCTTTGGCCGTCTCGGTCCAGTCCTTGGCGGATTTTGTCTGCAAGGTGGACCCCTTTTTAGCCCAGGCTCTATTTCCCGTCAAGATCATCCCACCAATTTCTGCCGACCTTTATCCGAAGGTCGTAGCACCGCACTTGAACACATTGCAGCAACGACCCGAAGAGTTAGAGGAGGTCAAGGCACTACGAGCCAACGCGCAATCCCTCGCGGATGGTATGCGCAATTTTATCGCGGTGCAAACCTTCGCATGGGGCAGGGGAAGCAATCCGCCATCCGCGGAAGCGGAATACGAGGTCCAGGTGGTAGATGGGCATCAACGATTTCGTGAGTATCCGGGTGGTCGTAAGGAGATAAGTGAATCTGGTCCTTTGCCAGCCCTAAACACTGGTATATCTACCGGTGGGGAATGGGCAGACCTCCCGGCGTTTGTGGCCACGGAGATGGGCTTGAAAATTCGACAAGCTCCTGAAGCAGTCGTCAACAGTCGTCGGGTCAAAGTTTTTCAGTATCAGGCCGATCCCGAGGACCAGGCTTGTCAGTTCTTGCATATCCTGGACTTTATCGTCTTCAAGATCAAGAAGACAGAAACGGTTGAATGTTACGGCGAAGTCTGGACCGACGAAGATATCAACATTCTCCGAATGTCGGAGCACTTGGAACTTCGCGGCAGTTGGAAGAATTACCAAGGCGAAGTTACCTATGGGTGGCTTCGCATGGAAGATGGGGCTTCCCACCTGCTCCCGCTCACAATTTCCGTCCGGGCTGAGTTCAAAAAGAAGATTTACTGGTGTCGAGGCCAGTTCAAAAACTATCGAGTTTTCACGACACGGACCGAGATGAGGGTCGCCGCGAATTAGGAAAGTACAGTAACTATGGCTGCTCCAGGGAGGCTGTCGCCGGCTGTTCCCGTTGTATCGTCAACGCTGTGGTTTTGGGTGAAGCCCATTTTTTGCCTTCGCCATTCAAAACGCGATACAGAGTGCTACGGCCAATCCCCAGTTTTAGGGCAGCAAGCTCTAGGTTACCATCACACATCTCAAGAACTTGGTTGATATGAATTCTCTCGGTCTCAGCCAAAGATAGTGGGTACCCCAGTGGGGTAACAGGGCGAACATCGTCGACTTTGGCCTTGCCGGGGCCTGAATTCCCAGGGCCACCCGTGTGAACTTCCAGCGTGATGTCGCCGATCTTCAGGGAGATTGTACCGCTATCACCGAGATTGATTACTTGGGACTGCATGACTGCCTCCTTGTCTGAACTTGCCTCGACACAAACTTGTGGATTCCGAACTTGGCTTGCCCGGTCAATCACAGGGTGTGTGCGAAGGTACTGAAGCGTTTCGAAAACGAGTTCTCTGACCCTTGCTCGACGTCGATCTAGTCGCCAGAGAAGGAATTCAAATAGTGGTCTGTCGATGTCAATCCATTCTTTGGGGATTTGGGTTGCGAATTCCCGCAAGGCAGATGCATTGAAATCCTCTTCGACTAGATTCAGCCACGGTTCGAACTCCGACATGGAATTGGTTTCGCCATAAACCTCGCGGTTTGTAAACAGTCCACGTATTGGGGAGTCCGGGAAATTCCAGTCTCCGGCGTTGAAGCAAAACCCGTTGTCGATCATAAATGCGCGGAATTTATTGCGTCTTTTCACGAAGACAACCTGTCGCCCATCTGTGTTGCCTGTCCATTTGTCAAAAACCAACATGCCCATAAAATCGCGGTGGTTTTCAATGTTGGAAAGCAAATCAGCCGTCGCCATGGACTTCCATGCCATGTGCCATCGATTGCTCAGTGGAACGTATCGAGAGCCAAAAGCCAGTCCGGCCTGGCAAGGAGTTTTGTGACGGTGTGCGATGATCACTAGCTCTTTCGTCTGCTCAATGAGTTCTGGTGGAACATCGACTATCGCGCAACGTGGAACCGGGAGTTTCAGATACGCAGCGATTTGGGAGGCCAACAACTCGTTCGTAAGAATTTTTGCATCTTGAGGATTGTTAGCGAACTTCACGACGTAGAAACGTCCATCCGAGCATTTCATTAGATGGGCCTGCGAACCTCCTGTCATACCCCTGACGTGCTCAATTGCTTTTACGACCGGAACTATTTTGGGATCGGCCATGAGTTTTCATCTTGCCCCCTCAAGAGTTGTATATTTACTACACGATAAAATACGTATGTCAACAACAAAATAAGTTTTCCTAAAGAATTTAGGGAACCCTTGTTCCAATTCGGGTCGATGGAATTAAAAATTTCCAATTCGGGAATTGCTGCATATACACATCAGTTAACTTTCTTCCGCGTCGGCGATCTAAGTCATTGAAAGCAAGCTGCCACTTCCTTCCGCGACTCTGTATCCACACTTGGGCGCGGAATTGCTTAATGCTCCGCCGACAGCGAGAGCCAATCCTAAGTGCTGAGAAGCACCGTTAAGGAGTCGGATTATGAAACTATCCAGGTGGGATATTCTCTCAACAAAAAGAGATAACGACACTTCGAACAACTGGTGGAAGAACCGTTTGAGGAGAACCGTTTGGATTGCGCCCGGCTTGGGTGTGGCCATTACTGCGTTGTCGCTTCTTGTCTTCTCAACGGCTGACCCTTCTCGTGCTCACGGCAGGGCAACTTTCGCTACTGCCTGGACGGTCTACGATTACAACCCTTCCGGTCGGGCACTCCGGCCTCGGGTTTCATCAGACTCAATGCCTGCGACCACCACAGGCGATACCACATCCTTCCCATTCTTGCCAAATATCTACACCGCACGTCTGACCACCACAGACCCCAGTCTGACTGGCGATCTCACCAGCAAGACTCTTAACCTCGCAGTCAGCGTGTCGGGTGGCTCCGGAACATTCCAGGACCAAAATAACGGCGGCTGCAACCCCGACACGAAAAGCGTGAGGTTCTTTATTACGTCGCCACGGGCATCCGGTACGACGGGCACCGATACGAAGGGCTTTTACACGCAATTTTGGTGGTCGAATCCGATGAGCATCCCACTGGTCGCCGACCCTCAAGCGCCGATGACCATCAGCCAGCCTGTTAATGCCGTAGGCATGTGGTCAGACTTGAATGGCAGGCTCAACAACAGAAGTTCAGAGGCGATGGAAGCCTTCCTCGCTGCGATCCAGAACGTGCAAACGGTCGGTTTGTCCTTCGGTGGAGGTTGCTTCTTTGAGAATGGTGTCACCACGAGTGACGGCTCAGGCTCCTTCAACAGCACGTTCACGGAAACTCTCTAGACAGTTTTCGGCTTCCAACTGAACTCCATACCTGTTCTCACAAAACGCGTGTCCCTTGAAGGAAGAGAATTTATGAAAATGCTTCTCGGGTTTGTTTTCTTACTAGTCTCCGTTTGTCCTGTAGCAGCACAGGATTCGCCATCCAAAAGCGCTCTCCCGGATACCCCGGAGGCAAAGCCTTTGGCCCTGGATAACGGAGGGTCCAAGCCCGAGAGTCCGTCGACAGGTGCAGCGGATTCAAACAAAAACCACAAACTCACTACTACAACAAAACTGTGGATCGCGTCCAGCTTAACGGCCTACACTGCTGCAGCCCTGGACATGCACGCAACGGAAGAAGTTGCGCAACGGGTCCGGCGAGTTCACCAAATTTATCCTGGTTTTGTGCTTGACTATTCCTTCGAATCAAACCCGCTGGCGAGGCCATTTCTGAAGCTGCCCGCTCCTGCGTATTACGCTTGCGGAGCCGCTTTCACGACGGGGGTCAATTGGCTAGGGTACCGAATGGCACGGTCGAAGCGGTTCCATAAAGTGTGGTGGTTGCCGCAGGCGCTTTCAGTGGCCGGAAATGCTCACGGGTATTCGACTTTCCAGTGAGCGACCATTAGTGGGGCTGCTTGCCCTGTCTCAGGGTTCGGCCTCAAGCATTTGGAAGCTGGGGAGTCCCGAAGATTCCATCAAGTTGCCGGCCAAAAGATCAGCAAGTTCCTCAATCTGGCGATAGGTCAATCTCGGACAATCAGCCTTTCCGAATATAACTACTAGGGCCACCTGCGTCACGTTGCCGGTGGCCAGATGTTCGTACATAAAACAAAGCGAAACACCGCTTGTGCTGAAAGAAAGTTCGGCTGGAAAAGCACGGGGATGGTCAGCAAGGAGCAAGTGATACGTTTCGCCATCGGACCTGGAAATCATCGGGAAACCTTCGGATAGTCTCCAAAGAACGTCTTCTTTTGCTTGCTTGGTACAGTGTGGACAAACGCTGAAATTCCGATAGTGGGTGGCTCCGGGGGCCACGAGGGCGTGAAGGCCGGAAGACCACTCGCAAGGTGACTCGTGGGGAGCAGATATCATGGCAGTACCGTTACTCACAGTATAAAAATGAGATGACAAACTGTCAAGAAAATAATGTGTAATAACTAATCTAGCGCCCTCGACCCCCTATTCAAAGTGGGATTTGTATGTTTACTCCTAACTAATAATACTTGGCAAACATCATCCACAGTTATAGGTTCAGGGCCTTCCTGGAGGCGCTATGCTCCCGATCCAATCCAAACCGATATCTCCGTCTCTGTGGGTAATCGCCTTGTTCGGAACCGCGACAATCGCCGGTTTGGCTGGCTTGGTTACGCTGCTCGTCCGATGAAACTGAACCACCCCCTGAACAAGGTCCGCCCCAAAGATCACATGGAAATATTGAGGACAGTCTTGCCGGATCGTTATTCGCCTCTCCAAGCCAACGGAAACGGGATCCAGTCAATCTATCTGACAGAACTCTCCTGGGACTTCGCGGAAGTGTTGAGCGGTTTGATTGGCCAAGAAGCTCGTTCACTAATTACAGCTACTGAAGCTGGTCTAGGCGCTCAAGCTCAGATCTCCCTGCCAATGCGGCGTCCAAGAAGGGGCTGCAACGGTCTACAAGACCGATGTACCCGGCTGCTGGCATAGAGCCGCCACTCGGTAAGGGCAATTGCTAGTTGTCACAGCTCTTTTGTATTGCTAAGGACGCAAGTTACATGTTTTTTTTGAACGACAGAAGCAACTTCATGCAACGCGGCGGATTAGCCGAGAATTCGACTCCGGTAAACGGAGTGTTCAGAAATTGGGAGAACCCAGGCCTGCCCACCAGGGTGCTGTCCGTCAAGTCTCGAAATGCAATGCACCAGTCGGGAAAGAGGCGTCGTTCCGATGCCTCGCTTAAAAGCACGTTAAAGCGTTTGTGCCTCCGGTCTACTTTGATCGTTGCGACAAGTTTCATCACGGCTTCCTGCTCGCCTTCAAGGACTTGCAGAAAATTACCACCTTCGTAAAGGAGCATCCCCGTAATGCCAAGCCGAGTGTTGGTTGCGCGGGTATCTTCCAAGAGCGCCAGAAGTTCACCCTTAGTGAAGAGCTGTGAAGCGGCGCTCTCGCAAGTTACACGAAACATCTCACCCCCACGTCTCGAAATTATTGTTCGGCAAATAAGCTATCGGCTCGATAGCGAAGTGACGCGCTCTGGCACCTGTTAAGTGAGTGACACAGCTCTAACCCTGTCTATGGTCGGCGATGCGAAGCTAGCCAAGCCGGTTGTCCCAGATGAAGATGCCATGCAGCGAGACAAGGCGGTATCGGCTGGAGGCTCAATTCTCCCACTGCTGGGAGTCGACAATTTCCTGCATTAGAGAATCGTAGGAGAGCATCGCTTCTTCCACCATGGGTTTAGTGGTGGCGATTGTCGTCTTCAGATGATCTCGATAGAACTCGATACTTTCTGGATCCTCGAACACTGTTTTACGGATCGCCGCAACGTCGGCCATTACGGCGCTGAGCGTGGTATGCAATGATTTTACGCAACCGAGGATCGTTTCTAGGTGGGGGCGGAGGTCATTACGGTGTTGTAGTTCCAACCGTGACTTGGGCATCGGTAGTTCCTCCCTTGATGGAACACTGCGTCAGGAAGGTAGCACCAGTGGCAAGGTGATTCTATTGTGCCTTGGTAAGCTCACCCTTTACTTTAGTTAATGCTTACTATTGTCAGGCGAGGAAATTCCCAACTTTTCGGCCATGCGTACCAAATCGGGCAAAGAATCGGCACGCATTTTGCGCATGAGTTGGCTGCGGTGAACCTTGGTAGCGGATTCAGTGATTCCGAGTTCGGCGGCAATTTGTTTGTTGGGGAGGCCGGTGACTACCAGGGGAAGCACCTGGCGTTGACGAGGCGTGAGCGCCGCGAACCTGGCTTGCAGCCGAGCAACTTCGGCGCATCGCTCGCGTCGCTCGCGGTCTTTTGCTAATCCGACATGAATCGCGTCCAACAGGTCCTGATCGCGGAAGGGCTTGGTGAGGAACTCGATGGCGCCTGCCTTCATAGCGCGGACGGACATCCGGACGTCGCCGTGGCCGGTGATAAAGATAATCGGGATGGAGATGCCGGAGTCGGCCAATTTGCGCTGAAAATCGAGGCCACTAGTTCCCCGCAGCCTGATGTCAAGGACGAGACAGGCATCCGTATCGGGCAATATGCACCTCTGAAAATCCTCCGCGGAAGCGAACAACTGAACCTGCAATCCAACCGAGCGAATCAAGCTGCTGAGGGTCTCTCGCGTGGATTGGTCGTCATCAACGACGTAAACCAATGGCTTCGGCTCCATCATTTGGCACCGTTGGCCCTGGGGAGGGTGAACTTGAAGACCATTCCGTAGGGCGAGCGCGATTCAGCCCACAATCGGCCTCCATGAGTTTCAATGATCGAACGGGCTATGGAGAGGCCCATTCCAGTGCCGCCTCGTTTCGTGGTGTAAAAGGGATGAAAGATCTGGTCGAGGTCTTCTTGACCCGATCCGATGCCGGTGTCTTCGACAGAAACAAGCACGCCAGCGGAATCCATTCGCGATTCAACGCGCAATTCCCTTTGGTGGTCCTCAACGGTTTGCATCGCCTCGATGGCGTTGATGATCACATTGAACATCACTTGCTGGAGTTGCACGCGATCTCCCAAAACAGTTGGAACATCCGCAGTCAAATCAGTCTTTACCGTGACACGAGATTTTACAATCTCGGTTTCCGCCAGCTTTAACACATCCCGAATCACCTCATTGAGGTTCAGAGACTCCATTTGAGGCGTTTCTTTCTTGAGCAATGCGCGAATCCGGACGATGACCTCACTGGTGCGATTTGCTTCGTGCACTGTCTGGGTTGCGGCTTCCCGCGCTTCCTTGAGATTAGGCGGCTCGTTCGCCAGCCAGCGCAATGCGGCGCTTGCGCTGTTCACCACGGCGCCGAGGGGTTGGTTGATCTCGTGGGCGATGGACATTGCGAGTTCGCCGAGTGAGGCGGCCCGGCTGACAGAAGCAAGTTCCAGATTTGCCCTAGCCAAAGCCAATTGGAACGCCTGGGCCTCGAAGCGGCGATCCACTGTCGATGACAGAATGCTGAGAGCGAGGATGAGCAGCGTAACGAGGCTGGTTCCTGTTGCGCCCAGCGATCTGACGGTAACCGTGTGCGTCCAATCCGGCTCGACCGCGGAAGCGGCAAACGTTGCCGCGGCCATGGCGGTGTAATGCATTGCGCAGGTGGCGGCGGCCATGAAGCAGGCGCCTCCGATTTTTCTCCCGATCGCTGATGTCACATCTCGAAAGTAGAAGGCAAGGCGCAGCGCGGAATAGGAGAACACGATGGCAAGCCCCACCGACAATGTCACTAATGTGGGATTAAAACGGCAATCGGCCCTCATGCGCATCGAAAACATGTTTATGTAATGCAGGGCGGCAATTCCGAATCCCATGAGGCAACCACCGATCGCAACACGCGCGCCACTCATTTTCTTGCCGCTCACGAAGGAAAGGGCCAGTAGGGAGGCCAGCATCGCTACGAAAAAAGATAGCAAAGCCGTTGGCCAATGGTAGCTCACCGGAACCGGCAGCCTGAAAGCCCGCATGCCGATGAAATGCATGGACCAAATGCCAATCCCCATGGCGAACGAGCCGAAAACCAACCAAACGGCGCGGTGCCAGACTTTGTTGGTGTGGACGCGGCCCGCCAGATCAAGCGCGGCATAAGAAGAGGTGGCGGCAATTACTACGGACTGAGCGACGATGATGGGATCGTAGGAGCCCGCCAGGGTTGTTTCGGGAGGAATCATCAGCCGAAACCTCAGTCCCCTATTTAAGCTTGCTGGGCATGCTTCCTGCTCGGACCCGGAGCCAAGGGGTTAGAAAATTTATACTACTCCCACTGAATCCAGGATTGCTAAAACCCACCAAGAGAGTATTTCCGTCGATATGGGGGAGATCCCTCGAATACGTAGAGGTTCCCGGGATAGCCACGTGAAGGAACATACGCTGTGGATTATGGGGAGTAAAGGACTCATTCGGGGGTGGTCGTTTTGTAGCAGCCCCGAATCGTCAGATCGACCACTATCCCGATGGACGGCTCTCAAGTCCCGATAAACGCGGCGAGCTCAACCGGTCAAGTCAAAACGAGTGACTCCCCAGAAAAGTCCGGTTGTGGGAAGTTTCAACTCCACTCGGAACCATTCCATCTCATCCATTCCGGGAATAGCTTACGATTCCACATCACCCAGCGCTAGTTCCTGGCTTGTACCCAGGCACCCTTGGATTCGCCTGTTTTGCAGGCTCCAGATTCTCTTCCTGATGGCGAAAAACGACGGTTTACAACCCCGTCCGAAACCTGCGTTCGGAACTTAGATGCGATCGACAACGGTTTCAAACACCGTTGCAACCGCAGACGACAGTTTCGAACTAAAGAATTCGGAGTGACGCGGCGCGATTCTTCTAAGAGAACGGTTTCCAAGACCGTTGTATCCGATTGCGCACCTAGAACCCCTGCTCACGAGGCAGGGGCGTCCCCTTCCCCGTTGAACCTGGGACCAACGGAAACTCACAGATCATGTAAGTAGCTGATTCTTCTAGCCTCTTACTGCGTCATAGTAGCTGGTTTTGTGGGGTATTTTAGGGGTTTTGTTCTCAAGTTGTTCTCAGATTTGAACCTGTAATTTTCGGTTAGTTTTTTGAGAACAATACCTATGAACCTGTCGCTGTTTTGGGGCCGGAAGAGCAGGCATTGTTCTCAAACCTGTTCTCAAGCTTCAAGGGTTTAAATGCCGTCAAAGTCGCTGTAGAGTGTTGCCGCGATTCAGGCACGTGGCACGCTTCCAAACGACTTCCACTCCCTTAGAATTCGCTCCGATAATCTCGCCCGCCTCGGGCTCACTGAGCTTTAGAGCACAAAATTCTGGAGAACTCGCCCTGATAAAAGACGAGGTCAGTGGTTCACGCCCACGTGTCCACCATTTATTTCCAGTTGGTTAGTGAGAGTTGTTCCAAAAAAGCTCAACCCACAATCCAACCCACATTTACCTGAGTTCACCGCACCGACGGCGTAGAAGCGAATCACCGGTCGGCTCGAGGGGCAGATTGCTTTGGTGATCCTCTGCGCCATCCGAATGCTTGCCTGCGCAAGAATGCCCGGACGTTATTTGATCGGACAGGCTCAGAGCGGGAGTTGTTCCGGCGGCGGATAACCATGCTGCTCTCGCCCAACTCTGCCGTCGTATTTTTTTGTTGTTTTGAATAGCTCGAGATGGCCATCACCCGAAGAAGGTCTGCATCGTTCCC
>Ga0210410_10004510_pt1 | contig 12199 bp, 9 predicted proteins | sample IncBWC4MmetaG_FD_161058 | JGI IMG/M metagenome (GOLD analysis project Ga0210410, IMG submission 161058) | Forest soil microbial communities from Barre Woods Harvard Forest LTER site, Petersham, Massachusetts, United States - Inc-BW-C-4-M | ecosystem: Environmental > Terrestrial > Soil >... | reverse complement strand
TGCCGGGCTGATCAGCTTCCTGTCGCCCTGCGTGCTGCCTTTGGTGCCGCCCTATCTGATCTACCTCACCGGCGCGACCATCGAGCATGTCGCCAATGACGAGGAGGCGGCGAGCTCGAGGCGCGCGGTGATGATCTCGGCGCTGCTGTTCGTGCTCGGCTTCTCCACGGTGTTCGTGGCGTTGGGTGCCAGCGCGTCGCTGATTGGCGGCCTGATCCGCGCCTGGTCGGCAGAGCTTTCCATCCTCGCCGGCATCGTGATCATCGTGATGGGGCTGCATTTCCTCGGGCTGACGCGGATCGGCCTGTTGATGCGGGAAGGGCGCCTGCCGATTCCCAAGCCCGTGGGCCTGTGGGGCGCCTATGTCATGGGGCTGGCGTTCGCGTTCGGCTGGACGCCCTGCATCGGGCCGATCCTCGCCGCCATCCTGTCGATCGCGGCGGCGGAAGCAACGGTGGCGAAGGGGGCGGGGCTGCTTGCGGTCTATTCCGCCGGGCTCGGCATTCCCTTCCTGATCGCGGCTTTCATGGTCGAGCGCTTCGCCGCGCTGTTCGCGCGGATGAAGGCGCATCTTGCGACGGTGGAGCGGGCGATGGGCGTTCTGCTGATCGTCACCGGCATCGGCTTTCTCACCGGTGCGGTGTCGAATGTCAGCATCTGGCTGCTCGAGACGTTTCCGGGCCTGCAGAGCTTTGGCTAGGGCGGGACTAGCGTGCTCGTCTGTCATTTACGTCGAAACCGAGTGCCGCCAGACCCGTATTGCGCAGCCGAACAACATCGCGCTCGCCGGCTCTCGCCGCATCAATGATCCGCTTGGCGATAACTTCGTAGACCACTGCCGGCTGGCCGACATCGTGAAGCTCCTTGCAGGCGTAATCGAACGCCTCACCCATGATCCGGGTCACATGGTCATCAAAGACGACGCCAGTCTTTGGAATGAATTGCAGGATTGAGGCCACCTAGCTCTTCCCTCTTCCTCTTGCAAGCCGGGCGCAAACCCCAAGGCTGTCATGTTCGAATTGAAGCTCCGCATCCAGACCGTTGGCCAACGCGCGCATGAGTTGAAAGCCCAGTCCGCCATCGGTGGAGGGATCGAAATTCTCAGGGAAGCCGACGCCATCGTCCGTCACCTCCACCATGAACGAGCCATTGTCGTTGGTCTCGCAGCGGAGAATGACCTTTACAGGCAAGCCCGTGGGATGAGCGTACTTGCCGGCATTGACAAGAAGCTCGGCGGCAATGAGCCCGGCGGTGAAGTGCGTGACGCGGTTCGATATGGCCGCTGCAGGAATTTTCGACCCTTAGATGCATCTTTCCCGTCGGTTGGAGCGCGCCGATCATCGTCGCGATGTCCTGCAAGAAATCTCCGAGGTTGACTCCGTTGCCGTTGACGGCTCGCGCCAGGTATTTGTGGAGCTTCGCGGTGACCGCAATACGCGCGTCGATATCATCGAGCAATGTGCAAACCTGCTCCGCGGAGAAGGCTCTGCCGCTCCTGGAAATAGCCTTGCGCTGAAAGCGAATGGCACCGCTCAAGCTGGCCAAGTTGTTCGCTATCCGATGATCGGCCTCGTCCGGTCCCGCGATCTCGTGGTCGATGGCGATTGACATTGCCGTTCCCAGGCTGCCGAACAAGATGCGCCTTGCGGACGCGCCAAACAACAAAACAATAGTAAGTTCAAAGCGTTACATGCGCATAAGGTTCATTTTCGGTCGTCGTTGCCTAAGCCGCAAAAATAGTTTAATGAGTAGAAACTGCAAGAGCCTAACTAAGCACATCTTACTGTTGGGAGCCAATCAAGGAGGGAAGGCAGATGGGGGAACTCAATCGCGGCGAACGCCTTCAAATCATGCTTCTGCCCGAGGAACTTCGGGTCATCGATACGTGGCGCTTCTCAAAAAGGATGCCGAGCAGGGCAGCGGCAATACGGGAGTTGCTCAAGCGCGGCCTTGCCGTTGAAGGGTTTACGGAAGTCCTGGATGGCCAGAAGTCGAAGGACTTCTCCGTTCTTTCCGACAAGGCGGCCGAGTAGCTCGCCGCCTCCGGCGCTCATGTTCGGCTTCGCGCCGGCGCGGCGCGATCCTGTCCCCGTCTTGCGATCACGCCCGATTGAGCGTCCTTTTCGATCGTTAGGTCGGCGAGCCTGCGTTGAGCAGCTGGGACACCGCCGTCACCAATTGCGCCGGAGCAAATGGTTTTTTCAGCAGAATGCTGTTGGGCACGCCTTCCGACGCCCAATCGTCGGCCGCAGCGCCTGTCATGTAGACGATGGGAAATGCAGCATCGATTTGCCTGACCAAGCGCGCAATCTCCCAACCCTTCATCGACCCTTTGAGGTTGACGTCGGTTACGAGCGCTGAGTACCTGACCACGCCGCTTCCGATCATCGCCACGGCTTCCCGGCCGGAAGCAACCGTCGTCAAGTCGAAGCCGCCCTCCTTCAAGGCGTCACGAACGATTTCCTGCAATGGTTCGTCGTCCTCGACCACGAGGATGATGGGCACGTCTTTCAATTCCCCCTCCTTGCAGCCTCAAACCACGGTGTTTGCGCATTGTAACGCAATTGAGGCCGAAATGTTCGAAGGTGAACATTGGTTGGGCGAACGATCGGACGGCCCGCGCTCTTGCTTTTCGGCATTCCATCACCCCCTAACCGTCCCGCTGCAGCGAGCAGGTGATGGTGTAGACCACGCCGCGCGGCAGGAAGTCGACGGTCGCCTCTCCGCCGAGCTGGTCGCGTGCGCTGCGCTCGATCAGCCGCGAGCCGAAGCCGAGTTGCACCGGCGTTACTACCGGCGGCCCGCCGCTCTCGGTCCAGATCAGGCGGAGCTTCGGGACAACGTCCTCGCTGAGGATCTCCCAGTCCAGCGTCACCGTGCCGGTCTCGTTCGATAGCGCGCCGTATTTGGCGGCGTTGGTCGCCATTTCGTGCACAATCATCGACAGCACGACGGCCAGTCGCGGCGACAATGGAACGGCTGGTCCGAACATCCTGATCCGCGCGGGATTGTTGAGCTGATAGGGCTGCAGCACGCGGGTGATGACCTCGGCGAGCTCGGAACCCTGCCATTTCTCCTTGCTCAGGAGATTGTGCGCTTCGGCGAGCGCGCCGAGCCGGCCCTCGAACTTCTCGCGCTCGGGACGGGTGGCGCTGCGAAAGGTCTGCATCGCGATCGCCTGCAGGATCGCGAGCGTGTTCTTGACGCGATGATTGAGCTCCTCGATCAGGAGATCGTGCAGCATCTCGCCGCGCGCGATCGTGGTCGCCATCCGCACCGCGAAGGCCAGCCCGATCAGCAACAGCACGCCGCCGATCGCGCTTGTGATCGCCAGATAGCGCCATAGCGGCGCGACCAGCGAGCTTTGCGAGATGCCGGCGGCGACCGTCCAGCCGGTCAGCGAAGAACGAGCGAAGCTGGTGATCAAGGGTACATTTTCGAGCGACACCGTAGGCAGCGTCGTTTCCGTCTTCTTGAACATCTCGGCGTAGAGCGTGGGCGAGGCGCGCTGGCCGATCGTGCCTTCCGGATTCGGCACGCGGGCGAAGTTGGCGCCTTCAGCGTCGAAGATCGAGATGGTCCAGTCGTCGCCCGGGCGCTGTTTTTCGACGATGGACTGGAACATCGCGATCGGCGGACTGAAGGAGATGTCGTACAGGACTGCGCCGTCACGGATCACGGGCACTTCGACGGTCAGGATCATCTGTTTTTTGACGGCGCCGATGAAAAGACTCGAATATTGCGGCTGCCTGGTCGAAAAGACCTTCTCGACGATGTCGCGGTTGTTGCGCGGCGGCAGGCTCGCGGTGTCTGATGTGACCGAGGAGAACAGCTGGCGTCCGTCGCGATCGGCGATCAGGATCACGCCGTCCTTGCCGTATTGATCGAGAAAGCCGAGCGCGATGCGGCGAAAGCTTTCGAAGTCGCCGTTGCGCAGCGCGTTGGTCAAGGCGAGCACCTGAAGCCCGCCGGTCATCCGCTGCACTTCGGCATCCAGCACCAGGCGGATGCTGCGCACGGTCTCCAGCACGCGCTGGGTCGCGTCCTTGCGGTCCTCCTCGTAATTGCGCAGGACGATGCCGGCCGCAAACAGGATCAGCGGCAGCGTGGTTCCCGCGACCAGGAGGGCGAGCCGGACGGGCAGGGAGAGTTTTGGCACAAATTTTCCGCGAACGCGCGCCGGCACAACGCGCCGGTTCATGTCGCAGAATAGGAGATGCCCCGAAAATCCGCCAAAGAAATTGGCAGGTTCCGCAATGCAGCACGGCAACGGAACCCGTGTCAGAGATTGCTGTCTGATATCGCCGAATAAACCATGGTGCGCAGCTCGCGCCGCACCGGATAGGCACTCGAGGGCCTGAGCTGGGTCATGAAGATCGTGATCAATTCCTCCGCCGGGTCGATCCAGAACGCGGTCGAGGCCGCGCCGCCCCAGGCAAATTCGCCCGCGCTTCCGGGGATCAGCGTCCTGGCCGGATCCATGGTGACGGAGAAGCCGAGGCCGAAACCGACGCCATTATATGACGCTTCCGAGAACATCGAGCGTGACAACGCCGGCAGGTCGACACCGCCGGGCAGGTGGTTCGACGTCATCAGCTTCAGCGTCTTTGGGCCAATCAACCTGACGCCGCCGAGCTCGCCGCCATTGAGCAGCGCGCGGCAGAAGGTGAGATAGTCGCCAGCCGTCGAGCACAATCCGCCGCCGCCGGACACGAGCGAAGGCGGCGAGAGAAAGGAACTCTTGGTCGGGTCGTCCTGCAGCGTCATCTTTCCGGGCGGATCGGCCGAATAGCAGGCGGCGAAGCGATGCGCTTTCTCCGCTGGCACATGGAAGCCGGTGTCGCTCATGCCGAGCGGGTCAAGGATGCGCTCCTTGAGAAATTGCTCGAAAGGCTTGCCCGAAATCTTGCCGACGAGATAGCCGATCACGTCGGTAGAAGCCGAGTAATTCCAGGCCTCTCCCGGCGAGAACTCCAGCGGGATCTTGGCGAGATTCTCGATCATCGTGTCCAGCGTGCCATGCGTCAGCACTTCGGCGATTTTCAACTGCCGGTAGGCGGCGTCCACGTTGGTGCGCTGCTGGAGGCCGTAGGTCAGGCCCGAGGTGTGGCGCAGGAGGTCGACGATCAGCATCGGCCGCGCCGGCGGCCGAGTCAGGAACGCCGGGACTGTGCCGGCCACGAACACGCCCTGGTTCTTCCATTCCGGGATGTATTTGTGCACGGGCTCGTCGAGGGCGACGCGGCCTTCCTCGAACAGCATCATGAACGCCACGCTGGTGAGCGGCTTGGTCATCGAATAGATGCGGTAGATCGTGTCTTCCTTGACGGGAACCTTGCGCTCGACGTCGGCAAGGCCCTGCACCGTGCGGTGAACCACCTTGCCGCGGCGATAGACCAGGAGCTGTGTGCCGGGCAGGCGGCTTGCATCGATGTAGCGGTTCTTCAGGTGCGCATCGATGCGCTCCAGCGCGGCCTTGGACATGCCGGCGGATTCAGGGGAGGCGAGGGTCGGGGCGAGCATGTGACGGTCTCTTCAACTGAGGTGAGCTAGTGGAGCGGATTTGACGTTCGCTGCCCACTAGCTTGTTATCTGAAAACCAGCGTTTCTTCCAACAGCACGTGCTTACCCCGCGCCGCGGGTGTAGTGTCGAAGCGGTTTCCCAGCCTCCCTCGCAGGACAGACAAAATGCCCCAATTCAACGAAAACGATCTGACCGCCGCCGTCGTCAAGAGCTTCGAGAACACGCCGAACAAACGGGCCAAGTTCCTGCTGCAGGAACTGGTGAAGTCGCTGCACGACTTCGTGCGCAAGACCGACCTCACCTTCGAGGAATGGGAATATGCGATCGATTTCCTGACCCGCACCGGGCACAAATGCACCGATATCCGCCAGGAGTTCATCCTGCTGTCCGACGTCATGGGCGTGTCGATGCTGGTCGATGCCGTCAACCATCGCGAGCGCGAGGGCGCCACGCAGACCACGGTGCTCGGCCCCTTCTATGTCGGCGAGCACAAGCAGATGCCGCATGGCAGCGATATCTCGCCGTACAACAAGACCGGCGAGAAGATGTTCGTGCAGAGCCGCGTCACCGATCTCGAAGGCAAGCCGCTCGCCGGCGTGCCTGTCGATGTCTGGCACGCCGACGACGACGGGCTCTACGACTCGCAAAAGGCGTCCTACGCGACGACCGGGCCGACCTCGCGCGCGCGCTTCGTGACCGACAGCGACGGCCGGTTTTTCTTCCGCACCATCCTGCCGACCAGCTATCCGATTCCGACCGACGGCCCGGTCGGCGAGATGATCACGCAGACCAAACGCCATCCGATGCGCCCGGCGCATGTGCATTTCCTCGTCAACGCCAGGGGTTACGAGCCGCTGATCACCCACGTCTTCATCGACGGTGACAAATATCTCGACTCCGACGTGGTGTTCGGCGTGAAGGACGAGCTTGTGGCCAAGATCGAAAAGCGCAGCGATCCGACCATGCCGGACGGCAAGCCGGCGGCGGCGCCGTGGCACCTGATGACCTACGAATTCCACATGAAGCCGGGCGGCGGCGCCGCGCCGAAGCCGATGGCGGCGCGCGCGACGGAGGACGCCTAAACCGTAGCCCGCGTGAGCGCGGCGATACGCGGGATCAGCTCACGGGATGATGACCCCGGATGTCGCTTCGCTCATCCGGGCTACGCGAGCGGCGCTCGCAATGACGACGACGACGATCATCTTTTAATCACGACGCTCATTTCTTGTGCGCCGCACAAGAAATGAGCGAATCGCAAATTTTGAATGCGAATCCGCTCTGCAAAAATTTCAAGCATAGTTCTATAACATATTGTAATAGTTATATTTTTCGTCGTTTTGCAGGCTGGCACAAAGCTTGAATAGCTTCCCCTGACGCCACCGACGCCGTCCTCGAAACCAATCATCAGACTTTTCGACACCGACCGCCCGGGGGCCTCTCCGGCGCGCGCTTTCGTGTCTTCCCGCGACCAGCGACGAGAAAGGAATTTGGTATGAGCAGTGAGAACCCGGCCTGGATTTCAGACTGGAATCCCGAGGATGAGACGTTCTGGAATTCGAAAGGCAAGCTCATTGCCCGGCGCAACCTGATCTGGTCGATCATCGCCGAGCACATCGGGTTTTCGGTCTGGGCGATCTGGTCGATCGTCGCGGCCAAGCTGCCGGCGGCCGGATTCCACTTTTCGACCGACCAACTTTTCCAGCTCGTCGCGTTGCCGGGCCTGATCGGCTCCTTGATGCGCTTTCCCTACACCTTCGCGGTGACGACGTTCGGCGGCCGCAACTGGACCATCTTCTCGGCGGGTGTGCTGCTCATCCCGACTTTGTGTCTGGCGTATTTCGTCAGCCAGCCCGATACGCCGTTCTGGCTGATGCTGCTGGTGGCGTCCTTTGCCGGCCTCGGCGGCGGCAACTTCGCTTCCTCGATGGCCAACATCTCCTTCTTCTATCCGGACCGGATGAAGGGCTGGGCGCTCGGGCTGAATGCGGCCGGCGGCAACATCGGCGTCTCCAGCGTGCAGCTGCTGACCCCGATCCTGATGGGCATCGGCCTGATCAATCTCTACCAGGCGACGCCCACCGGCGGTCTCTATTTGCCGAATGCAGGGTTGATGTGGGTGCTGCCGATCATCATTGCGGTGTTCGGCGCCATCTTCTTCATGAACAACCTGACCTCGGCGAAGGCCTCGATCAAGAACCAGCTTGCGATCGTCAAGCGCAAGCACACCTGGATCATGTCCTACATCTATATCGGGACGTTCGGCTCCTTCATCGGCTACTCGGCCGCGTTCCCGCTGCTGATCAAGACCCAGTTTCCGGCGATCACCATTGGCATCGCCTTCCTTGGACCCTTGGTCGGTTCGCTGGTGCGCCCGATCGGCGGCCTGCTCGCCGACAAGGTGGGCGGGGCCATCGTCACCTTCTGGAACTTCATCGCGATGTCCGCGGCGACGATCGGCGTCCTCTACTTCGTCGGCGTCAAGGATTTTGCCGGCTTCCTCGTGATGTTCCTGATCCTGTTCGCCACGACAGGCATCGGCAACGGCTCGACCTACCGCATGATCCCCTCGATCTTCCGCGAGGAGAATTTGCACAAGGCGCGTGGCAAGGGCGAGGCGGCACGCGCGGCGGCGCTGAAGGCCGCGTCGATCGAGAGCGGTGCTGCGGTCGGCTTCATCGGTGCCATCGGCGCGGTCGGCGGCTTCCTGATCCCGCTCGGCTTCGGCAAGTCGATCGCATTGACCGGCAGTCCGCAGCTCGCGCTGATGGTCTTTCTCGCTTTCTACGGGCTCTGCCTTGCAGGGACCTGGTGGTTCTACCTGCGCAGGAGCGGGGAGACCGCGGGTGCGCCGAGCCTCGCCGAGGCGCGCATTTGAGACGATCTTTGCGCTCTCGTCATTGCCGGGCTTGACCCGGCAATCCATCGAAAGCGCAAAGACTTTTTTGCGATGGATGCGCGGGTCAAGCCCGCGCATGACGACAGAGAGGAGCGAGACATGACACCGGACCAGGTGAAAATCGTTCAGCAAAGCTTCGCCAAGGTCGCGCCGATCGCCGATCAGGCCGCGACGATCTTCTACAACCGCCTGTTCGAAGTCGCGCCATCGGTCAAGGTGATGTTCCCCGAGGACATGACCGAGCAGCGCAGGAAATTGATGGCGACGCTCGCTGTCGTCGTGACCGGGCTCTCCGATCTGCCATCGATCCTGCCGGCGGCGAGCGCGCTTGCGATCCGCCATGTCAGCTACGGCGCGAGGCGCGAGCATTATCCGGTGGTCGGCGCGGCGCTGCTTTACACCTTGGAGAAGGGATTGGGCGAGGCCTGGACGCCTGAGGTCGCGAGCGCATGGAGCGCGGCCTACGGCACGTTGTCCGGCTACATGATGTCGGAGGCCTATGGCCGGCCGTCGCAGGCCGCGGAGTAGGGGACGGACGTTGAGCGAACCGCTTGTCATTGTCGGCAACGGAATGGCGGCGGCGCGGCTGGTCGACGAGCTGGTCAAGACCTCGCTCGGCCGCTACGCCATCGCCGTCATCGGCGAGGAGCCGCGGCTGGCCTATAACCGCGTGCTGCTGTCGTCCGTGCTCGCGGGCGAGACCGCCTCCCACGATATCGAGCTGAAGCCCGCCGACTGGTGGCGCGATCGCGGCGTCACCCTGAAATACGGCTGCCGCGCCACCGAGATCGATGTCGGCCGCCGCGAGCTGAAGATCGCCGGCGACGAGAGCATCGAGTTCTCGCGTCTCGTGCTCGCGACCGGCTCCTCGCCGCTGCGGCTCGACGTGCCCGGCGCGGATCTCTCGGGCGTGCACACCTTCCGCGATACCCGCGATGTCGATCTTTTGCTGACGCTGGCCGCGCGCAAGAAGCCTGTCGTCGTGGTCGGCGGCGGGCTGCTCGGTTTGGAAGCCGCCTACGGGCTGGCGAAAGCAGGCGCGCCGGTGACGCTCTTGCATCTGATGGACCGGCTGATGGAGCGACAGCTCGATGCGTCGGCGGCCGACCTACTCAAGACGCTGGTCGAGCGCAAGGGCATCAAGGTCATGCTCAACGCCAGCACCGCGCGCATCGTTGGCGAGACGTATGTCGAAGGCGTCGAGCTTGCCGACGGCACGCAGATCGAGGCCGAGGCGATAGTGTTCGCGGCCGGCATCCGGCCGAACACCGCGCTCGCAAAGGACGCGGGGCTCTCGGTCAATCGCGGTGTCGTGGTCGACGACGCCTTGCGGACCAGCGCGCCTGACATCTTTGCGCTTGGCGAATGCGCCGAGCATCGCGGCATCTGCTACGGCCTGGTGGAGCCCGCCTATGAACAGGCCGGTGTGCTGGCCGGACATCTCGCCGGGCGCAGCGCCGCTTACAACGGCAGCGTGGTCGCGACCAATCTGAAAGTCTCGGGCGTCAGCGTCTTCTCCGCCGGCGATTTCATCGGCGCTGACGGCAGCGAGGCGATCCTGCTGAGCGATGCCAGACTCGGCACCTACAAGAAGCTGATGATATCAGACGGCAGGCTTACCGGCGCGGTGCTGATCGGCGATACCACCGACGCGCTGTGGTATCTCGAGATGATCCGCGCCCGCAAAGCGGTCGCCGCCATCCGCAAGGACATGATGTTCGGCCGCGCGGTCGCGATGCAGGCGAAGGCGGCGTGACGGTGCCGCCGCCATGACATCGGTCGATCCTTCCCTTCGTGCAACCAAAACCACCTGCCCCTATTGCGGGGTCGGCTGCGGCGTGCTGGCGACGCCCGACGGCCAAGGCGGGGTGGCGATCTCCGGCGATCCCGAGCACCCGGCCAATTTCGGACGACTCTGCTCCAAGGGCTCGGCGCTTGGCGAGACGCTGGCGCTTGACGGCCGGCTGCTCTACCCGATGATCCGCTGCAGCAAGGGAACGATGGAGCGCGTGGATTGGGGCGACGCGCTCGACCATGTTGCGCATCGCCTGCAGCACATCATCGCCCGCGACGGCGCCAGGGCCGTCGCGTTCTATCTCTCCGGCCAGATGCTGACCGAGGACTACTACGTCGCCAACAAGCTAATGAAGGGATTCATCGGCTCGGCCAATGTCGACACCAATTCGCGGCTGTGCATGGCCTCGTCCGTCGCTGGCCATCGCCGCGGCTTCGGCGCCGACACCGTGCCCGGCTGTTATGAGGATCTCGACGAGGCCGATCTGCTGGTGCTGGTCGGCTCCAATGCGGCCTGGTGTCATCCCGTGCTGTTCCAGCGCATGATCGCCAACAAGCAGAAACGCGGCGCGCGCATAATCGTGATCGATCCGCGCCGCACCGACACGGCCGAAGACGCCGAGCTGTTCCTGGGCGTGAAGCCCGGGACGGATACCGCGCTGTTCTCGGGCCTGCTGGTGCATCTCGCCGACAATGGCGCGCTCGACCGCGCCTATATCGAGGCCCACACGATAGGCTTTGACGAGGCACTCGCGCGTGCGCGCAGCATAGCCGGGAGCGTGGCTGCGACCGCGCTTGCGACGGGATTGCCGGAGGTCGATGTCGCTGCCTTCTTCAGGATGTTCCGCGAGACCGCGCGCGTGGTCACGCTTTACTCGCAGGGCGTCAACCAGTCGGCGCAGGGCACCGACAAGGTCAACGCCATCCTGAACTGTCATCTCGCCACGGGGCGCATCGGCAAAACAGGCGCGTCACCGTTCTCGCTGACCGGTCAGCCCAACGCGATGGGCGGCCGCGAGGTCGGAGGGCTCGCCAACCAGCTCGCCGCGCATATGAACTTCACGCCGTCCGACATCGACCGCGTGCGCCGGTTCTGGAAGGCACCGCGCATCGCCACCCATGAGGGGTTGAAGGCGGTGCAGATGTTCGAGGCGATCGCGCGTGGCGAGATCAAGGCGCTATGGGTGATCGGCACCAACCCGGCGGTGTCGTTGCCGGACGCCGATGTCGTGCGCGAGGCGCTCAGGAAACTCGAACTGTTCGTGGTGTCGGAAAATGTGCGCTCCAACGACACCGTCAATTCCGGCGCGCATGTGCTGCTGCCGGCGTTGGCCTGGGGCGAGAAGTCCGGCACCGTGACCAATTCGGAGCGCCGCATCTCACGGCAGCGCGCCTTCCTGCCGGCGCCCGGCGAAGCCAGGCCAGACTGGTGGATTGTCAGCGAAGTTGCAAGGCGCCTCGGTTTTTCTGCGGCCTTCAACTACAAATCCGCAGCCGATGTGTTCCGCGAGCATGCCGCGCTGTCGGCGTTCGAGAACGACGGCAGCCGCGATTTCGACATCGGCGCGCTGAAGGCGGTCTCCGACGAAGGCTTCGACATCATGTCGCCCCTGCTGTGGCCGCTGCGCGAGGGGGCGCAGTCGCAGGCGCGCTTCTTCGCCGAAGGCGGTTTCTATGCGCATGATCGCAAGGCGCGCTTTGTCACGCCGGAAATTCCCGCGCTGCGCACCGAAACCAATCCGGGGCGGCCGCTGCGGCTCAACACCGGCCGTGTCCGCGACCAGTGGCACACCATGACGCGCACGGGGCTGAGCCCGCGCCTCGGCCAGCATCTGCCCGAGCCCTATGTCGAGATTCATCCCGATGATGCCAGCCGTTATGGCGTCGTCGACGACAGCTTTGCGCGTATCACCACCGACTACGGCCAGTGCATCCTGAAAGTCACCGTGAGCGAGCGGCAGCAGCGCGGCATGCTGTTCGCGCCG
>Ga0210410_10004509_pt1 | contig 12200 bp, 8 predicted proteins | sample IncBWC4MmetaG_FD_161058 | JGI IMG/M metagenome (GOLD analysis project Ga0210410, IMG submission 161058) | Forest soil microbial communities from Barre Woods Harvard Forest LTER site, Petersham, Massachusetts, United States - Inc-BW-C-4-M | ecosystem: Environmental > Terrestrial > Soil >... | reverse complement strand
TTCACTGCACAATTGCTGAGCAAATCTTCGATAATTCGAATGAGGGAAAGGGAGTGCTATGCCGCCATCTGGTGGGGGACCGACTGGCCCGGCAGGGCCGCAGAGAATGGGGCCGCCGGGGCCGGGAGGCGCTGCGCCGCCAAAACTACCGATCGCCGGCGTGAAATATCTGGTGGCAGTGGCCAGCGGAAAGGGCGGCGTTGGTAAGACGACCGTTGCCGTGAATCTTGCGATTGCGCTGAATCGGATGGGCGCGCGCGTGGGACTGTTGGACGCAGACGTGTACGGGCCGAACGTGCCGCTGATGTTGGGCACGGCAGAGGAACCGCGCGCGACGAGCGAGCGCACGATTCTGCCAGTACGGGCGTACGGGCTGAAAACTATTTCAATGGGGCTGCTTTCGCCCGGGGATAAGCCGGTGATCTGGCGCGGGCCGATGCTGCACAGCGTGATGCAGCAATTTCTGCGCAACGTGGAATGGGGCGAGCTGGATTATCTGGTGATGGATTTGCCTCCGGGCACGGGCGATATCCAGTTGACGCTGATTCAGACCGTGCCACTTTCCGGGGCGGTGGTGGTGACGACGCCTTCAGTGGTGGCGTTGGCCGATGTGCGCAAGGCGATTGAAATGTTTCGTCAGGTGAATGTGGAAGTTTTGGGCGTGGTGGAAAATATGAGCTCGTTTGTTTGTCCGCACTGCAACGAGCACGTGGACGTTTTCGGTCACGGAGAAGGCAAGAAAACGGCGGACGCGTTTGGCGTGCCGTTGCTGGGTGAAATTGAAATCGATCCGCGCATTCGGATTGGCGGAGATACGGGAAAACCGGTGGCGACGCTGGGAGAAAATGCGCCTGAGGCGAAGAGTATTTACGCGATGGCGCGGGCGGTGATGGCGCGGTTGGAGGCGGTTGGAGCAAGCGCGCCGAGTGTGGAGATTTTGTAGGGGCGGGTGTGTTAGCGTTTTCGATTCGGCAAAGGAGCGAGTTCAAGGATGATTCGCAGCTACAAAGGGAAACTGCCGCGGATTGCGGCGTCCGCATACATTGACGATGCGGCGGTGATTATTGGTGACGTGGAAATTGGCGAGGATTCAAGCGTGTGGCCGTGCACGGTGATTCGCGGCGATGTGCATTGGATTAAGTTGGGCAAGCGCACGAATGTGCAGGATGGTTGCGTGCTGCATGTAATGCGCGACGAGTGGCCGCTGGAATTGGGCGATAACGTGACGGTTGGTCACGGAGTTATTTTGCATGGATGCGTGATCGAATCGCGCGTGCTGGTGGGAATGGGATGCACGATTATGAATGGCGCGCGAATTGGGACGGGCAGCATTATTGCGGCGGGAACGCTGATTCCGGAGGGTGCGGTTGTGCCGCCGGGGAGCTTGTTTATGGGGCATCCGGGAAAGTTGCGGAGGGAATTGAGCGCGGCGGATCAGGCGTCGGTGGATATGTATGCGCAGAGGTATGTGGAGTACAAAGAAACGTATCGCAAGGAAGTGGGGAAATAATTTTGCCGGAGAAAGTACAAATTCGGGCGATTAAGGGCGTGCGGGATATTTTGCCGCCGGAATCGCGCGCGTGGAGCCGCGTGGAACGTGCAGCTCAGGATGTATTCGCCACGTTTGGATACGCCGAAATCCGATTGCCGATTTTCGAGCAAACGGAACTATTCGCGCGATCTGTGGGCGCCGATACGGATATTTTTTGGAAAGAGATGTACACGTTTACGGATCGCGATGAATCTTCCATCTCGTTGCGTCCCGAAGCGACGGCAAGCGTGGTGCGCGCGTACATCGAACACGGAATGCACACGCTGCCGGGTGATGTGAAACTTTATTATATGGGGCCGATGTTCCGGCGCGAGCGTCCGCAGAAGGGGCGCTACCGGCAGTTTTATCAGATTGGTGCGGAAGTGCTGGGGCAATCGGATGCACCGGGAATTGATGCGGAATTAATTGAGATGCTTTATGTGTTTTTCGGACGCGTTGGACTGGAAGGGCTGACCCTTGATTTGAATTCGATTGGTTGCAAGGATTGCCGGCCGAAATATGTGGAAGCGCTGCGCGCGGAACTTCTGAAAGTGAAAGACAAGCTCGGCGCGGATAGTCAGCGGCGCATTGAAACGAATCCGCTGCGCGTGCTGGATTCGAAGTCGGCGGACGAGCAAGCGATTATCGAAAAGCTGCCGCGGATTTCGGACTATCTTTGCGAGGCGTGCAAGACGCACTTTGCGGAAGTACGGCGCCAGCTGGATTTGCGCGGTATCACTTACAATTTGAATTGGCGGCTGGTGCGCGGGTTGGACTATTACATGCGCACCACATTTGAAATTACCGCGCCGGGACTGGGTTCGCAAAACGCGGTGTGCGGCGGTGGACGGTACGACGGATTGGTTGAATTGCTAAGCGGTGTGCCGACGAAAGGCATCGGGTTTGCGATTGGCGAAGACCGGCTGATGTTATCGCTGGAAGCGGCGGGCAAACTCGTTGCCGAACCTTCCATTGATGCTTTCATTGTGTGGATGGGAGCGGCAACGCAGACCGCGGCGATCAAACTTGCGAAGAGCTTGCGCGATGCGGCTATTAAAGTGGAGCTGCCGCCGGAAGAATTCAAATTCAAGAAAGCGCTGGGGCTTGCTGACAAGCTTGGTGCGCGATACGCAATTCTAATTGGCGAAAATGAAATTGCGGCGGGAAAGTTTACGTTGAAGCGTTTAGCCGATGCAGTGCAAACGAGCGTTAGCGAAGTTGAATTGCTGGAAACACTGAAAGCGAATTGACCGGGGAGCAGGACTTGATCGATCCACTTGGGAATTTGAAACGCACAAATTATTGTGGCGAACTGCGCGGTTCGGACGATGGACGCGAAATTCTTTTGATGGGCTGGGTGCACGGGCGGCGCGACCTGGGCAATTTGATTTTCATTGATTTGCGCGACCGCACTGGAATTGTGCAGATCGCGTTCAATAAGGAATCTCAGGCTGCTGCGCACGCGAAGGCTTCGGAAGCCCGAAGCGAGTATGTCGTTGCGGTGCGTGGAAAAGTTGTGAAGCGGCAAAAGGCGAATCCGGAATTGGGAACGGGCGAGATTGAGATTGTGGCGTCGGAACTGCACATCTTGAACACGTCAAAGACGCCGCCGTTCCAGGTGGAAGACGTGGTTACGGCGAGCGAAGAAACGCGGCTGCGCTATCGGTATTTGGATTTACGACGCCCGCGTCCGGCGCGGAATTTGGCGCTGCGCCACAGGATTATTTTTGAGATTCGCAAAGCGATGGACGAGTTGGGCTTCTTGGAAATAGAAACGCCGATGCTGACGCGCTCGTCGCCGGAAGGCGCGCGGGATTATCTGGTGCCCAGCCGGGTACATCATGGGCAGTTTTATGCGCTGCCGCAATCGCCGCAACTTTTCAAACAGATATTGATGATTTCCGGGCTGGACCGCTATTTCCAAATTGTGAAGTGCTTCCGCGATGAGGATTTGCGCGCGGACCGCCAGCCGGAATTTACGCAATTGGACGTGGAGATTTCGTTTCCTACGCAGGAAACTATTTTCGATGTGATTGAAAAGGTGATGGTGCGAGCGTGCGCGATGGCCGGAGTGAAGGTGTCGGCGCCGTTCCGGCACATGCAGTATCGCGACGCGATTCTGCGATATGGCAGCGACAAGCCGGATTTGCGTTTTGGCATGGAGTTGCACGACGTGACTCCGTTTTTCGCGAGTGCGCGCGAAGTAATGCATCTTGAGGGCAACGTATTCGCGCTGGTCGCGCCTGGAGCGGCTGTGTTTTCGCGTAAACAACTGGACGAGATTGCTGAGAAGGGGAAAACTATAGGCGCTCGCGGCGTTTACACGGCGAAGGTTGCCGCGGAAGGAGTCACTTCGTCGCTTGAGAAGAATGTTGGCGCGGAAAATCTGAAGAAGATGGCAGACGCTGTTGGCGCGAAGCCTGGCGATTTGATTGTGGCCGTGGCCGCGAAGGAACAGATTCCTGGAACTGAAGCCGCGGCTTTATTGGCCGGACAACTGCGATCGTTTCTTGCTGAAAAACTTTCGTTGGTGCCGAAGGATCGCTGGGAATTTCTGTGGCTTACGGGATTTCCGCTATTTGAATGGAGCGAGAATGAAAAATCCTGGCAGAGCGCGCAGCATCCGTTTACCGGGATTATTGATGAGGATTTGCCGAAGCTCGAGGATCCCGAGCGGCGCGGCGAGATTCGCTCGAAAGGATATGATTTGGTGCTGAACGGAGTGGAGCTCGGTTCGGGCAGCATCCGGATTCACGAGCAGGAAATTCAGTCACGATTATTTCGCGCGATTGGATTGACGGACGAGCAGGCGCGTCAGCGATTCGGGTTTTTTCTGGAAGCGCTGGCATACGGAACTCCGCCGCATGGTGGAATCGCACTGGGATTGGATCGCGTGGTGATGCTGTTGGCGGGCGAGAAATCCATCCGCGAAGTGATGGCATTTCCGAAGACGACGGCCGCGCAGGATTTGATGGCCGAGTCGCCTTCGGTGGTTGGCGGCAATCAATTGAGCGATTTGGGGATCGCACTAAAAGGCGAATGAGCAGAATCAGAATATTGCCGGAAGCGGTGGCGAATCAAATCGCCGCGGGAGAAGTGATTGAGCGGCCCGCGTCGGTGGTGAAAGAGCTGCTGGAAAATTCGCTGGACGCCGGCGCGCGCAGCATTCGCATTGAAATTGAAGCGGGCGGCAAGCGGCTGATTCGCGTGATTGATGACGGCTGTGGCATGGCGCATGACGACGCGTTGCTGGCGTTTGAACGTCATGCAACGAGCAAGCTGCGCACGGCGAATGATTTGTTGAGCATTGCGACGCTGGGATTTCGCGGGGAAGCGTTGCCAACGATTGCAGCGGTTTCGCGATTGGTGCTGGAAACGCGCACGGCGGAAGAAGAGCAGGGCACGCGAATTGAATTCGGCGCGGGGAAATTATTTGGAGTGAAGCCTGCGGGAGTGCCAGCGGGAACCTCCATCAGCGTTTCGGATTTATTTTATTCGGTGCCGGCGCGGCGAAAGTTTTTGAAGTCAGAGACTACCGAGCTTGGGCACATCGCTTCGCTGGTTACGCATTACGCGCTGGCGAATCCCGACCGGCAATTTGTGCTGAAAACTCCCACGCAGGAAATTCTGAATGTTTCGGCGGCGTCGATTGCGCCAGCAAGTGAAGCAAGCGTCGAAGCTGAGAGCTCGGACAGCACCGAAAAACCGAGGCAGGGAATCGCGGGACTTGCCGAGCGCGTTTACCAACTATTTGGGCGACAAGCGCTCGAGGAATTATTTGAAATTCCGCCGACGTCGGCGCCGGTTCGCGCAGCCATGACCGAGCCTGCGCTGGAAGACTCCGAGCGGACTGCGGTTATCACGATTTCAGGATTCGCTTCGCGTCCGCAGGTGCAGCGGCCTAATCGGAATGGGATTTATGTATTCGTGAACCGGCGACTGGTGCGCGATCGAGTCTTGCTGCACGCAATCAGCGAAGCGTACCGAAATATTTTGCCGCCTTCGGTGTTTCCTGCTGTGCTGCTATTTGTGGATCTGCCGCACGAAGAAGTCGATGTGAATGTGCATCCTTCAAAGATCGAAGTGCGCTTCCGGCATTCTCAATTTGTGCACGATTTTACGCGCGATGCGATCCGGCAGGCGCTTTCGCATGCGCGTCCAATTGCTAATTTCCCGGAGGCGTTCGGAACGCAGACGGCTCCTGCGACAACTGCAGTCGGTGCGGCGGCAGGATTCGGATTGGGGCGCGGTTTCGGTTCCGTCGAAACTTTTGCAAGTAGTCCGCTTCCGCCAGTGCCCGGAGTTCCGGTTGCGGTGATTCCGCCGATGGCCAGCGAGTTCAATTCGGCGGCCGTGCCTGCGATTGCAGACGGCGCAAACTCCGAAGGCGGATTTGAATTGAGCGGCGCGCCGATGCGTCCGGAAACGCAGCGATTGCGATTCGATACGGCGGAAGGAATTCCTTATGGAATCGGATCCGGGCCATTCTTCGAGAAATCCGGCGCACACATTGCCGAACAATTTCAGAACGGGGCAAACGGAAAGGCAAGCGACTCGCCGGCGACGGCGGAAAGTCTTACCGATTTGAAGCCGCTGGGGCAGGTGAACGCGAGTTTTATTGTGGCGGTGAATGGCGAAGGGCTTTGGATTATTGACCAGCACGTGGCGCACGAAAGAATTTTATTTGAGCAGCATCTGAAGGCGCGTCGCGAAGGTCAGATGACCGGCCAGCGCATGTTGATGCCGCACATTGTGGAACTTTCGCCGCATCAGGAAGTGATCTTCGCGCAGATTTCCGAGGAACTTTTCGCGAACGGATTTGAAGTTTCGCAGATGGGCGCGCGCAGCGTGGCCATTCAGGCGACGCCTGCGGGAATTTCCGCGGGCGATGCCGAGAAATTGCTGGTGGAAATTCTGGACGGAGTCGAGCGCGAAAATCAGGCGATTTCGATGGACTGGCTGCAATCTCGAATTGCGGCGACAACTTCGTGCCACGCGGCTATCAAAATAAATATGCCGCTGGACCAAACAAAAATGGAATGGCTGCTTTCCGCGCTTGCGAAAACTGAAGCGCCGATGAGTTGTCCGCACGGGCGGCCGGTTGTGCTGCGTTATTCTGTACGCGAAATTGAGCGCGCTTTTCATCGTATCTAAGATTCATGCGCAAATTAATCATCGCGATTGACGGGCCGGTCGGCTCCGGAAAAAGTACCGTGGCGCGTGGTGTGGCGGAACTTCTTGGCTACACCTATCTGGATAGCGGCGCGATGTATCGCGCGCTGGCGCTGAAAGCGAATCGGCGCGGAGTTTCGTTGGAGGATGCGGCGGCGCTGGAAGCACTCGCGCGTGGAACGAATATCGATTTGGAACGCGGTGCAGATGGGCAACGAGTACTGCTGGATGGCGAAGACGTCACGCTCGCGATTCGCACCGCGAAAGTATCGCAGGCGGCGTCGCGCGTAGCGTTGATTCCGGGCGTCCGGCAAGTGCTAGTGGACGAGCAGCGCCGCGCGGGCAGCCGTGGCGGGGTAGTGATGGAAGGGCGCGACATTGGAACTGTTGTGTTTCCGCATGCGGAATTGAAAATATTTTTGGATGCTTCTGTTGAAATGCGTGCGGAACGGCGTTGGCGCGAACATCAGCAAAAGGGCGACGGCCTGACTCTTTCGCAAGTTGTCGATGAGGTGCGGGAACGGGATTTGCGGGATCGCTCGCGAGCGGCTTCTCCGCTGCTGCGCGCGAAGGACGCGGTGCTGGTGGACAATACGGCGATGGACGCCGTGGAAACGGCGCGGCTTATCGTGCAGCTTGCGCGCGAACGCGAATCTGCTTAGAGAGTTCTTAGAAATAATTGTTTGGAATTATTTACGTGCCGAGAACTAATTCTACCGCAACACCTGCTGCATAAATCAGCCGAAGCCAAGCACTCGACAATCCTAAATTTAAGCTGGTCCGCCCGACATGGACGCCAGGAATTCCGCGTTGTTCTTCGTCTTGGAAAGCCTGCCCAGCAGCAACTCCATTGCTTCCACCGGCGAAAGCGGGCTGAGCACTTTGCGCAGAACCCAGATGCGATTCAATTCATCTGCGGGCAAAAGCAATTCGTCTTTACGGGTGCCGCTGCGGTTGATGTCAATACTGGGGAAGATGCGCTTATCCACCAGCCGGCGATCCAGGTTAATTTCCATGTTGCCGGTACCTTTGAATTCTTCAAAGATGACGTCGTCCATGCGGCTTCCGGTATCGACGAGCGCGGTAGCCATGATGGTGAGCGAGCCGCCTTCTTCCACGTTTCGCGCGGCGGCGAAAAAGCGGCGAGGACGTTGCAACGCATTCGCGTCGATACCGCCGCTCAATACTTTGCCCGATGGCGGAGTCACGGCGTTGTACGCGCGACCGAGACGCGTGACGGAGTCCAGCAGCACGACGACATCACGCTTGTGCTCAACAAGACGCTTCGCTTTTTCGAGAACCATTTCTGCAACTTGAATGTGGCGCTGGGGCGGCTCGTCAAAAGTGGAGCTGATGACTTCGCCCTTCACGGTGCGCTGCATGTCGGTAACTTCTTCCGGGCGCTCGTCGATCAGCAACACGATCAGCGCAACTTCCGGGTGATTGGTGGTGACGGAATTCGCGATGGACTGCAGCATCATCGTTTTTCCGGTGCGCGGAGGAGCGACGATCAATCCGCGCTGTCCTTTGCCGATGGGGCAAAGCATGTCCAGCACGCGACCGGTGAGATTTTCCTTGGTGGTCTCAAGGCGGATGCGATTCTGCGGATAGAGCGGCGTCAGGTTATCGAAGAAAATCTTGTTGCGCGCCACTTCCGGATCTTCAAAATTTACCGCTTCGACTTTAATCAGCGCGAAGTAGCGCTCGCCATCTTTCGGCGGACGAACCTGGCCGGAAACAGTGTCACCGGTGCGCAGATCGAATTTGCGGATTTGCGAGGGCGAAACGTAAATGTCGTCCGGGCCCGGGAGGTAATTATACTCAGGCGCGCGGAGGAAGCCGAAGCCGTCCGGCAGGCATTCCAATACACCTTCCGAGAAGATCAGGCCGTTCTTTTCCGTCTGGCCGCGTAGGATCTGAAAAATCAGCTCCTGCTTGCGCATGCCGCTGGCGCCGGGAATGTCCAACTCTTTGGCGATTTTCGCCAGGTCAGTAACGCTTTTTTCTTTCAGTTCTGCAAGGCTAATGCTCATGTGTTTAGTTCCTTCAATTGAACTTCTGGCCCCAAATTTAAGGCCTGGATTAGGATTTATTCCGGCGCCGGGGAGGTCAAACTCTAGGCATGCCGGGATCTTGCTGATTGTAACTGGCCCGAACTAATTCCAACTCAGGCGTCGCGTCCCGCATTCCCCATTTATTCCCAGCTTGCGCGGCGGAACACTTAGTTGGTTAAACTTTGATCTTCCTTCACCGGAGGCTCAAATCCTGGAGCAACTTCCGGAACTACCGTAGGAATTGCGGATAGCAGTGGCTGCTCAAGCGCGAACTGCAGCACTTCGTCCATATTTTCCACGAGATGCACTTTCATCACGGAAAGAATTTCCGCCGGAATGTCGGCAAGATCGCGTTCATTTTGCTTGGGCAAAATCAATTCGCGAATGCCCACGCGATGCGCGGCGATCATCTTTTCTTTCAATCCGCCGATGGGGAGAACTTTTCCACGAAGAGTGACTTCGCCGGTCATGGCGATGTCGCAGCGCGCGGGAATGCGCGTGAGCGCGCTGACCAGAGCGGTGGTGATGGTGATTCCGGCGGAAGGGCCATCCTTCGGAATAGCGCCTTCGGGAACGTGCACGTGAATATCAATGTGGCGGTAGAAATCCTTGGCGAGTCCAAACATTGCGGCGCGTGAACGAACATACGCCATTCCGGCTTGCGCGGATTCCTGCATCACGTCACCGAGTTTGCCGGTGAGCGAGAGGCGTCCCTTGCCTTCCATGATGGTCGCTTCGGTAATGAGAACTTGGCCGCCGACTTCCGTCCAGGCGAGGCCGACGGAAAGTCCAATTTCATTCTTCTTTTGTTCCCACAGTTCGCGGAACTTCATGATGCCGAGCGAGTCGGCAATATTTGCCGGAGTGATCTCAGCTTTGATGAGTTCCCGGCCTTCTTTCACGACACGGCGCGCAACTTTGCGGCAGACGTTTGCAATTTCGCGTTCCAGGTTGCGGACGCCGGCTTCATGCGTGTAGTGGCGAATGATGTGCTTCAGCGATTCGTCGGTGAACGTGATATTTTCCGCGGTCAGGCCGTTCGCTTCACGCTGCTTTTTCACTAGAAATCGCTTGGCGATTTCCAATTTTTCCATTTCCGTATAGCCCGCCAGACGAATCACTTCCATGCGGTCCTGCAGAGGCTGAGGAATGGTGTGCAACACATTCGCGGTGCAGACGAACATGACTTGCGAGAGATCGTATTCGACGTCGAGATAGTGATCGGTGAAGGCGTGATTTAGTTCGGGATCGAGAACTTCCATCAGCGCCGCGGAAGGATCGCCGCGAAAGTCGGCGGACATTTTGTCCACTTCATCTAGCACGAAAATCGGATTGACGGTGCCGGCCTTCTTCATCATTTGAATAATCTGGCCGGGCAGAGCGCCGATGTAGGTGCGGCGATGTCCGCGAATTTCGGCTTCGTCGCGAACTCCACCGAGTGACACGCGCACGAACTTGCGGCCGGTTGCTTTGCCAATCGACGTGGCCAGCGAAGTCTTGCCAACGCCTGGAGGCCCGACGAAGCAGAGAATCGAACCCTTTGGATTTTTCACCAATTGGCGGACGGCGAGATATTCCAGAATTCGTTCTTTGATTTTCTCCAGGCCGTAATGATCTTTTTCCAGGATTTTTTCGGCGACGGCGATATCGCGGATTTCCTTAGATTTCTTTTTCCACGGCACAGCCAGCAGCCATTCCAGATAATTCCGGCTGACGGTCGATTCGGCGGACATGGGCGGCATCATTTCCAGCCGCTTCAATTCTTGGGTGGCCTTTTCGTGCGCGTCCTTCTTCATTCCGGACGAGTCAATCTTCTTGCGCAGCTCATCAATTTCGCTTTTTTCGCCGCGGCCCAGTTCCTTCTGAATGGCTTTCATCTTTTCGTTGAGGTAGTACTCTTTTTGCGCGCGCTCCATTTGGCGCTTCACGCGGGAGTTGATGTTGCGCTCAACGTTCAGCTTTTCCAATTCGACGTCCAGAATCTTTTCCAGTTGCTGCAGACGCTCGACGGAGTCAAACATTTCGAGCAATTCCTGCTTCTCTTCAAATGGCAGGTTGATGTTCGCGGCAATTGCATCGGCGACGCGGCCGGGATCATCTGAGCGCGCCGCGCCGACCACAGTATCGTAATTCACGGCCTGCGAAAGCTTCACATACTGCTCGAAAAGCGCGGTAACGCGGCTGACGAGCTGCTCCGTAGCTGGCGAAGGCTCAAATTTTGAGGGAATCACCCGCAACGTCGCGCGGAAGAATCCTTCATTCGTGCTGATGTCCAGAACTTTCGCGCGCTCGATTCCTTCCACCAGCACGCGGATGTTGCCTTCGGGCAGCTTGACGCTCTGCACGATGTTCGCAATTGTGCCGACGGTGTAGATGTCTTCCGGTTTCGGATCGTCAATGCTGGCGTCAAGCTGCGTCGCAAGGAAGATGCGCTTATCGCCGGCAATAGCTTCTTCCAGCGCGCGCACGGAACCTTCGCGGCCAACGATGAACGGGCTCATCTGCTGGGGGAAGATAACCAATTCGCGCACCGGCATCATGGGTATGCGCTTTTGATCGTTCTTTTCCCGGTTAAGCGAGGATTCTGAATTTGGCAATGGGGTCCCTTGAAAAGTTTTCTAGCCAGCTTTTTCCAGCAAGCTCCAGTTAATTTCGCGGCCGCGCACCATGTCGGCCGTTACCACAAAATCTCGCACCCTGCGCTGGGCGGGCAGGTTGTACATCAGGTCCAGCATCAAATCTTCCAGAATCATGCGCAACCCGCGCGCGCCGACTTTGCGTTGCAACGCGAGTTCGGCGATTGTCTCCAGCGCGTCATCGTTGAATTTGAGCTTAACATTTTCAAACTCAAATAGGCGCTGATATTGACGAACCAGCGCATTTTTCGGTTCCGTCAGAATCCGCATCAGCGCGGACTTGTCCAGGTCGCTCAGAACTCCAACAACCGCCAGACGGCCGACAAATTCGGGAATCAAGCCGTAGCGAATCAAGTCGGTCGGCTGAGCCTGCTCTAGTAATTCGATGTTGCGCTTGCTGGTTGTGGTTGGCTGCGCGTCGGTATGAAATCCCAAGGATTTTTGACCGATGCGGCGCTCGACAACCTTTTCAAGCCCCACGAAGGCCCCGCCGCAGATGAACAGTATGTTCGTCGTATCCACGGGCGTAAATTCCTGGTGCGGATGTTTGCGTCCACCCTGCGGAGGAACATTTGCGATGGTGCCTTCCAAAATCTTCAGCAGCGCTTGTTGCACGCCTTCACCGGAAACATCGCGAGTGATCGAAGGATTCTCGTCCTTCTTGGAAATCTTATCGATCTCGTCGATATAGATGATGCCTTGCTGCGCCTTGGTCACGTCGCCGTCAGCAGCCTGCAACAGCTTCAGAATTATGTTTTCGACGTCTTCGCCGACGTAACCCGCTTCGGTAAGAGTTGTCGCGTCCAC
>Ga0210410_10004508_pt1 | contig 12200 bp, 6 predicted proteins | sample IncBWC4MmetaG_FD_161058 | JGI IMG/M metagenome (GOLD analysis project Ga0210410, IMG submission 161058) | Forest soil microbial communities from Barre Woods Harvard Forest LTER site, Petersham, Massachusetts, United States - Inc-BW-C-4-M | ecosystem: Environmental > Terrestrial > Soil >... | reverse complement strand
GATCGTGAACAGATAACGGGCTACCCGGAAGTAACATGCATGGCCTCCGGCTCTGGAAAGTCGCGACCTTGCATTCCCCTTGCCCGTCTAGTCGCATTGCCCGTCCGCCGAAACGTACCGGGTCTGAAGATAGAGCTTCTCGTCCGACACCCTTTCCATGGTGAACTTTCCGATCTGCTCGGCCAAGAGTGCCCTGGCCTCGTGAATTACTTCGGGATTGGCTAGCACTTCCCGCAGACGATCGAGGCGCGAAATGGCGAACGCGCAGCTCATCAAGTTTCTCTTGGAGCGAACCCGGACCCGGTTCGATGATTTGGTTGGCAATCTCGCGAAGCCTGGCCTCGCGCTCGGTGATGGCACCCACGACGGTTGGTGACGCGGTGCCCGTGGCAATCATTTCGACCAGGCGCTTCAATTCCAGCTCGATCCGCAGCTTCTCTTCGCAGGGCTTTGAGCCACGAGTCGAAGGCGTTGTGTCGTCGCCGAAGCTCCTCTTGCAAACCACAAAGCACGTAGTCGATGAACTCTTCCCGGAGCACTCGTTCTTGAAGCCCGGCGAGTAGGCGTTTCTCCAAGTCGTGTCGCTGAATCCTGAGATCATTCTTGCAAACGCCGTCACCGCGCTGCACATGAAGCGAGCTAGTTGTTCTCAGAGAGTTCCATAAAAGTGCAGAATTATGGGTCATTCAGAGCTGTGGAACGTGCACCTAATTTCAAGCTCGATGGTTATGCGTCCATCGGCTCAATAACTTAGCGAACCTTGCAGGCGCATTCCTCCATACGGAAGTAAAATTGCGCACAAAACACGGTACTTCTGTGCACAAGTGAAGCGCGGCGACCAATGAACTGATAAGGTTCCCGATTTGATTGTTACCACCCTTGCCGCCATTGCCAAAGCCACACCCCCGGAATCGTAGTTGATTCCCGGATGCCGCGATCCCCCGGTGTTATTCATTCAGGGCCAATTCGTCAAGGTGAGCAATGCAAAACCTTCATGGCCACTCTACGAGCAAAGCAACAGCAACTGTAAACTGGAATCGATGGGGACTGAGAGTTGCGATCGCTTTAACCCTCGCAACCGTTTTCGCTGTCCATGCCCATCCTCAAGCTACCCCGCCCCCTCAAACCAGCTGGACAATTACGGATTTAGGTAACCTCTCAAGCACGAAACCGGTGGATTTCGGAGCGGAAGCTCTTGCGATTAATTCCTCCGGCACCGTGGTTGGGAATTCCGGGGAATACGGCGGCGGTGCACTTGGAGGATTCTCAAACTTCGATGCCTTTATATGGACGCCGACTACTCCCAATGCAACGACGGGAACTATAGCGTTTATGGGAGGGCTTGTACCTGGAGTATGCGGAGCATCTCCGGGAACCGGAACGATCGGGACCGCTGGTTCTATCCCTGTGGGCATTAACGACAACGGACTGGTGGTCGCAAACGGAGTGACGACAACCGACTCCACTTGCCCGATGGCGGTAGAAGGTACCTTCACCTACCTCAATGGATCGATCTCCTATCTAGGTGGACCTCCAGGCTTCTATAAGAGCACCGCCTTGAGCGTAAACAACAAAGGCCAGATAGTGGGCAATTACCACATGGTAGGAAGCAATTATGCTTGGACTGCCTGGCTCTATGACGGAGGATTTCATGACCTTGGAGTGCTTCCCAAGTATCCTTATATTTCTACCGCGTCGAAAATAAACAATGTCGGCCAGATTGCGGGGTTCGTGGAGGGTGGTCCCGGTAGCAATGCGTTCCGGCACAGCGGGACCGGAGTGCTACTGGAAACCGATTTACTGGGAACTCTCGGTGGGCCAGATAGTGCAGCCTATGGGATCAACGATGCCGGGATTGTAGTCGGCGCTTCGAGCATTGACCCGACTAGTTCAACGTACCACGCATTTGTTTACGACCTGTCCGGAAAGATGAGGGATTTAGGCACCGCCAGTAGGTCTCTTTTTGCCCCGATTTCCACCAGTTGGGCCTACGCCATCAATAAATCGAACGATGTGGTCGGACAGTCGGATGTGGACAACGGCGTTGCATCGACTACCCATGCTGTGATCTGGAAGAATATGGTCCAGATCATCGACCTTAACACCCTGCTCGATCCGAAGTTGCAGCCGACTCCGGATTGCACAACTTGTTGGGAGTTACTCTACGCCAATGACATCAACGACATGGGCCAGATCGTGGGCGCCGGATTGCTAAATGGAGAGTTGCACGCTTTCCTGCTCAGCCCTCCGTGCCTTACCGCAGGCGGCGACACCGATGGCGACGGACTTTGCGATGATTGGGAAAAAAACGGCTACACCGATCCGGTAACCCACAAGTTTGTGGATCTGCCGCACATGGGCGCGGATCCCATGCACAAGGATCTTTTCGTTCAGGCCGATTACATGGTGGATACCAATATTACTGTTTGCAGCTATCAAGCGAACTGTGATTTTGCCCATACCCACAAACCCAATCCCGATGCAATCGCACAGCTGACTCAGGCATTCGCAAACGCGCCGGTGCAAAATCCCGACGGAACCATGGGAATTAATCTGCATGTGGACTGCGGTTCCGATTGCCTTATGAACCCTAAGACTGGGGAAAATTGGGGCGATTACTCCACGGCTAAGAGCATCATTCCGGAAATTCCGATTCTGGGCGGACCCATGTCCCTGGTCTGTGTGGCAACGGCTGGTGACGCTTGCGAATATGATTGGACGGCGTTCAATAACATAATGACCGCCAATTTTCCGCCCGAGCGTGCCCCGATTTTCCATTACATGATTTTCGCTCACTCGATCGGTGTCTTTAACGACAAGGGAAATCTCCAAAACACATCGGGCAAATCTCAAGGGATCCCAACCAACAGCTTCGTTGTTGCCTTGGGTTATTACTCTGGCTTCGTGGGAACCAGCCGGCAACAGGCCGGCACCTTCATGCACGAACTCGGCCACAACCTGGGATTGGGCCATGGCGGACAAGATGACGTCAATTACAAGCCCAACTATCTGAGCGTGATGAACTATGCCTTCCAGATGGGTGGCTTAATTACAGGTGGCATCCCCGGGCTTTTGGACTACTCCCGCTTTTCCGACATTCCTCCTTTGGACGACACTTCACTCGACGACCACGTTGGAATAAATGGCGGACCCCTCACCGCAAATTATGGAACCTCTTATTACTGCCCTGGCGGTAACCCGTCCAACGATCCTCTCCTCAACATCGGGCAGCGGTATGTCCTCAATGCGAACGGGCCGATAGACTGGGCGTGCAGCGGAATAATTACAATCGCCGTCAAGTCAGATATCAATGCCGCTTATGACGAGTCAACTCCTAACGTACGCATTCCCTTGTACGGCGTATTGAACAGCTTCGAGGATTGGTCAAATTTGATTTACACAGGTGGCGGCATCGGTGGATCAGGAATCTCCGCCGGATTCCGGAACACTCTCCGCGACTACGAGACACAGGTGCCCATTAATCCTGCGACCCCCTATGATGTTCAGGTCGTGAGTCCTGGTTTTGCGGAGGTTTTGCCTGGTACTTCTCTGAATCTGACGTACACCATCACTAACACTGGGACGCAATCGGACACCTATAACCTCACGCCCGTGTCGCAATCCACGTGGTGGAACATCTCGGGCGTCCCGGCTACGGTTACGCTGGCAGGTGGTGCCACGCAACAAGTGACAATTCCGGTGAACGTCCCAGCAAGCTTGGGTTGCTCAAATCTCAGCACAATCCGTGCGACATTCTCCCTGCGCGCGGTGAGTCAGACACACGCGACCTTGTTCGACAGCGGTGTTGCTGAACTGGACTTAGTCTCGTCTCCGACGGCCTTGCCGGTGCCCGGTATTACGGGCCTGACGCAGAGCGAAGCGCAAGCAGCGATTCTCGCCGCAGGGTTTGCTACCGGAGCGGTGACCACGAACTCTTCCCTAACCGTTCCCGCGGGCACGGTCATCGCGCAAACTCCATCCTCATGTGGATTTGCCGCGCCCGGTGCCGCGATTTCCATCCTGGTTTCCACCGGTCCAGCTTTTGTCGCTATGCCGAATGTCGTCGGCGACACCCAAGCGATGGCTTCCGCATCCATCACTTCGGCCGGACTCGTACTCAGCGCAGTCTCCACCACGGCCTCGCTGACGGTTCCCGCGGGCATCGTCATCTCCGAAAGTCCCGCAGCCGGCACAAACGTTTTGGCAGGATCGTCTGCCGGAATTTTAGTCTCCTCCGGCGGGTCCGCTACCGATGTCGTGCCCAACGTAGTCGGCCAGAGCTTGGGAGCAGCGACCACTTCGCTTGGCGACATGGGACTCGTCCTAGGCACAACCACCGGTTCCGTTTCTTCGACGGTGGCCGCCGGCACAGTGATTTCCGAAACTCCCTCGGCAGGAACATCCGTTAGCGCAGGTTCTTCTGTAAACCTGACCGTTTCCGTCGGGTCGTCGGCCTACACCGTAGTGCCCAACATTGTGGGTGACACTCAGGCACAAGCCCTGACCGCGATCACTTCCGCAGGACTTCTTTTCGGGGGACTGGCACAAGAGAGTTCCACAACAGTTCCGGCTGGCCGGGTGATCTCACAGAATCCATTGCCCGGGCTGTTCGAGTTTGCGGGCAATCTGGTCGGCTTCGCTGTTTCCGTGGGTCCGCAGCCCAATACTGTGCCCAACGTGTACGGCCTGACGCAAGCGGCGGCTAAGAGTGCTCTCGCTGCCGTCGGACTGGTTGGTACGGTAACGCTGTATCCTTCCACGGCGATGCCGGCGGGCGATGTTCTTGGACAAAACCCGGCGCCAGGTACCTATGCAACCGCAGGCTCAATCGTTAGCTTGACCGTCTCATCAGGCTCGCCGTCACCGCAATTTACGGTACCGGATCTCAGCACGGCACAGTATATAGTCGCGGCGGAAGAAATCAGCGCGGCCGGCCTCACTCTTGGTGCCTTTACTTCGCAATTGTCCTCCACCGTTTCACAAGGCTACGTCATATCGCAAAGTCCGCCCGCGGGTACCATACTGACTCCCGGGTCGCCGGTAAACGTGGTTTACTCCGGGGGTTCGCATCTCTACCCGGTTCCCAATGTAGTGGGACAAGGGCAGGATCTCGCGACTGAAAATATTCTGAACGCGTTCTTTTACCTGGCCGTAAGCAGGCAGTCTTCGACCACCGTTCCGGACGGCGTGGTGATCTCGCAAACTCCCGCCGGTGGCAGCCAGGCTTTATTGGGTGCAATCATTAGTCTGGTGGTTTCCTCGGGTGGTCCTGTGATGGGCACCGTGCCCAACACCTTATACGATCCGAACGCAATCCCCTACGGGACGGTGGGAACCATAGGCCAGGCCTTCCAGGCCATCTACGCAGCGGGTTTTGCTGTCGGCTCGGTGACCACCCAGATCCCACCTACCTCAGTATTCGTGCCGGCGAACTACGTCATCTCGCAGAATCCGGCACCGGGCACCCAGGCTCCCTGGGGCACTTCGATCAACCTGGTTATATCAAGCGGCGAAGCTTACAGTGCAGTGGTTCCCAACCTGGTTGGAATGACGCAGTCGGCCGCTATCACCACGCTCCAAAACGCGTCGGTGCCTCCACTCCTCAAGGGCGACGCCTTCTGGAGTTACGCGCTCACGACCCAATCCTCGACGACCGTGCCCGCGGGCAATGTCATGTCGCAGAATCCACCGCCAGGAACGGCAATTGTCCAAGCACCCTATCAACAGCAGGTTGGTTTTTCCGCGTTCGTGCTAGGCCCGGTGAATTTTGTTGTTTCGGCTGGGCCGAGTCCCGTGCCGAGCTATTCCTACTTGAGCCAGTTTGGTTCGAATGGCGGAGCTTCGTCACAGGATGGGCAATTCAGCAGCATGTGCGGCCTCGCCATCGATCCGGTCAGCCGAAACATCATCGTTGGAGGCGAGGATGGGCGTATCCAGATTTTCGACTATAACGGGAACTTCAAGAGTTATTTCGGCGGGCACGGCCTAAACCTGACAAGTTTTACGAATAGTCAGTTTGCGGAGCAAATCATCGACTTCGAGGGCCCCGTCGGCAACGGGTTGTTCTGGACCGGTGGGCAAACGGCCCTCGCCGTTGACCCTGTCAATCACAACATCGTGGCGGTCGATGTCCAGGGCCAGCGCGTACTGATTTTCAATTCCGCGGGAGTATTTCAGAGTCAATTTGGCACAGCCGGTTATGGCGCTGGGCAGTTTGCTTTCAATCGCACTGCCCTGGGCATTGCGGTTGACCCAGTGACCGAAAATATTTTGGTGTCGGACAGTGGCAACAACCGCGTCCAGATTTTCAATTCCGCGGGAGTATTCCAGAGTCAATTCGGCACAGTTGGTAGCGGGTATGCGCAGTTTGGTAATCCCTCCGGCATCGCCATCGATCCCACGAGTCGCAATATCGTAGTGGCGGACTGGGGGAACAGCCGCGTCCAAATTTTCAATTCCGCCGGAGGCTACTTGAGTCAATTTGGCGGACCGGGCGCAAGTAACGGGACGTTTTACGAACCCACCGCCATCGCTATTGATCCGGCCACCCACAATATTCTGGTGGCTTCCGCGGGCACTGGGAATACTTCCAATCCCTATCTGCAAATATTCTCTTCCGCTGGAGTCTATCTGAGCCAGTTCGGAGGCTACGGCACCGGCAACGGCCAGTTCACCGGCGGATCCTCCGGCCTCGCCTTCGACCCGGTCAGCCACAACATCGTCGTAATCGGCAGTAACAACAGTGTGCAGATCTTTGGGGTTGCAGCGAGCAGCTCGGGATCAACCACAACAACGTTGGCGGCTTCGAGCAATCCGGCGGCCTTCGGCCAACCTGTAACCTTCACCGCAACGATCGCGGGCAACAGTCCTACCGGAACGGTGCAGTTCTTGGATGGCGCCAGCAGTCTCGGCACGCCTATCGCTCTCACTGCGAGACTTGCGGCGCTCACGACTTCCACCTTGGCGGTTGGCCCGCATTCGATCACCGCTGTTTACAGTGGAGATACGTCCAGCCCCGGCAGCACATCCGTGGCTCTCAGTGAAGTGATTTCGCCCAGTCCAACCACAACAACCGTGACCTCATCAATCAATCCCGCAATTGCAGGTCACCTGGTTACTCTCTCTGCGACAGTCACGGGCACCAGCCCGACCGGCACGGTTGAATTCCTCAGCGGCGCCATGAGTCTCGGCGCTCCCGTTGCTCTCGCCAGCGGTATGGCTGTTTTCTCTACTACAACTTTGCCAGTTGGCACCGATTCCATCACAGCGGTTTATAGCGGTGACGGTTCCAACGCCACCAGCACATCAGGAGTTCTGAGCGAAACCGTTTCGCTGGCTCCCACCATCACCGCAGTCCTATCTTCAGCCGGCCACGCAACCTTTGGTCAGCCGGTAACCTTCACTGCGGTTGTGACTGGTGATGGCCCCACGGGCAACGTGCAGTTCTTCGACGGCCCCAATTCGCTCGCCGTGCCGGTTACGATGACCGGAAATATCGCCACGTTCACCACTTCCACCCTGGCCGTCGGCACGCATTCTGTCACCGCGGCCTATAAAGGAGACGCTTTCAATTCCCAGAGCACTTCACCGGTGTTCTCTGAATTTGTTTCGAAGAATCAGCCGACGACCACCTCGCTCGCCGCTTCCGTCGACGCGATCCTCATCGGACAATCGGTCACGTTCACCGCGACCATTACTGGCAGCAGTCCCACCGGCTCCATTCAATTCATGGACGGCATCACGAATCTCGGCAGCCCGGTTGCACTAACATCCGGCGCCGCCTCGCTAACCACTTCCGCGCTGACGGTCGGCACGCACCCCATGACTGCCGTTTACAGCGGAGATACAACCAATGCTCCGAGCACGTCCGCAGTTATCAGTGAAGTTGTTTCACTGAATGCAACAGCAACGACTGTAACTTCTTCGATCAATCCAGCCGTCACCGGCCAGATCATCACGTTCACGGCAATCGTGACCGGAAAGAATCCCACAGGTTCAGTTCTCTTCCTGGACGGCGCAACTCCGCTGTTTGACCCACTCGCTCCGGGCAGCGGGGTAATGATCCCAACTCCTCCCAGCCTGGCCCCCAATTCGCGCTCCACGCTGCTGTCCAACGGTCAGGCAAACACCACACTCTCCACCTTGTCCGTGGGGACCCATTCCATTACCGCGGTCTATCTTGGCGATGGAAACAATGGGAGCAGCACTTCTGCAGTTTTGAGCCAAGTCATTCAGTCGGCCGCGGCCCCGCCCGTGGTCACGCCCCCGGCGTCCATTTCCATCCCCGCGACGCAAGCCACCGGCGCAACCAGCGGCGCTTGGCCGGTTTTGGCCGCGTTCCTTGCAGGGGCCACGGCAACCTCCACCGTTTCTCCCGCGCCGACACGGCTCGCGCCGGAAGTGGGCGGTGTCGCTGTTACCAGCGCCACGCTCTTCCCGATCGGCACCACCACGGTCACTTTCCAGTTCAAGGACACCAACGGCAACATTGGCAGCGCCACCTCCTCAGTCACCGTCGCCCTCGGTATGCCGCGCGTTACCGGCAACATCGTCGGAATCGGAAGCGATCCGTCGGGCGCAACTTACTTCAATGTTGTGTTGACCAATACCGGAACCGGAAACGCACGCAACTTGGTAATCAAAACGCTGACTTTCCGCGCACTCTCCGGCACAGGAACGATCACCTATAACACAGCTCTGTCCCCCTCCTTGCCTCTTGCCATAGGCAACTTGGACGTGGGCGCCACCAGCACCACCCGCATTTATTTGAACGTGCCAACCACGGTGACGCGAATCGCCTTCGTCGAGAGCGGCCCGGTGCAGGATGTTACCGGAACCAATTTCACCTATTCGACCGCTCAAATGGTGATTCCGTGATCCAACGCTGAGGGAACCATGCAATCAAAGGAGAAATACATGCGACGTCTTTTCCTTGGAGTTATTCTTGCGACTGCTTTTGCGTTCGCAGCCCAAGCGGCCCGCGGCAACTCCCTCACCTTCACTGTGCTGCCGCCGGATATTTCCGGCTCCCCCGGTGAAACCATCGGCTGGGGGTATTCCATCACCGATAACAGCACAACCAATTATCTGGACATCCGTACTGTCGACAGCACCGTTTTCACCATCGGTGTTGCGGATAACACGCCCTTCGCTTTCTCCTTCGTGACCATCGCTCCGGGAGCCACGGAGACCCAGGCGTACGATCCAGCGAATCTTCTCGGGCTGTTTGAAGTGGCGATCTATCCGAGTGCAACGCTGGGTGCAATGGACTCGGGAGTTTTCGGACTGTACGGCGCGTTCTGTGATCCCTCGGACCCGACCTGTGCGGAGAATGGCGACTCAGCCGCCACGCTTCTGACCACCGGGGCCACAGGAGCTTATTCCGCAACGGTGGTCCCCCCGTCCGGCACGCCGATTCCCGAGCCTTCTTCAATTCTCTTGTTGATCTCTGCTCTGTGCGCAATCGGGTTTTGGAATTTGCGCCGGCAGGAAAACCCAGTGTGGTGAACTGTCGGATAGATGATGTCTTTTAAATTGCCTTGAGAGGCCCTGCTTCACTTGTGTTACAAAGCGGTCGAAATCTGGGTATTACTTCCTGAAGCATTTAAAACAGTCCGTGCAAGATCAAGAAGTTCAGCAACTTTAGATTCGGTCGCGACGGACTGATCATGCCGCCAATGGCAGATTGAAAAACATATGCACGCGTGGTGCGATTCGGTCCCCCGGCGCCATCGATACTGCCACGCCCTACAAAATTCCAAGTCCCTGAAACCACATAGTGTTCCCCGCTCGTGTAAGTGTGATCCGGTCGATATGCTTGGCGAACATAGCCCGCGTTTTGGCAAAATCAGAATTGACGATCGCGCTTGACTACTTCACATATTGTGAAGTACCATTAGCCAGTGCACATTGTGACGCGCAAGCATTTGAGCGAGGCCATACAGGAGTATCCAGGTGCTGCAAATGAGATCAAGGCATGGGTCGCTATAGTCGAAGGCGTCCGATGGCACAATTTTGCGGAAGTTCGGCTCATGTTTCGGGATGCCGACTACATCAACGGATACGTGGTGTTTAACATCCGACGAAACCGCTACAGGCTCATCACTGTCATTCACTATGCGAAGACAACAGATGAGAAACGGACGGAAGGACACGTCTACATTCGGTCTTTCCTGACACACAAGGAGTACAACGATCCCCGGAAATGGGATCGGAGATTTGGTGCAAAATGAATACAGTCCTCGCAGACCCGGCGAAAATGATTGCGAAGGGTGCTCCCCACGTCATACACAATGACAAGGAACTGGAAGTGTATACAAACGCCCTCTTCCAATTGACAGCTCTGGAGGACCCCTCTTCCGCGGAAGTGGAAGCAATCGAACTTCTGACCCTACTCGTGGAACGCTACGAGCAAGCGCACTACGCAATTCCCGACGCGGATGCAGTATCCGTCGTGCGGTTTCTCATCGAACAGCAAGGCCTTACGCAACGTGAATTAGCGCCGGAATTCGGATCGGAAAGTGCCGTTTCCATGTTTCTCGCCGGACAACGGAAGCTCACGCTCGAGCAGGTTCGCAAACTAAGTTCACGATTCAAACTTCCTGCTGATGTCTTCATTCGAAGACAGTAGCTAAGGCCACAGCCGAAGATCCCTCCCAGTTCCTCCGACCTGGCAGTTACGCGGCAGCCAACCGTCAAAAATGGATCGCTATCACTCGCCATGTACTCCACGCGCCGCCGCCAATCGAAGCCTGCTTGGCTGCGGCCCGAGTTTGATTGTTCAAGAAGCCGGGCACTCACGCAATCAGGGCTTGGAGGGGTTTACGCGGCCAAGTCGACAAAGAAGTTAGCTTGTGGCAGAACCGTGCATGCCGGCCCCCCGGCACCAGATTTTGCTGCTTCTTCGCGCAGGCCCTGTGTCCCTCCATTTCTACGCTTAGACTTAATCTTTCGAGAGTCATACTTGGCCGAGGCAGTAACAAGCCTGAACGTCGGCATAGAGGACCACCATTACTCCTGTGGACCGCAGGTCACCGCTTAATCAAACCAATGTTCTCCCACGCGATTCGTGCGAGGATGACGCCGAAGCATTCACCGCAGCTTGAGTAATTCGTCGCCACTATGCCACCCACTTCATTGTCAGCTTCTTGCGTTTTCTCGCGCAGTCCAGCAGATACAAATCAATCAGTTTCTGGTAAGGCAGTCCAGTCTCCTCCGCCAGTCGCTTGAAGTAGTCCACGACTTCCGGACTCAAGTTAATGCCCACCGCCTTTTTCTTTCTTGTGTACGGGTTCTTCAGCTCTTTCAATTTGGAGAAATCATATTCCTTCCTCATAGAAGCGCACCTCCTTTCTAGTCGCCTTACGGGCAGAAATAATCCTGACCACGGAATCGTTTTCCTTGTAACAGTGAACTACGAGAAGCGTTCTTGCCGCTGAACTCACACCAAGTAGAATGAACCGATCCTCGTGCTCGGAGTGCGCCGGATCATAAAATAGGCGCATGCGGATCGCTAAAAACGCTCTGGGCCTCTTCAAACCAAATTCCGCGCTCGATCCGACTGCTTTTGTTCTTCCGTTCGTCCCAACCGAACCGCAGCATCTCTAGATAATATCTAGATACGTGGGATATGGCAAGGCGGTTGCGTTTCGAGAGGCGCCGCATAGGTTCTGCACCGTGTAACCGGCCTTAGCAAACGCGGACTGCCGCAAGACCGCGAAGAGCCCATACGGTTCCTTGAGTTTCATACTGGGCCTTGGTCGACAATGAGGCTGTGAAGGCCGACCGTGCGCCAGAAATGGGCAGAGAAGAGACTCGACCGCGGCAAGATTCTGCCGGAACCCTCGTCCTCCGATCGGAGCCAGTGAAGAAGGTCGAAACAATCACGATCTTGCCGACCTAAGTCCCCGGGGCCTGCTCGAGGAAGCTTGCGGCGTTGCCGAGATGCAAAGTGTAGAATACGGTCGTGGCTACACCTGTCAGTTTGCCTATTCTCGAGCAAGGTGGCGTGAATCAGCGTTCACCCGCCCAGGCCAAAATTGCTCTCTTCCGCTCGCTGTTTCATGGACGAGAGGATGTTTATCCGCAACGCTTCGAAAGCCGTACGACGGGCAGAGCTGGCTATTCGCCGGCTTGCGGCAATGAGTGGGTCCGGGGAATTTGCGAGAAACCGAGAATCAAGTGCTCCGAATGTCCGCACC
>Ga0210410_10004506_pt1 | contig 12208 bp, 8 predicted proteins | sample IncBWC4MmetaG_FD_161058 | JGI IMG/M metagenome (GOLD analysis project Ga0210410, IMG submission 161058) | Forest soil microbial communities from Barre Woods Harvard Forest LTER site, Petersham, Massachusetts, United States - Inc-BW-C-4-M | ecosystem: Environmental > Terrestrial > Soil >... | reverse complement strand
AGAGAAGGAAACCGGGCTGATGTACCGCAAGGAACTGGCGGACGGGAAGGGGATGCTGTTCGATTTCTCGCCCGAACAGGAAGTCTCGATGTGGATGAAGAATACCTACATCTCGCTCGACATGATTTTCATCCGGGCCGATGGCCGGATCATGCGCATAGCCGAGAATACCGAGCCGCTATCGACCAAGATCATCCCGTCGCGGGGACTGGCTAAGGGCGTGCTGGAGGTGATCGCGGGCACGGCAAAAAAATACGGCATCGAACCCGGCGACCGCGTCGGGAATCCCCTCTTTAACGGCCATTGAGGCCGCTGCCGTGCCTTGCTGGCCGCGCTTTAAGCGTGTATCGACGTCGTTTCCGAGATTATCGGGGTATAGCGCAGCCTGGTAGCGCGGCAGTTTTGGGTACTGCAGGTCGTTGGTTCGAATCCAGCTGCCCCGACCAACTAACCTATTGCTTCCCCTCGCTGCGATTCTGACATTTTGAGCCTGAATCTGACATGCGATTCTGACGTTATTCTCCACTAACAAAATCTTCAACGCGTGCGACGAACGCCCCGTGAGCGTCGACGCCGACGGCGGCATGCCTGGTGCGATGTCGAGCCGGTTGCCGGCGACGGATCGTACCAAGTGCAGTCAGAACGGCGGCAGGCCAGCCGCCGTCGGCGCGCATATCGTTGAGAGAGTGCGCCAGCGATAATCCATTCACGCTGACATCGCGACGTGCAGCAGCAGCCCATCGCGCATTAGTCCGGCCTTTTTCCGGTAATCCTCAATGTAACAGAACGAGAAATATTCACAGTTATGAAAAATTCATATATAATTTCATAGTGCATTTTCCAAGCGAGGCTGGTGTGAACGCTATTCCAAAGCAAGCTCAAGTAGTTATCGTTGGTGGCGGCATCGTGGGATGCAGCGTGGCGTATCACCTCGCGCTTCGCGGCTTCAAAGATGTCGTCTTGCTGGAGCGCAAGCAACTCACCTCGGGCACCACCTGGCACGCGGCGGGACTCGTCGGTCAATTAAGGGCCACCCATAATCTGACGCGTCTTGCGCAGTACACGACCGAACTCTACGCCACGCTCGAACAGGTCTCGGGCCAAGCTACCGGCTTTCGCCAGGTTGGTTCGCTCGCACTCGCGTCGAACGGCGAGCGCTTTGAAGAACTGAAGAGAGGCGCGTCGATGGCCAGGTGTTTTGGCCTCGACGTCAATGTGCTCACCCCCGAGCAGGCAAGTTCGCTGTGGCCTCTGCTGGACGCCACCGATCTCGTAGGTGCCGTTCATCTTCCTCGCGACGGTCAAACCAATCCGATCGATACCACGCAGGCCTTGGCAAAAGCCGCCAAGGCCGGCGGGGCGCGGATCTTCGAGAACGAGAAGGTTATGCAGATCATCATCGAGAATGGCGTCGCAAAGGGAGTTCGGACCTCCCGTGGTGAAATTCGCAGCGAGTTTGTCGTAAACTGCGCGGGCATGTGGGCCCAGGAACTGGGGGCTTCCGCCGGAACGACAGTGCCGCTGCATGCGGCCGAGCATTTCTACATCGTCACCGAACCGATTGCCGGATTGCCAAAAAACCTTCCGGTGCTGCGCGATGCCGATTCCTGCGCGTATTTCAAGGAAGATGCCGGCAAGCTGCTGGTCGGATGGTTCGAGCCGATCGCCAAGCCATGGGGCCAGACCGGCATTCCCGAAAGCTTCGAGTTCGAGACGCTGCCCAACGATCTGGAACATATCGAGCCGCTACTGGAGGCGGCTGTGCGCCGGGTCCCCGTGCTGGGACAAGCAGGCATCCAGCTGTTCTTCAACGGTCCCGAGAGTTTTACTCCCGACGACCGTTATCTGCTGGGCGAAACGCCGGAGGTGCGCAATCTCTATGTCGCGGCCGGTTTCAATTCGATCGGCATCCAGTCCGCGGGCGGCGCAGGAAAGGTGCTGGCCGACTGGATCGTCGACGGCCATCCTCCGATGGATCTGTGGGACGTGGATATACGTCGCATGATGCCGTTCCAGCGCAACCGCAAATATCTGAAGGATCGGACCGTCGAGGCGCTCGGCCTGCTGTACGCCATGCACTGGCCCTTTCGACAGCCGGAATCCGCGCGTGGTGTCCGCCGTTCCTCGCTTCACGATCGGCTCAAGGCCAGAGGTGCTTGCTTCGGCGAGCTTGCCGGCTGGGAGCGGGCCAACTGGTTCGCGCCGGAAGGTGTCGAGCCGAGCTACCAATACAGCTTTGCGCGGCAAAACTGGTTCGACTATTCCTCAGCGGAGCATCGCGCGACTCGAGAATCGGTTGCGTTGTTCGATCAGTCCTCGTTCGGCAAGTTTGTTCTCGAGGGCGCCGATGCCGAAACTGTGCTGAACAATATCTGCGCCAATAACGTCGCGGTTGCGGCGGGACAGATCGTCTACACGCAATGGCTCAACGAGCGCGGCGGAATCGAAGCAGATCTGACGGTGACGCGCGAAGCCGAGGACCGGTATCTGATCGTGACCGCGGCGGCGACCCAGACGCGGGATTTCGCCTGGCTCAAGCGTAATATTCCCGCCGGCGCGCGCGCGGTGGCCTACGACATCACCTCGGCTTACGCGGTGCTGGGGTTGATGGGGCCGGACTCGCGCACGGTGCTGTCGCGAGTGACCGATGCCGATCTGTCAAACGGGGCTTTCCCGTTCGGAACGTCACGGCTCATTGACCTCGGCTATGCGCGGGTGCGGGCAAGCCGCATCACCTATGTCGGAGAGCTCGGCTGGGAAATCTACGTTCCGACCGAATTCTCGCAAGGCGTCTTCGATGTGCTGTGCGAGGAGGGCGCCGCCAGCAACATCAAGCTGGCCGGCTATCACGCGATGAACTCGTTGCGTACTGAGAAGGCCTATCGGCATTGGGGACATGACATCACAGATGAAGACACGCCGCTGGAGGCCGGTCTCGGATTCGCGGTCGCCTGGTCGAAGCCGGGATTCATCGGAAAGGACGCTCTTCAACGTCAGCGCGATGCCGGGCTCAAGCGGCGGCTGCTGCAGTTTTCTTTGGAAGATTCGCAACGCCTGCTCTATCACAACGAGCCGATCTGGCGGGACGGGGTTATCGCGGGCCGCATCACTTCCGGCATGTTCGGGCACACGATCGGCAAGTCCCTGGGGATGGGATACGTCGAAAATCACGGAGGGGTCGTCGATACAGCCTTCGTCAAGGCGGGGAACTATGAGATCGAAGTCGCCGGCGAACGCATCAAGGCCACTGCAAGCCTGAGCGCGCCTTATGATCCGAAGAACCTGAAGGTAAAGGATGTAGCCGATCAAGACTTGGCAAAACTGCCGGTGACATCCTGATGGGCGAGACGCAAGCGGTGGGCAGTTCGAATATCGCGCTGCGAGATTGCCAGCGCCTGCACCCCGCGGTCCTTTTGGGGTGCATGGCGAGCGGCAAGGCCGCGTATCTCAATAATGCGGCGGGGTGATAACCCAGATCACCTTGGTCGCGATCTTGCCCGGATTGCTGCAGCGATGAATGCTGGTGCTCTTGAAGGCGAAACTGTCACCCTCTTCCAGCCGGAATGATTTTCCGTCAACCACAAGATCGAGGACGCCTGCCGTCACGATGCCCGCCTCGGCGCCATCGTGGCTGTAGTCGCCGCTGTCCGCGCCCGGTGCGATCGTGCTCAGCAGTAATTCCAGCGGTCCGCCCAGGTTGGGAGAGAGAAGTTCCTCGACAATGCCGAGGCCGGTAAATGTGAGCTGTCGCCGGTTTGCCTTGCGAACGATGATGTCGCGTTCTTCCGACGCGCTGTTGGCATTGCCCTGGAAGAACCAGTTCATCTGAACGCCGAGCACATCGCTCAGTTTCTTCAGCACACCGATCGGCAGTTTGGATTGATTTCGCTCGATCTGGCTCAGATACCCGACTGAGACGCCGGCCTGGGTCGCAACCTCGTTCAGCGTCAGGCCCTTGATCTTCCTCAATTCGCGGATCTGGCCGCCGATCGCTTCTCCAGGATCGGTCTGGCCTGCCGTGGGAGCATTGGTCGACCATTCTTCGGAGCTTTGAAGCGAACGTACGGCCATGATGATAAGTCGCTCCTCGGTCAAGTCAGCAAGGTCAGCGCGGTACGGGGCAACTTGATTTCCAAACCGCTGCTGCGGCTGCGATGCCTTCATAAGGCACTCGTATCGGGTGCTGTATGTGTATCTCAATTGTGAAAAAATGACACATATTTTCACGGATGCAGACGCAGATCGTGCAAAAGTTCCTGCTTGTTTCCATCATTTGCAGCCGCGTTCGCCGGAGCGCCGCCATCCGCGCTCGGGCGCGCCGCCGAGGCTGTCGCTGAAGCGATCCTGGATGCGCATCAGCGAGTATCCGCGGCCAGCGTGACAATTCACATGCCGCACGCGTCGATACCGGCGATGTTCGATGGTGTCGGCACGACCATCGTTCGCAGCCGCTCCCTTCGTTGATCGGTGTTGCAAGCAGTCCATCACGGTCGGCGGGTTGCGCAGATGCCGATCCCTCGAAATGTTGCATACATCCAGTCGTTGCGGGCGGATGGGTGCGATTTAGCACCGGTCGCACTCTACACGATCATACTTGAACGGCAGTTGATCGATGCCTCAGTCCGCGAAGTCAAGATTTCGATCCGATAGCGCTGCTCGCCCGTGTCGGCTTCGTCCTCGTGACCAAGTCCGGCTTGCCTGCGAGAACGTCTCGGAATTCGTTGCGCTCGCCAGGGCGTCACCCGGCAAGACCAGGGGTTACGTGCGGTGAGCGCCTTGACTCCCGCCGAAAAATATTCTAACTATTTAGTTAGTTTTGCAGGTGGCATCTAGAAGACTGGTAGCGGGGGCACGTGAGTTACAGGGTCGGTGTCGATATCGGCGGCACGTTCACGGATATCGTTTTCACCGGAGAAGATGGCAACGTGACCGCGATGAAAATCGCGAGCACACCGGATGATTACAGCCGCGCGGTTCTCGATGGCATCATGGCCACCATTGCCCGGCTCGGCATCTCGCCGAGCGAAGTGAGCGAGATCGGCCACGGCTTCACCATAGCGACCAACGCTATTCTGGAAGGCAAGGGCGCCAAGACCGCGCTCATCACGACCAAGGGATTCCGGGACGTTCTCGAATTTCGCCGCAACCGCGTGCCGCGTCTCTACGACCTCTATTACGAAAAGCCCGCGGCGTTGGTGCCGCGCAATCTTCGTTACGAGGTGACGGAACGCGTAAATTCAGGCGGTGAGGTGATCATTCCGCTTGCGATCGACGATGTGAATCACGTCATTGACATGCTTTTGAAAGAAAATGTCCAATCGGTCGCGATCTGTCTGCTGCATTCCTATGTCAATGGCGACCACGAGCGAACGATCTCGGATGTTATTCTGAAGCGCGCGCCGAACCTGGTGCAAACGCTTTCAAGCGACCTTCTGCCGATCATCAAGGAATATGAGCGGACGAGCTCGACGGTCATCAATTCCTACATTCGGCCTGTTGTCGAACGTTATCTTGCCCGCCTGACTGACGGCCTTGCGGAGAGGGGCATCAAAACCCCGGTTGGCGTGATGCAGTCCAACGGTGGATTGTCCACGCCGGCGACGGCAAGCCTGCGTCCGGCTTTCTGTATCGAGTCCGGTCCGGCTGCGGGTGTGATTGGCGCATTCCATTTGGCCAAGCACGGCAATTTCGGCGACGTCATCACGCTCGATATGGGCGGCACCACCGCCAAAGCGACGATCATCGAAAAGAATACGGTTTTGAAGTCGCAGGAATATGAAGTTGGGGCTGGCCTCAATGTGGGCCACCGCCTCCTGCGCGGAGCCGGGCATATTGTCAGTGTTCCTGCAATTGACATTGCGGAAGTCGGGGCAGGTGGCGGCAGCATTGCCCGCGTGGATGACGCCGGTTCGCTCCGAGTCGGGCCGCAAAGTGCTGGCGCCGATCCGGGACCCGCCTGCTACAGCCGCAACGGGCAGGACGCCGCCGTCACGGATGCCAACGCTTTGCTCGGCTATATCAACCCGGCCGCGCTTCTGGGTGGCGATTTCACGCTCAACGTGGAGCTTGCCGCCAAAGCCATCCGGAAACACGTTGCGGAACCGCTCGGGCTGTCCGACGTCGAAGCGGCCTACGGAATTCACAGCCTGGCGAACTCGAACATGAGCCGCGCGCTGAAAGCGGTTTCGAGCGAGCGTGGTCGTGATCCCCGGCGATTTAGTCTGTTCGCCTTCGGCGGCGGCGGGCCCGTTCACGCGATCGGACTCGCTGAAATGCTCGGCATGAAAAAGGTGATTGTGCCGCCGCATTCCGGCGTGTTCAGCGCGCTTGGGCTTCTTTTCCCGGAGGTCGAACATCATCTGGTGCGCACGTCGCTAATGACCATCGACGAGAATGCCGGCCCGAAATTCGCGGCCTTGTTGGCCGCACTTCAGGCCGAGGGTGATGCGGTTCTTGCCGCAGAAGGTTTCGATCAGGCGCAGCGCGAGCTGGAGGCCTTCGTTGACGTGAAATATGAAGGGCAGGGCACGGGCCTGACGGTTCCGCTGCAGGTTGTGGCTGATCAGGCTCAGGTCTTGAGCGCGCTCGAAAAGCGCTTCGAGGAAGAGCACGAAACGACGTTCGGCCATGTCGCTCAGGCCAAACGGCAGATCGTGGCGGTTCGCGTCATTGCGCGTGGCCTGTCCAGGCGATCGCGCATGCCAGCGCATCTCGGCCAGAACGCGGCCACCGGAGCCGCCGGCCGCAAGCGTAAAGCTTATTTCGGCAAGACACACGGATGGATCGAAACCCCCATCCTCTCGCGCAGTGACGTCAAAGCAAAAGCGGCGCCGGGGCCGCTTTTGATCGAGGAATACGACACGACGACAGTCGTTCCGCCCGGCTGGACGGCATCGCTTGGTGATGTCGGAAGCATCATCCTGATGAAGACGTGAGGGGCGCGTGACCACAGTCAACACAGATCCGATCACACGCGAGATCGTCAATAATGCGCTACTGAGCATTGCCGACACCATGGCGATGACAGTGGTCCGCACCGCACGTTCCGCCGTCGTCAAGGACGGCATGGATTTTTCGACGGCTCTGTTCACGGCTGATGGGCAGCAGGTCGCACAGGGTCTCACCTTGCCGGCGCATCTTGGGTCGATGGCCCCCGTCCTTGAAGGGATCAGGCGGCGTTTCGGCAACGATATTAATCCGGAAGATATTTTTGCGTGCAACGATCCTTACGAGGGCGGCAGTCATCTTCCCGATATCTTCGTGTTCAAGCCGATCTTCATGGACAATGAAGTGATCGCCTGGACCTGCGCGATCGGTCATCAGACCGACATCGGTGGACGCGTTGCCGGCGGCGTCGTTTGCGATAACACCGAAATCTATCAAGAAGGCCTGCTGATCCCGCCGACGAAGCTTTACGACGCCGGCAAACTCAACGAGGCGGTCTGGTGGATTCTCGAAAAGAACGTTCGCTTGCCTGAAAAAGTGCTCGGCGACGTGCGCGCATTGTTGTCAGCTGTCAGACTGGGAGAGCGCGATTTTCGTGCGCTTGTCGCTGATTACGGCAAAGAGACGATCACCGCCTACATGTACGAAATTCTCGATACGACAGAGCGCCTGGCGCGCGCTTCGGTTGCGAAGCTTCCGCAAGGCGAATGGGAATTCACGGACTATGTCGATCACGACGGTATCGATTTCCGACCGATCGCCATCAAGGTGAAGGTGCGGTTGAAGGGCGATACCGTGCACATGGATTTTACCGGTACGTCGCCGCAGTCCAAAGGCTCGATCAATCCGAACCTTCATTACACGCGTTCGCAATGTTTCGCGACGATCAAATGTCTCCTCGATGCGCAGATTCAATCCAATAGCGGTTTCTTCCGCATATTCGACATCTTCGCGCCAGAAGGCTCGTTCGTGAACCCGCTGCATCCGGCACCGCTCGCCGCGCGCGGCCTTTCTGGCTTCCGCATTTGCCACGCGATTTTCGGCGCCCTTGCGCAAGCGATGCCCGAACGTATCCCCGCGGCCTGGGGCGGTGGCGAGGTTGGCCTGAGTTTCACGGGCTATACGCCGCAACGCAAAGCCTGGGTGCACCTCGACCTGATCAATGACGGTCCTGGCGGCGGCGGTCCTCATCTCGACGGCGCCGATGGCCTGTCATCGCCCGTCAACAACATGTCGATCATCCCGGTCGAGGTCGCCGAAGCCGAGCATCCGATCATCGTGCAGAAATACGAACTGGTCCCCGATACGGAAGGCGCCGGAAAATACCGGGGCGGCCTTGCGATCCGCCGCCAATATCAAGTTCTGGTCGACGACACCGTGTTCCAGCTGCGTTCGGATCGCACCGAATTTGCGGCCTGGGGCGTTCAGGGTGGGCTGCCTGGGGTCATGACGGAGAGCCGGCTCAATCCCGACGGCGAAAACCGCAAGCTGATCGGCAAAACCCTGATGACGCTGAAAAAGGACGATATTTTTCGCATCACGCAGGCGAGCGGCGGCGGTTACGGTGATCCGTTCGACCGGGACCCCGATGCCGTGCTCCGCGACGTGATAGAGGAAAAGATGACAGCGACGCGCGTCAAGGACGTTTATGGGGTGGTCATCAATGTCGCAAAACGCATCGTCGATCATGACGCAACGGATAGCCTTCGCAAAGCGAAACGCGGCCAAGGGCTGCGGCCAGCACATTCTCATCAATAAGTCGAGGCTGATAAACTGACACTTGATCTTGCTCGTTGATGATCTCAATCGTGTCATCACCAATAACGAACTGGGCAATATCGCCCAGCGGCACCGCGGGGGGTATCGCTATGGATCTGAATCGGCGCAAAGTCGTCCAATGGGGCGCTGCTGGATTGGTCGGTGCCGCATTCCCGGCACCCGCACTCGCTCAGTCGAGGGAAAAGCTTCGTTTCCTCTTCGATTTCTCTCCCTGGGGCTATCACGCGGCGACGCATCTGGCGGCGCAGAAAGGCTGGTTTAACGACGCCGGCCTCGACGTGGAGTTCCTTGATGGCCGTGGAAGCGCTTATTCCATCCAGGTGACCGCCAGCGGGCAGGCCGATATCGCGTCCGCTCAGCTCGGGCCGATGGCGATCGCCCGGGAAAACAAACTGCCGCTGACATCGATTGCCGGGTGGGTGCGAAAGACAGATCTTGCCGTGCTTGTTCCGGCGGATTCGCCGATTTCGACCGTCGCCGATTTGAAGGGCAAGAAAATCTCCTGCTTCTCGAGCAGTCCCTGGCTTCCCTATATCGATCCGTTCCTCCGCGCCGGCAAGCTCAGCAGGGACGACGTGTCCATCACGATGGTCGCGCCGGATGCGCTGGTATCCGTCTATGTTGCCGGCACCGTCGATGCCGTGATGACAACCGCGCCGTTCGGCTTGCCGCTCCTGACGGCCAGCAAGCCATCAAAGCCCATTCTTGCGGCAGATTATGGTATTGCCTTTCCGAGCTACGGACTTGTAGCTCTCGAAGAGACCGTCAAGAACAAAGCGTCCGCGCTTAGCGCTTTCGCCAAGGTTCAGCAGAAAGCATGGATCTATACCTATGACGGCCACACCGACGAGGCCGTTGACGCGATTATCGCCATGCGCCCCGACGTCAGGCTCAATCGCGCCAACCTCAAGGGCCAGCTCGAAGCCTACCGGGCCTTTTTCGACAGCAAAAGGACGGCAGGCCGTCCGTATGGACTGCAGGCAAAAGAGGACTGGGATGATGCATTGACGCTGATGGAAGCAGCGAAGGTCGTTAAGCCGGGATGGAAAGCTGAGCAATATTTTACGAATGCGCTTCTTGAGGGATGATGTTGCGGCCGGGACCGACCAGCGAACCGCTCATCGAGATAGCGGGACTTTCAAAAACGTTCGTCACGGAGGACGGACCTTTTGACGCCTTGAGCGACATCAACTTGAGTGTGGCGCGGGGTGAGTTTCTTGCCGTTGTCGGTCCTTCCGGCTGCGGCAAGAGCACGCTGATGCGCTGCATCGCCGGACTCGAGCCGCCGACGGAAGGCTCCGTCAATGTCGAAGGGCGACCGGTTCGCGAGCCGCCGCGGCAGATGGGCGTGGTGTTCCAACGTGATATTCTTCTCGACTGGCGCACGGTGATCGACAACGTGACACTCGTCGCGGAATTCCGCCGTCGGGACATGCGCGAATTGCGGCCGCGCGCCGATCAGCTTCTCGCGCGTTTCGGCCTTGAGCAGTTCAGGAATCGCCATCCCTGGGAACTCTCGGGAGGCATGCGGCAACGCGTGGCGATCTGCCGTGCGCTGCTCGACGATCCCGAATTGCTGCTGATGGATGAACCATTCGGCGCGCTCGACGCCTTGACGCGGGATGACCTCAACCTCGAACTTGCGCGGCTCTGGCAGGAGACGAAGAAGACGATCGTCTTTATCACTCACGGCATTTCCGAGGCGGTCTTTTTGGCCGACCGCGTTGTGGTGATGGCGCGCAATCCCGGACGGATCGTCAAGACGGTGAACATTGACCTTCCACGCCCCCGCCGTCTGGCGGCACGGGAAACCGAGCAATTTGGCGGTCATGTCGCTGCCGTGCGATCGGAACTTGCCGCTCTTGGCTTGATCGGAACCGATTGATCATGAGCGCAACACGGGTTCGGCCTCAAAGTTTTGGCTCTATGCTCGTCGTTCTGGCGGGAGCGTTGATCGTCTGGGAAATTTGCGTCCATCTCTTCCAGATCCGCGCCTTCGTGTTGCCGGCGCCGAGCGCCATCGCGCTCGAAATCGCGGAGCGTCCGAATTTTTATCTCAAGCATTCTCTCTTCACGATGGGAACGACGCTGGCCGGGTTTTTCCTGTCGGTTGTGTTGGGTGTCACCCTTGCCGTCGGTATCGTCTCGTTTAGCATCATCGATCGCGTTTTCTTCACGCTGCTGATCGCTGTCAACAGCGTACCGAAGGTCGCGATGGCACCGCTTTTCGTCATCTGGCTCGGGACCGGCGCGGAGCCGAAGGTCGCGGTAACGCTGCTGATTGCCATCTTTTCAATCGTGATCGATACCGTGCTTGGGCTGCGATCGGTCGAACCGGATATGCTGGCGCTTGCGAGATCTGCCGGCGCCACACGTATGCAAACTCTCTTGAAAATTCGCTTTCCCAACGCACTCGCCAGCATGTTCGCGGGCATGAAGGTTGCGATATCGTTTGCGCTTGTCGGCGCTATCGTCGGTGAGTTTGTCGCGGGCGACCGCGGCCTCGGATTCGTTATCCTGTCCTCGCAAGGAATGTTCGAAACGACGAGCGTCTTTGCATCGCTTTGTATCCTTGGCTTGCTGGGTTCCGCGCTCTTCTTTGCGGTGGAGGCCGCCGAGCGGCGCATCTTGCCGTGGCATGTGTCGCAGCGGCTTGAGGCCGGTGGTCACCGCCCGTGAGGATACTCGTGTTGCAAATCAGCGGGACGGCGGTTGATCCTCGGGAATGCTTGTCTCGGTGCAGGCCGCCTGATAGACAGAAATCGAGCGCGGACAGCCTTTATTTTGCGGATAAGTCGTCATCGTGAGCCAGAACGACGCCATACATCAAGACAAGCGCGGGCCGGCGAAGGGTCAGCGAAAATCAGATCGATCGCGCGCTACAATTCTCGCAGCAGCGACCAAGGAATTTTCGCGCAAGGGCTTCGATGGTGCCCGGATCGATCAGATTGCATCGCGGTCCAAGGTCAACAAGAACCTCATTTATCTCTATTTCGGAAACAAGGACGGGCTCTTTCTGGCCGCCTTGGAGAGCGTCTATCTCAAGCTTCGTGAGGCGCAGGACGATCCTCATGTGCTCTCGCTTGATCCGGTTGCGGGGATCAGGGAGTTTGTACGGTCGACATTCAGAGGGTTTCTGGCGGCGCCGGATCTGATTTCGCTCGCCGCCAGCGAGAATGTTCACCGGGCGGCTCATCTGAAAAAGTCGCCCATCATCAAGAAGCTTTACAATCGCATTCCCGCAACGCTCGACGAACTGTACAGGAAGGGATTGCGGGAAGGGCAGTTTCGACCCGGAATCGATATGATTGAATTGTACATCAGTATCGTCAGCGTCTGCTCATATCACATATCCAATCAGTACACGTTGTCCATTCTTCTGCAGACCGATCTGATGGCGGACGAACGGCTTGATCTTCGCGAACAGCATTCCACAAACATGATTCTTCGGCATCTGTGCATCGATGCCGACCGCATTCTTGCG
>Ga0210410_10004505_pt1 | contig 12209 bp, 11 predicted proteins | sample IncBWC4MmetaG_FD_161058 | JGI IMG/M metagenome (GOLD analysis project Ga0210410, IMG submission 161058) | Forest soil microbial communities from Barre Woods Harvard Forest LTER site, Petersham, Massachusetts, United States - Inc-BW-C-4-M | ecosystem: Environmental > Terrestrial > Soil >... | reverse complement strand
TGGAGGGTGGGGATGTCCTCCGCGTCGGGAAAAAGATTTTCGCAGGCCTGACAAAGCGGTCAAACGCCGAGGGGATACGACAGTTGGCGGTAATTGCAGAGCATTTCGGATACGAACTGACGGCTGTGCCGGTAACCGGTTGCTTGCACCTTAAGTCCGCCGTCACCTATCTCGGTCGGAATACGCTCCTCGGCAACCGCGCTTGGTTTGCTTGGAAACGCTTCGAAGAGTTTGAGTGGGTAGATGTGGATCGAGCGGAGCCACACGCGGGGAATGCGCTGGCTATTGGCGAATCCATCGTTTTCCCCGCATCGTTTCCGAAGACGCGCGCCCGAATCGAAGCCCAGGGATTCTCGGTCGAGCCGCTGGACATTTCCGAGCTGCAAAAAGCGGAATCGGGCCTTACCTGTTCCAGTCTGCTGTTCGACGCGGCATGCTGAAAGATGCGGCCACTTCGAAGTGGGCGCGGAATTACCGCCGGCTGTTTTCGTCCTCAAGTTGGTCAACTTCTCCACGCCGGTGTTGGTCTTCAGAATCAGACCGACGACCCGCAGATCAAACGCGGTATTGCCGGTCAGATCCCCGATGCCCGTCAATCCGCCGAGGAATCTGGTAAACGGTGTGACCTCGACGGTGACCGAACCGTCGAACAACACCCCCGCCAGGCCATTCGAGTTGAACTCAAACGTTCCGGCGCTGACATTCGTCTGCCCGGTCGCCAGCAGGCCCGTGTGACCCGAGTGGCGCAGCACGACTCGCTTCACGGTGACTACTCCATTACTGAACGGGCCGGCGACGCCACGCGGAAGCCAACGACGCCGGGCAGGGGAGCGTCGGTGCCGGTGACAAAGACGGAACTGGATTGTGGATTGGGGTTGCCAGATGAACTTGAATTGTTCGCGCAGCCATTGAGCAAGGCAACCAGCGCGAGCGCCGAGAAGCCGCTAAACCACTCTTCCGGTGCATAGGTAATTCTCCCTTTTTCGCTTTGAAAATTCCCCAGAGGTTTGGCGGGGCCTCCCCTTCCCATGGGGCAGCTAAACCCAGGAAGCAGCGAAAGCTGCTCACTATAACCAATGTATTTGCATAAGGTTACGACCTGAGTTGCAGTACCCGAGCGGAAGCCAGAAAGCTCCGCCCTGGCCATTCTAGTTTCCCTTTCGCCACGCCAGTGACACGACCGTCCAATTTGCTCTCCCAATTCCCGTCGCTCGTGATATCTTGGGGAATATGCTGGCTGGCCCTTTCAAGCGAATCGGGACTACCGTGACCCCGTCGACGAAGATGACAACGACTAGCACTACGTCCACTAAGAGCGCTTCGGGCGACGGGAGAAACAACTAGCCAGCGAGAAAAAGTTTCTAACCCACCCCCGAAGCGAACCGGGCGGTGGGTTTTTTCGTTTAACCCCTCCCCGATGACTCCGGCGGAAAAATCACATGAGGAGCCGCGAAGATGAGTCCGGAACCACAGGAAGAAATCGTGAACGCCGACGGTGAAGCCGCGTCCGGCCGAGGTGCGCGGTGAGCCGCCCGGCGGACGCGAAGAGGTGGCGCGCCGGAGTTTTGGGCGCCACGGGAATGGTTGGCCAGCGCTTGGTGAAGTTGCTGGCAGACCATCCCTGGTTTGAACTGACCGCCGTTGCAGCTTCGGAGCGCTCGTCCGGGAAAACCTACGCCGAAGCGGCGCGCTGGCACCTGGAAGGTACGGTGCCTGAAGCGGCGTTGAAGCTCGTCGTCAAGGATCTGGAACCGAATCTCGAATGCGATTTCGTTTTTTCCGCGCTCGACTCATCCGTCGCGGGAAAAGCGGAAGAAGATTTTGCGCGCGCCGGTTATCCCGTGGTGAGCAACTCGAAAAATCACCGCATGGACCCGGATGTTCCGCTGTTGATTCCGGAAGTGAATGCCTCGCATATCGAGTCCATTCGTCTCCAGCAGAAAAACCGCGGCTATGACCAGGGGTTCATCGTCACCAACCCGAACTGTTCGACCGCGGGGCTTGTTCTGGTTTTGAAACCGCTGGCGGACGCCTTTGGGCTTGAGAAGATTTTTGTGGTGACCTTGCAGGCCGTTTCCGGCGCTGGCTATCCGGGGGTCCCTGCGCTGGATATTTTGGGCAACGTTGTCCCCTTCATCAGCGGGGAAGAGGAAAAGATGGAAGCGGAACCCCAAAAGCTGCTCGGCAAATGGGACGGATCGCGGTTTGTCGAAGCAGGGCTCGGTATCAGCGCGCATTGCAACCGCGTTCCGGTCAGTGATGGCCATCTCGAATGCGTTTCACTCCGACTGAAGAAAACAGCGACGTTGGATGAAGTTCGCGAAGCCTTGCGCTCGTTTGAAGTTTCCCCGGAATTGGCTTCTCTGCCGACCGGCCTCAAACATCCCGTTGTCGTCGAGGATGAACAAGACCGGCCGCAACCACGCAAGGACGTGAATGCCGGCCACGGCATGGCCGCGGTTGTGGGCCGCATTCGCGAATGCCCGCTGCTTGATCTGAAACTCACCCTGTTGTCCCACAACCTGGTACGCGGCGCGGCCGGTGCGGCTGTGCTGAATGCGGAATTACTTGCAACGCGAGGATTTCTGAAATCGCGCGTATCGGCCGGAACCCGAAGTGCGGAGCCCGTCGCTCGCTGAAGCTTTACAGCCACGGCGCAAAGTAAAACCGCACCAGGTGGAAGAAAATCGGCGCGGCAAAGCAGAGCGAGTCGATGCGGTCCAGGATGCCCCCGCGCCTCTCGATCACCCCACCAAAATCCTTGATGCCGATGTCGCGCTTGATTGCACTCATCACCACCGCGCCGGCGAAACCCAGAATGCAAATGGTGAAGGACATCCCGGCCGACTGCAGTGGCGTGAACGGTGTGGCCCACCACAACAGGGTTCCTAGCGCAGTGGCGCTCACCAACCCGCCAAGGAAACCTTCCCAGGTTTTATCCGGACTAACGCGCCAGGCAATCTTGTTTTTGCCGATCAGCTTGCCCCAGACGTACTGCAGAAGATCGTTCGTCTGATCCACAATTCCCAGGTACAGCAACAACCGGGCATCGTGCCCTAGAAAGCCGGGAATTTTCAGCTGCAGCAACGCGGGCGCGTGGCTCAGGCAATAGCCACAGACCATCAGCCCGAACTGGATCTTTGCGGCGCGTTCCAGAAAGTGTGCGGTGTCTCCGGCAACGGCGATGCTTGTGGGAATGAAAATGCACGCCAGAACAGGAATCATAATCGCAAAGACGATGTACCAGTGAAGACCCAGCACGCAATACTGCAGCGGCATGATGACGAAGAAGCTCCAGAAGAGCGTGCGATGGTCGCCACGGCGTGTGGGAACCAGGGTCAGGTATTCGCGCAGCGCTAGAAAAGAAAGAATACCGAACAGCACCAGCGAACCAATGCGCCCCAGCGCCAGAGAAAGCACGAACACCACACACATTTTCCACCAGGCGGCAATCTGGGCATTGAAATTGTCGATTGTGGAGCGGCTGACATTCAGGTTGTGGCGCCGCTTGAGGGCGCGGCCGATGGCAGTCAGAATCACCAGCAGGCAGAGCACTCCGCCAAAAAACCACATCAATTTCAGATCGTGAATCGCCGTTAGCATCAGGCGGGCCCAATCCGGCGAAGGCTGCTGACAGCCTCGCGTGCGCGTTCGAGGAACCCATCCTTACTCTCGTGAGGTTCCACCTGGATCGGCTTGCCAAAAGTCAGCAAGCTCAACATAGGCACGGGAAGATATTCGCCTTTGGGCAGAATACGATTCATGTTTTCCAGATAAACGGGAATCAACTCGACGTCAGGCCGCCGCAGGCTAAGGTGATAGAGACCGCCGCGAAATTCGCCAACCTTTTCACCATTGCCACGCGTGCCTTCGGGAAAAAGTATGAGCGAGTTCTGTTCGCCGAGCGCCGCGGTCAGGTCTTCGATCATCGAGCGGCCCACAAATTTGGCTTCGTCGTGGGATTTGGACTTGGCGGTGGTTCCGCGGTCCACCAGGACCGCTTTAAAAACATTTTCGGCCAAATAGCGGCGAACGGATGTCTCTTCCCAGTAGTCTCTGGCGGCGATGGGCCGCGCGTGCGCGCGAATCTCTGAGGGCAACGCCGACCAGAGCACCACGAAATCCAGGTGGCTGGTGTGATTCGCAAAATAGATGCGTTGCCGCTCGTCGGGTTCGCAACCCGCCCATTGCACCTGCACGCCGGTAATGCCGCGGGCGACCGCGGCCAGCAGGCTCGCTATCGGGTGGATTCCGTCGCTCATAAAGCGTTCCGACCTTGTCGCTGGTGCGCGAGCAATCCATCGATCGCGCAAGTTTGAAAGCTAGGCGATGACTTCAGTTCGCAATTCGCGGCCTTCGGCGTAGCGCTCCATCAGGCCCGTCAGCCGCCGGCACCAGACTTCGAGCGGTTGCGGCCCGCCAAAGGAAATCAAAATGGCGGCGACATTTTCCGTCGAGGAAGTCACCATCGTTCGCTCGGAGTCACTCGTCGGGCTGCCGTGGGGACCCGCGGCATCAGAGAACACGGGCAGGCCTTCGAGGTTCAGATCAAATCTTCCGAGGCCCTTGTAGGTTTCACCCGAACGCCCGGCGCGAAAAACGATATCGCCCTGCACTTTGGCGAGGTCATAGAGACCGATGGCCAACCGGCTTTCCACCGACGCCAGATTAATAATGTCCACGATGCAATTGATACTCGGGAAGTGTTTCCCGCTGATGATGCGGCGAAGCAGCGCCTCCGCGGAGCCGCGATAGCGGGCCGGATCCTTGCCCAGGGCCCGGTAACCGGCGCGGGTGGCGGAAATCGCCGGCGCCTCCAAAATTGCTCGTGGATCGGCGTTTTTCAGGACGCCGGCTTCACACAAATCCATTTCGGCAAGAAGTTCCAGCGATGAGTCGCCGGTGCGCACACGCGCGGTTACGCAGCCGAGCGCCACGGACGGGCATTTCTTCTTCAAGCCGGGATCAATGGACAGCTTCATGGCCGGACGCTCCGGGGTTTGAGGCGCGCGCTGAAATGCCGCAAGAACGGGGCCTGGTGAACCACATCATATCCGGGAATGGCTTCGCGCCGGCGCCAGACATCGAGAATCACCTCGACAACGTATTCAATGTGGCTCTGCGTATAGACGCGGCGGGGGATCGCCAGCCGCACCAGGTCCATGCGCGCGTGCTCGCCAAACATCAGCGTGCCAATTTCGACGGAGCGGATGCCGCCTTCGATGTAAAGCTCATTCGCAAGGGCGACGCCGGGGAATTCGGCGGGCGGAATATGCGGAAGAAACGCTCGCGCATCGAGATAAATCGCGTGTCCTCCCGGCGGCTGGACGATGGGAACTCCTTCCGCCGCGATGTGATTCCCCAGAAAGGCGGTCGAAGCGATCCGGTAGTGCAGATAATCTTCTTCGAGCGCCTCATTGAGCCCCACAGCAATCGCTTCCAGATCGCGACCGGCGAGGCCACCATAGGTGGGAAATCCCTCCGTCAGTATCAGAAGGTCCTTCTGCTGCTGGGCAATGGAGTCGTCATTGGTACACAGGAATCCGCCGATGTTTGCCAGCCCATCTTTTTTCGCGGACATGGTGCAACCGTCGGCGTAGGAAAACAGTTCGCGCGCGATTTCTTTGGGCGATTTGCCGGCATAGCCCGGCTCGCGCAGCTTGATGAAATAGGAATTCTCCGCAAAGCGGCAGGCGTCAATATAGAGAGGAATCCCGTGCTTCTTGCAGATCTGTTTCACTTCGCGGATATTCGCCATCGAAACCGGCTGGCCACCGCCGGAATTGTTCGTCACCGTCAGCATGACCAGTGGGATTTTCTTTGCGCCTTCGCGCTCGATCGTCTCGGCAAGCCGCACCGTGTCCATGTTCCCTTTGAATGGATGAATTTCTGAAGGCTCCTTGGCCTCCCGGATCGGCAAATCCAGCGCCTGCGCGCCGACAAATTCGCAGTTGGCGCGCGTGGTGTCGAAGTGCGTGTTGTTCGGAATAACGTCGCCCTTCTCGCACATCACGCTGAAGAGGATGCGCTCCGCCGCCCGCCCCTGGTGCGTAGGAACCACGTGGCGAAAACCGAAGATCGCCTGAATGGAATCGCGAAACCTCTCGAAGCTCGGCGAGCCGGCATAAGACTCGTCCCCGCGCATCATCGCCGCCCACTGCTCCGTGGACATGGCCGACGTGCCGGAGTCCGTCAAAAGGTCGACCAGTATTGCTTCCGAGGCGACGAGAAAGAGGTTGTAACCGGCGGCTTCGATAAGCCGCTGTCGCTCTTCACGCGTGGTGGTGCGAATGGGTTCAACGCTCTTGATGCGAAATGGTTCAATAATTGGCCGCTTGGACATGCGAAGGATCGAGTCTCCTAGCAGACACTACCACAACTTGGAGAATCCTTTCGGCGGGCAGAAATTCTCGGCTACTGCAACCCAAGATTGGTAAGGATCTTGGGATTTTCCTCCTGTACCGCCACCAAGTTGTGGCAAGCGGTGCAATCGTTGGAAATGGTTTGTCCGTCCGCGCTGGTGTGCGAGCCGTCGTGGCAGCGGAAGCATCCGGGAAAATCGGTGTGCCCCAGGTTGTTCGGGTGCACGGCCCAGGTCACTTTCATCAGCGGGAAAATATTGCGGAGATAGATACTGGCAACGTTGTCGGCGGACTGTTCGACGAGCGCACGCTTTCCGTTATAGATTTCCGGATAGGTCGTCTTGTAGTAATTGGTGATTCCTTCGACGATCTGTTTCCGGGCGGCTTCGCGGTCGGGATATTTCACTTTCAGCAACTCCACCGCCTTTTTCCGGATGAAAGGAAGCTCCGGACTCACCAGGCCGCGCGACATCCGCTGGTCCACGGCATTTTCCGGCAGCTCAAAAGCGTGCGCCGGCCGGTTGTGGCAGTCAATGCAATCCATCATGCGATGCTCGCCTTTTTCGAGCTCTTGCTTGCTCACCTTGATCTCTGTCGAATCGAACTCCACGGTCTTCCCTTTGTCGTCGGTGTAATACACAACCGGGATCACCTGCCGGTGTTCATCCGTCGAGATGTAGTTAATCCGCGCGGCATTATCCAGATGCCGGCCGTGGATGCCCACCGCACCCGTCAGAGAGCGGCCGCCGATCTTCATCAGCAACGCCGTCGTCATCGGTGCATTTTTCTCGTCGTCCTTGTAGTTGGTCCTCACGATTAATTTGTCGCCAGAGAATCGCTCCGGCCAGTGGCACTGCTCGCAGGTCTCGCGGGCCGGTCGCAGGTATTTGACGGGAGAAGGTATCGGCCGCGAATACGTGTCGAAGGTAACCGCAAAAACCTGCCGCAAGCCGGAAAGCTTGGAGCGGACAAACCAGCCCGCGCCCGGGCCGATGTGGCATTCCACGCATTCCACGTGCGAGTGAGCGGAATTCTGGTATGCGGAGAACTCCGGTGCCATCACCGTATGGCAAGTCTGTCCGCAGAAGCTCGCGGTATCCATGTAGGACACGCCGCGGTAAGACGCAAACGAAAAAATAATCACGTTGAGCACCGTGGCCACGGCAATGAACAAAATACCCTTCTCGATCATCGGGGTCTTCAGGTCGATCTCCGGATAGACACTGGGCACTTCACCCGCTCTGCGCAACCTCCTCCGGCGCAAGAAAATCCCCACTGGAATCAGGACCAACCCCAGGACAAAAATCGCTGGCAAGGTGAGGAAGATCAGCAGGCCGATATAGGGATGCGGCGGGCCCGGCAAGATGAAATCGTAGATCCAGAAGCCAACCAGAGTGATGGCGCTGCTGGTGGTCAGGACCACTCCGATCAGACTAAGCGTGTTTTGGCTGAAGTAGTAGATCGGGCGTGCCCAATCTTTGACAGTATTCTGTGGACTCATAGCGGGGCTACCCTGCGGTAAGCTGGATCGAATTGATTCTCTTTCCTAGGAGCCATGGCAAAGGATTTAGCGGCCTCTTAACCGGCTTGTACTCTTCGAGCCCGGGTTGACGAGCCCTGTGGCGAACCTGTCGGATCTAGAGCCGCGTGTATGTCACGGCGTCCCCCGATCAGGCGCCAGCCTCTTATCGTCGGACGTCCTACTAGAATTCTCTTCGTTACGTCCTCTTTGGGTTTACTCCAATTGGGCACGAAACCCAGAGGAGCGGCCGCTCTTGGTGCCGGATTCTGCCCAGACTCTCTCTAGGGAAATTACTTTTTCAGGGAACGGATGTAACTCACCAGGTCCTTCAGCTGTTCCGGCGTAAGCGTCTTGTAAGCGGGCATCTTTCCCCCCTTGCCATTGGAGATGATGCCGCCGAGATCCGCGTCGCTCATCTTCTGGACATCAGCGGCCGCCAGATCGGTGGTCTTCATAGCTTCCTTGCCCTTGCCGTCGGCGCCGTGACATCCGGCACACTTGGACTTGAAGAGTGCTTCACCCGCCGCCGTATCGGCTTTGGCCGGCGCGCTGAGCAGGCATGTGCCCGCCATGAGCGTTCCGACCAACCCGAGCGTCCCGAGTTGCTTCATTTTTGTCTGCATGTTGTGGCCTCTCCTTAACGAATTTTTCAACAGTCGAGCCGATGTTCGCCACGCTGCTGCCCTACCAGAGCGCCTGCTTTACGGTAGTGCGACCAATCTGCCCCGGAAAATCGGTGACGCATGAACATTCCGGGATTCCCTGGTTCCCACTTCGTATTACCGCAATAGTCCCAAATGGTCCTTGCGTCCAGCCAATTGGGAAACCAGCAACTCCATTCGACCGAATCTTTACCCGCTCGAACTACGAGAGGATGAGTTCGGGCTATCTCCGCAGCCGGACCATCAAACTACACTGAGTACGGGCGATAAAAGGGGGGGTCTTCCTTCACCTCGAAAGGGCAAAAGGAAGGTCGGAAAGATGTTCCTAATGTACAAGCTTGCGTCAGGTTTTCAAGGAAATTTTTGGCCAATCGACTCCTGGCAAGAAAATAACCGGACCTGCGGAGTCCTATTTTCGCCGTCATGGCCTTCGATTTCGCCCCCATCTTTCGGTGCCAGGATGCTTTTGGGGGGCGCGCCAAGGCGCGCCAGGTTCCGCTTCCAAAGGCCCTTTAACTTGGATATACTGGAATTCCTACCCACCCTGTTCCAACGAGACCCCTAACCCAGCTCAATTTGACTGCAAAGGAGCAAAACGATGAACAAGCTCTGGGTATCGCTCGTCGCCGGACTGCTGGTCACGACGACCACTCCGGCCGCCGACAACAAAAAAGAAGTGGAACGTGTTGAGAATTCCGGCATGGTGATTTCAGAGATCCTGGACATACCGGACGACATCCCGCAATCCCTGCTGGATAAATCGGAGTGCGTAATCGTACTCCCCAGCGTTCTAAAAGCCGCCTTCATCGTTGGCGCCAGCTACGGCCGTGGCGTAATGACCTGCCGGGCCGGAGAGAAATTCACCGGGCCATGGGGCTCGCCGACGATGGTGGCCCTGGAAGGCGGGAGCTTTGGCCTGCAGATTGGCGGGCAGGCAACCGACTTTGTTCTCTTGCTGATGAGCCAGCGCAGCGCCAGAAGCGTCCTGTCCACCAAAGTAAAGCTCGGAGCGGATGCCTCCGCAGCCGTCGGGCCGAAGGGGAGGGACGCCTCGGCTGAAACCGATGCCGCAATGAGGGCGGAAATCCTCAGCTACTCGCGCGCCCGCGGTGTCTTCGCGGGCATCTCGCTCGAAGGCTCAACGCTGCGCCCGGACAATGATGCCAACGCCAAGCTTTACGGTAGTGAACTCCCCGCGAAGGACATTGTGCTCAAGGGCAGGGTGGAGCCGCCGGTGTGCGCCCGGAAACTCCTCGCCACGCTGAACCATAAGTCGCCGAAGAACGCCTCCGGCGACTGATCGCCGTTCCTCACTCACCCGGCAGCGAGCACAGACGGCGGACTAGTCGAGGGGCGTGCATTTCAGCGGGAATAGCTTCCCGGCGGTTTGTATCGATCTCCGCGGGAGCCGCAAGGGATCGCGCCCCATTTCCAAACAGACTCGCGAAGTACAGTCTGCGGAATCTCCGCAGAGGGTTCCCTCGGCTGAACTGAAGTCGAGTCAAACGGCTTCTCCCAGGCCGGATTGGACATTATCAGTTGCGTGCCCGGAAGATTCCGCATTCATCTTGCAAGCTGCGCCTTCAACCAGTTCATCACCAATTTTCCCGTTTCTGCTCCACCGCCCATATGCCCGCCCTCGGGATAAACGCGCGCGGACTTCGGCTCACCGCTTTCCAGTAGAAGGTAAAGGTCCCCGATGGTGATCCATGGATCCTTGGCGCCGTTGACGACCAGCATTGGCGCGGCCGGTTTGGCGAGCCATCCCTGGGTCTTCAGTGACAGTGTTGGCGCCTGCTCCCTGAGTTCAGCAATGTCTTTGACGTGATGCGCGTAAATCATCGAATCAAGGAATGGCCACAAATACAACTTGTCCTCTTGCAAGTGATTGAGCCACGGCTCTTGAAAGGTGGAGTGGACCGGGCCGCCCCACTCCACCGCCGCGCGGATGCGCTGGCTCTCCACGTAGGCCATCTTCGCTGCCCAGTAACCGCCGTAGCTGCGGCCAACTATTCCCAGCCGTTTTCCATCCACGTCGTCCCGCTTCTCCAGATAATCGATCACCGCGGAATAAGTGCGGCCGGCATCGGGCGTAAACCATTCGGGGCATTCCCCGTTTCCCGGCATGTCGGTTGAGAATGCCGCCAAGCCCGCATCGAGCAGATCCGAAGTGTCTCGCTCCTCCTTGTAGACGTCGATCCCGCCCGTGGCAATCACAACCGGAGGCCGGACCACTCCCTTTGGGATACGGAGATAGCCGGTAATTTCCCGGCGTTCAAACGGTATGGTCACGCGCTCCAGTCGTGGATCGAAATAACGCGCAGCCTTCAAATACGTGTCAATGCATTTCTGGTAGGCCGCCTTTTTTGCCGGGTGATTGATCACCGGAAATTTGGCGATGCCGTAATACATGGACGCCTTCTGATAAGCCTCTTTTGCTTCCTCGCTCTTGCCTTGCTTGGTGAACTCCGCGCCTTTCTCTTCCCAGGGCTCGGCCAGCCGCGTCCATTCCTCCACCCACCGCTGCGGCTCCAGATCCGTCAGCCGCCGGAAGATCGCTTCCGCGCCTTTCGGTTCCGCGCCCCGCTGGATAAATTGTCCCAGGCGGAATTTCGCCCCCACCGCGTAGCGGGGATTCCGGAGCAGATCGCCGCCCGAAGCCTCTGGCAGCCCGCTATCGTTGAAAATCAGCGATCTGTTCAGATCTGGTGAAGTGGCCCAGGGCATGTTCACAGCGCTTCCTGCCACCCAAGCCGTGCCGCCTGCCACCCGTTGACAAAATTCTCGCCGCGTCTTTTTGCTCTTCATTGGAAATGATTCGGCTCGCCGTGGCTTCCCGGGACAGTCCCTACCGGGAGGGCATTGAGGATAGCTTGCCTTCGGATACTTTGGAAACTGGAGATTGTGCGTGGGGGAAACCAGAGGAAGGCGGCTCAACGGCAGGAATGCCAGCCCCGTGGGGATCCGAACCCAGACCTCTGCCGTGTCCATGCAGCAAGTTTAAGCTTTGCAACGGCAGGGTTGATCCGCCAAAACTGGGAGTTCGCGACCACACTCTACCGCTTTCGAACATCCAACTGAACGGGGCGGGCTAGTGAATTCACCTCGGGATCGTAGTATTCATAGACTCGTGACTGGAATGTCCGGGCGCGGATCGGGTATTTGGCTCTAAGGCGAAATCGGAGCTCGGCGGTATCACCGGGAGCGAATGAATCGAAGTAGAGAATGGCCTGGGTGGCCGTGAGGTTGAACTTTTCCAGGCGGCCGCTCTTTCGACCGGCAGACGCTTCCTGATAATCCTGGAGATCCTCACTGAGCAGATCGAAACCCGGAGGTATGCCCAGATCGACCATCACCATCTTCGCCGGTTTGGTCAAATTGTTTCTGACGATTGCGGTGGCGGCCACGATGTCACCTTGCGCAAGTTTCGTCCGGTCGTAGCTCACGGATATGGAGAGAGCTTCGTTCTCCGGTCTTTCGTCCCAGGGAATGAAATATTGTCCCGCGGCCTGGTATCCAAGCGCGCCGCTACCTTCAAATCGGAGCTCCACGACGTTGGTCCCGTTGGCATTAATGTCCTTGAACACGAATTGGTGCAGCAAGTCATTATTGTCCGGAGTGAGTGTCAGCTTGCCGGCGGCCTTGCCGTTTATCACGATCTCG
>Ga0210410_10004502_pt1 | contig 12212 bp, 11 predicted proteins | sample IncBWC4MmetaG_FD_161058 | JGI IMG/M metagenome (GOLD analysis project Ga0210410, IMG submission 161058) | Forest soil microbial communities from Barre Woods Harvard Forest LTER site, Petersham, Massachusetts, United States - Inc-BW-C-4-M | ecosystem: Environmental > Terrestrial > Soil >... | reverse complement strand
ATGCGGCTGTGCTCGAGGAAGCGGCCCACGATACTGCGCACGCGGATATGATCGCTTACGCCGCGCACCCCCGGGCGCAATGCGCAGATTCCGCGCACAATCAGATCGATCTTCACGCCTGCCTGCGATGCCTTGTACAAAGCCGCAATGATGTTCTTGTCCTGCAGCGCATTCATCTTGGCAATGATGTGTGCGGGGCGGCCGTGACGCGCGTGTTCCGCCTCGCGCGCAATAAGGGCCAGGCAATGCTCCGCCAGATCGAGTGGCGCGACCATGAGCGGACCGTAATTGGGGTGTTCCGCATAAGCCGTCAGAAAGCTGAATACATCATGGACGGCCCCGGTAATTGCAGGATCGGCCGTCAAAAGACTCACATCCGTGTAAATGCGAGCGGTGGCCGTGTTGTAGTTGCCCGTGCCCAGGTGGGCATAGCGGCGCATGACGCCGTCGGGGTCGTTGCGAACCAGCAGCGACAATTTGCAGTGTGTTTTCAGTCCAACCAAGCCGTGAAACACCTGCACTCCAGCATCTTCGAGGTCGCGCGCCCAGCGGATGTTGGAGGCTTCGTCGAAACGCGCCTTCAATTCCACCACCGCTGTAACTTCTTTCTTGGCTGCCGCCGACATCAGCGCGGGAACGATCAACGAGTGCTCGCTGGTGCGATACAGCGTCTGCTTAATGGAGAGCACACGCGGATCTTCCGCGGCCGCTTCAATAAAAGAAACTACGGCGTCGAAAGAGTCGAACGGGTGGTGAAGCAGGACATCGTGCCGGCGAAGCTCCTCGAAAAGATCCTGCGACTTGGCGGTGAGGCGAAGCTCACGCGGAAGAAAAGGTTTGAACTTGAGTTCAGCGTGCTCGGTCTGCTCATAAATGTTGAACAAACGTGAAAGGTTCACCGGCCCGTTAACGGAAAAGACTTGCCACGATTCCAGTTCAAAGTTGGTACGCAGACGCTCGATGATTTCCGGATCGGCTTCGGACTCGATCTCCAGCCGCACCGCATCGCCTTTGCGCCGGTTATGCAACTCGGTGCGCACCGACTCCAGCAAGTTGCGCGACTCTTCTTCCGCCAGGTAGAGATTGCTGTTACGAGTAACCCGAAACGCCGCCGAAGACACGATGTCGTAGCCGTGATACATGCGCGAGGCGTGATAGGCCACCAGATCGGCCAGGAAGATGAAATCGACGGTTCCCTCCGACGGCAGCCGGATCAACCGTGGCAAAGCTCGTGGCACCGTTACCACCCCGATGTAGGTCATCGAGGAACGCCGCCGGCGGCGCAGCAGGAAGGCCACACAGAGAGCTTTGTTGATCACCCGCGGAAAGGGATGCGCGGGGTCCACCGTAACCGGAGTCAGCAGCAGATCGAGTTCCCGCTCGCAGTACTCGGCGATGAAAGACCGCGCTTTGGCGTCCAGTTCATGCAAGCCGAGCACCCGGATCGCATTCTCGGCCAGCATGGGACGCAGCTTTTCATTCCAGCACAGGTATTGTTCGTCCACGAACTCATGCGTCTCCCGGGAGACCAGCTCGCGCTCCTGCAGGAGCGTAAGCCCGTCCGGCCCGGCATCCGTGTATCCATCTTCAATCTGCTGCACCAGGCCGGCTACCCGTACTTCGAAAAATTCGTCCAGGTTGCTGGCGGTAATGGAAAGGAATTTGAGCCGCTCGAGGAGCGGGTTGTTAGCGTCCTGCGCCTCCTCGAGCACCCGCCGATTGAAAGCCAGCCAGGAAGCTTCGCGGTTGATGTAGTAAGCCGAATTATCGAGCGAGGTACGAGCCATAAACTAGAATGACGAAACCGAGCGGACGATCAAACTGCACCTGCGCTCACTGCTTCGAAGAAGAGGGCTCTGCAATCTTCAACGCAGGCGCCACGGCAATGCGTTTCACGATCACGAACTGCAATTCTGTGCCCGTTGGGCGCGTCAGAAACATGTAATGCTTCTCCAGCCTGAGCCGTACCTCAGCTTGAGGCAGGTTCCACTCCTCGGGCAACGTGTCAGCAGAGTGACGCTGGGTGTAGTCTCCAATATAGATCGTATCTTTCACCTGGACGGAGATCTCGAAATAGGGCTCGTCCTTGGTAATGGGAGTGTTCACCTGGTAATAAAGAACCCGAGTCGTCGTTTTCTGCTGGATATCCACGATCTTGCCCGTCTGGTATTGCTTCTCGAGCGCGCCGAATCCAGGAATCGCGACTGCCGCCAAAAGGAAAACAAAACACCATTTCATGCAATACACCCAGTGTAGGCATCAGTATAAGGCATCGCCGATCATGTGTCCCTTTCTCCAAAAAGGGCGCCAGTTGTTTTAGCTGGAGCCCTTGGTTCTCGTTTCAATGTCCGGATCTTCGTGCTGGTTACGCGTTTTACCGAACTTGCTTGATCTCGGCCTTGACCTTCGCTGCCACCCCCTCGGGCAATGGTGCGTAGGTCAGATCCGCCGTCATCTTCTGCCCGTCATCCACCATCCAGCTGAGGAAATCGGCAATGATCTTGCCCTTCGCAGGGTCTTTGGACTGGGACGGAATCAGCAACCAGGTGAAGCTCGAAATTGGATATGCGTCTTTCCCCGGGGCATTGGTGATGGAGACGCGGAAGTCCGCAGGCATGCTTTTGACCGAGGCCGCGGCTGCGGTGACACTGTCCAAACTGGCCTTCACAAATTCTCCGGCCGCGTTCTTCACGATCCCGTAGGGAATCTTGTTCTGGACGGCATAAATCAGCTCAATGTAGCCAATCGAACCTTGCATCTGGCGGATCATCCCCGCAACGCCCTCGTTGCCCTTGCCGCCCAGCCCCACGGGCCACTTGACGGAGGTGCCTTTGCCCGCCTGGCTCTGCCAATCTGAACTCACTTTGGAGAGGTAATCGGTAAAAATAAAGGTGGTGCCGCTGCCGTCGGAACGATGGATTACGACGATCGGATCGCCGGGCAATTTGACGCCTGGATTCGCACTGGCAATGGCCTTGTCATTCCAGTTCGTGATTTTGCCCAGGAAGATTCCGGCCAGCGCTTCGGGAGTGAACTTCAGATCTCCGCTCACGCCGCTGACGTTGTAGGCCGGAACCACCGCGCCCAGTACCGTGGGCACGTGCAAGATCTTGGTCTTCGCCTGGGCGAGTTGCTCGTCGCTCATGGGACCATCGCTGGCGCCGAAATCGACCGTCCCGGCCAGGACCTGGCGAATCCCGCCGCCGCTCCCAATCGACTGGTAGTTGAACTGAATATCGGGATGCGCATCGTGGTACTTGCTGAACCATTTCGAATACATCGGATAAGGGAAGGTGGCGCCAGCCCCATTCAATGTGGTTTGCGCAACCGCAGATAGCGACAGGGCGAGACACAAAAGCGCGATGCGACGAATCACGCGATGATTCCTCCTTAGGATGGGCGTTCTCCTATAGGCTCCATGTTGATTGTTACAGGATGGTTACAAGATTGTGAATTTCTGGTGAATCCCCAAGCAGCACTTGAACTTACGGCCGGTTTCCCGCCAGCGGTTGGGTGTCCAGGCGTGCGATTTCCTGCGCAAAGAGAGGGTTGTATGGGAACTCATCACGCAGCGCCACCAGCAGGCCGCGAGCCCGCGGTTTGTCTTTTTCTCGCACGTAGGCAATTGCCAGCAGAATACGCGCGAAGGGCGCTAGATAGTGGCCGCGCTGTGCTGTCACTTGCAACTCCGAGATTCCTTTTTGCTTGTCCCCGGAGACCCCGCCCAGCCGTACCAGCCAGCGTATCGGCGCCGCCATGCTGCCGATAATGTATTGGCTGACGCCGGTGGCCAGGTGAGCGTCGTAGCATTCCGGATCCACAGCCAGCAATTGTTCGGCCCAGGCTGTGGCCTCTTTGGTGTAATGCAGCGAGGCCAGATTGCGCTTTTCGATCAACGCTGCGTAGTCCGCCTTGAGCCCGGACGACAACGTGAGGGCGAACAACGCATCCCGGTCTTTTGGGTCTTTCATCAGGCGCGAATGGGCAAGGCTGTCCGCGCGATCCAGCGCCGCGTAGAAATGTTCCCGTACAGTGGAATCAGGAGCCAGTTTCTTGCGCGCGTCGAACGCCTTGTCATCCGCGTAGAACTGCGATTCCAGCACGCCCAGCCGATTGAATTCCGAGAAAAGAAACCCAGCCGCGTCGCACACCGGTCCCACCGGGTTATCCGGATGCCCCGTCTGCCAGGAAAGAAAGACTTGATGGGCCCCAGCGAAGTCGAGGTTGTAGAGCAGACTGAACCCGCGATCGAGCGAAGCCGCACTGGAAACAGTATCGATCGCCGCTGCCGTCGCGCCCAGCCAAGTTAGAGACAGCGCGCAAAGCGACAGCGCTTGCCATGCGCGGCCTTTGAAAGAAGCGATCATATTTGTGTTTAGCCGCATCTCTTGATTCATCAGTTTAGATGCTAGCCACCGCCGAGCTTTGCTTGCCATTTGCAAAAAGATTGTAAAACAGTCGCCCTCACAGCGTTCGCCCAAGATCAGCCAAGATATGCTCAGCGCTCTCTGCGCCCCCCTCCTGCGATCTCTGCGTTTTAAGGTGTGGCTTCGAATCTCCAGCGGGTAGCTGCGATACCGAGCCCTGCCTCCAGCCCCGTTTGACGCCTCCCCGGCCCTTTGCTAGGTTGAATGTTCCTCTTCCTTATATCATTGCGACTGCTGCCAACTAGAGCAGAAAGAGACACTCATGGCCCTCAAGTTCCGAGGAGTGGACTTCATCGGGTTCGACGCGCTGCTAAACGATGACGAGCGGCTGGTCCGCGATACTTCCCGAAAATTCATCGAAGACAACCTCATTCCCATTATCGAAGAGTGCAATCGCGCCAGCCGGTTTCCTCGCGAACTGGTCAAGCCCATGGCCGACCTGGGCTTCTACGGCGCCAGCCTAAAAGGCTACGGTTGCGCCGGAATGTCCAACGTCGAATACGGCCTAGTGATGCAGGAGTTGGAGCGCGGTGATTCGGGCATACGGTCGTTCGTAAGTGTACAGTCCGCCCTGGTCATGTACCCCATCTATGCGTTTGGCAGCGACGAACAAAAGCAAACCTGGCTGCCCGCTCTGCAGAAGGGAGAGAAGCTCGGCTGCTTCGGACTCACCGAGCCCGACTTCGGTTCCAATCCCGGCGGCATGCGCACCCGCGCCCGCAAAGTTGGAAACGAATACGTCCTCAACGGCGAAAAGATGTGGATCACCTCCGGCTCCATCGCCAACGTCGCCGTGATCTGGGCAAAAGTGGAGGATGAAGACAACAAGATCCGCGGATTTCTGGTCGAGACCGATCGCCCCGGCTTCCGCGCCCAAGACATTCACGGCAAGTGGTCGCTGCGCGCTTCGGTGACCTCTGGCTTGTCCATGCAGGACGTTCACATCCCAGAGTCGAATCTCCTGCCAAAGAGCGGAGGCCTAAAATCGCCGCTCATGTGCCTCAACCAGGCCCGCTACGGAATCGCCTGGGGAGGCATTGGCGCCGCCATGTCGTGCTATGACTGCGCCCTGCAGTACGCGCAGTTGCGCAAACAATTCCACGATAAACCCATCGCCTCGCACCAACTGGTCCAGGAAAAACTCACCTGGATGATCAGCGAAATCACCAAAGGCCAATTGCTCGTGCTGCAGGTAGGACGTCTCAAGGACCAGGACAAAGCCGGATTCCAGCACGTCTCCATGGCCAAGCGGAACAACGTCTGGATGGCCCTGGAGTGCGCCCGCATGGGCCGCGACATTCTTGGAGCCAACGGCGTCGCCGACGAGTACCCGCTCATGCGCCACATGATGAATCTGGAATCGGTGAAGACGTATGAGGGGACGCATGACATCCACACGCTCATCATCGGGCAGAGCGTAACTGGGATTGACGCGTTCTAGCCAGTTGCAGAAACGCACATCTTGGGTGGAGCCGCGCTTCAAGTTGCAGCGGGAGGGCTTCAGAAGAAGATCAGGCTCCGCGGGGTGCCGTGAGTGTTCGCGCCGAGGTCTACTCCGCAATCAACACTTGCTATCCCAATCAATTTGCGGTCTAATTTTGCCGTTCTCCCCCGTTCCCCCGGGGTTTCGGAGCTAAATCTAATGAAGCGATCGATTTCTGTCACGCTCGTGGGGATTTTTGCGTTTCTGGGCTCCCTGCTTACCCTAGCCTTGGGAGTAGCCATGGCGGTTGCTTTGGCGGTCTCCCGGACTTCTAACGCTGCCATGAGAGCTCCCGGTGCCAGAGTAGTTGGCATGGTAGGGTTGGCGTTCCTCGTCCTTCCCTCGACCTGGGGTGTGGCCACGGGAATTGGAATCTTCTTTCTGAAACGGTGGGCCCGAGTCTCCATCATTGTTTTCGGAGCTTTCCTCGTTCTTGGCGGGTTCTTCGGCGGACTCATATTGCTCGTGATGCCGCTGCCTTCTACAGGCCCAACCGGCGTCGGCTCGTTTGGCGCCATCAAGATGGGTATCGGCGTGTTCTACCTCTTGACGGGGGCAATCGGTTTGTGGTGGGCACTTCTATTCAGCTCGCGCTCGGTCAAGATGCAGTTCGCAGGTGGCCAGTTGATAACAGACGGCATGGACAAGCCGGTCAGTATTTCGATCATCGCATGGCTGTTGATTCTTGGCTCCGCATTTATTCCGTTCAGTATTGTGATGCGATTGCCTATGGCGTTTCTGGGGTGGTTGCTGACGGGATGGACCGCTGCCTTTGTCTTTGCCTTGTTCGCCGCATTCCAGTTGTACATCGGGATCGGGTTGTTGCGATTGAACGCTCGCTCCCGCGTACTGGCAATCTATTACTCGATTTTTGGCGCGGTGAACGGGGTCCTAATCTATGCGCTCCCGGGGCGCGAGGCAAGAATGGCGACCATGATGAAGGCGATGCCGGCATACTTCCATCAGCCGACGCCGACGGTGATGCCTTTCCCTTACTGGCTGTTCGAAGTGATGATACTGGTGTTCATGCTCATCCAGATTTATTTTCTGATTACTCGAAAGCCCGCCTTCCGGCCGTAAAGACCGAGGGCACGCAGTTCCGGCTGCTCGACATATTTCAACAACCCTTAAATTGCACCAAGAATGGGCATTGACACGTCCCAGCCCGAGGATCACAATTCTTCCGTCCGCGTGTTCCGGAACCGGGACTTGGGCCTCCTTCGGGAGAAGCCCCTGTCCGCTTCCCCGGCTTTGGGCATCCTTCGGGATAGCTGCCAAATGCCGCGCCTGAAGTCTGTGCGCCGGCGCGCAAGCGCCGCCAGCACGTTAAACCCGGAGGAACACGCGGTATTTTGTTGCTGCCGAACCCTGTCCCTTTACAGCGTGCCAGCACTCGGCAAGATCGTCAGCTCTTCCACTGTGCTCTCAGTGGGAACCAAAAGCGCGTTCACTACTGCCTGCGCGACCGTCTTCGGCGACATCATCTTCTTTCGCGGCGCGTCCGGCCAGAAGGTTTTCCAGATCGCCGTGTCCGTTGCACCCGGGAGAAGCGCAATCACCCGGATGCCATGCCCCCGCAGTTCCTCCCTCAGAGTGTTCGTAAACCCCAGCGCTCCGTGCTTGGAGGAGTTGTACGCCGACGAACCCGGAAAAACTCTCTTCGCCGCGATTGAGAGATTGTTCACGATCGCGCCACCACGCTTCATGAGGGGCAACGCAGCCCGCGTCACCAGAAACATGCCCGTGAGGTTGGTGTCGATGACTTCCATCCACGAGTTCACCGGCAACTTCGCTACGCTGAGGTTAGGATGAGCCACTCCCGCGTTGTTGATCAGGATATCGAGCCGGCGGAACCGACTTTTCGCCGCCCCAAGCAATTGCCCAACCTCAAGCGGATCGCGCACATCGCAGACCACCGGCAGCACGCCGATTTTGCGTCTCGACAACTCCCTTGCCGCTTTGTCCAAAGTTGACCCGTTGCGGCCACTAATAACGAGATTGCACTTCTCAGCGGCGAGCGCGTGAGCCATAGCCAGGCCGATGCCCCGATTGGCGCCAGTGATAAGCGCCGTCTTGCCGCGAAGCCTATCCCCGGCGAGTTTGGATTTCATTGCAGAGAGACCGTCTCGCCCTAGACCCCGTTCGCCCGGTTGCGAATCAGGGACAGAAACTCCGTCCGGGTTTCCTGCTCGTCGCGGAAGCACCCCAGCATGGACGACGTGACCGCCGCCGAATGCTGTTTCTCCACTCCGCGCATCATCATGCAGAGATGGCGCGCCTCAATCACCACTCCCACCCCCTGCGGTTCGATGGCTTTCTGAATGGTCTCCGCAATCTGGGTCGTAAGCCGCTCCTGGATCTGTAAACGCCGCGAGAAGATCTCGATCAGACGGGGAATCTTGCTCAGACCAACCACTTTGCCATTCGGAATGTACGCTACGTGCACCTTGCCGAAAAACGGGAGTACGTGATGTTCACACAAGCTGAACATCTCAACGTCTTTGACAATCACCATCTCGTCATAGGTCACGGTGAACAAAGCCTTCTTGAGCATCGCTTCGGCATCTTCCGCGTAGCCTTTGGTCAGATACTCATACGCGCGATGCACGCGATTGGGCGTACGCACCAGACCTTCCCGCGTGGGATCCTCCCCCAGGCGAACGATAATCTCGCGCACCAGGTCTTCAAAGCTGGCTCCAGTCAAGGTAGATGGTTCAACCGAGGTCGTCATGGGCTCCTGATTTCAGAATTGCGTAATTTAGCAATTGTGTAATTTGGTCATTGTTAGCCTCTTCGAATTTCAAATTACACAATTACTCAATGACTCAATCACTCGATTACCCGATTCTCCCCCCAGTATTCGAACGAATTCATCATGGTTTCTTCGAATCGTACCTTTTCCAGATGACCATCACGGAAGCCACGCTGCAAAATATCGTAGATGACCATGCACAGGTTTTCCGTGGTCGGGACCGCTTCCGCGAATTCCGTGAGCGTGTTCAGGTTCTGATGATCAAAGCGTTCCAGAATTTCGCGCTGCACAAAACCATCCAGATCCGCCAGGTTGCAAACCATCCCCGTGCTCTCATCGACAGCACCACTAACCGTCACTTCGAGCTTGTAGTTGTGGCCGTGCCCGTAGGGATTGTTGCACTTGCCATAGGTCGCGACATTTTCCGCCTCCGACATGGCATCGCTGTGCAACCGGTGCGAAGCTGAAAGCATGTACCGCCGCGTCAAATACGCCTTCATGCTTCCCCATAGAAATCAACGAACAAGTCGGGCGTCTCGTACACCCGCACCCGGTGCAGTTGGGCAGCCTTTAACTTGGGCGAGAGGCGCTGCCAGATTGCGATGGCAAGGTTCTCAGTAGTCGGGATACGGGTGAAGAATTCAGGGACTTCCTTGTTCAAAAAACGGTGGTCGAGAGCCTCCAGCACTTCCCTGCCCATCGTTTCCTTCAACTGCTTGAGATCTACGACGAAGCCGGAACGCGGGTCCACCTCCCCTTTCACCGTGACCTCGAGCAGGTAATTGTGCCCATGCCCATTGGGGTTATTGCATTTGCCGAAGATGCGCTGGTTCTCCTCCGCACTGAACTCCGGATTGTGGTAGAAATGCGAAGCGGAAAATTCAGCTTTGCGCGTTAGGTAAACCATGTTTGCCCTTAATTCGAAGTAGCACGATTTGACGCAGCGCCGGCCTCTCGCCGGCTGTCGTGAGGGCGTCCCGCCCGAACTTTATTCGCTACGACGGAGCCGCGGTTGAGTTTCTCCGCGTAACGCCGGCCCTTCCATGAGATGGTTCCCCTCTCATAAGCGATTCTTGACCGCAGCAGCAGATACGAAAATAATGGCAGGCCGACGAGCGCTAAAATATTGGCATCCCAGGAAAACTTCGCTTTGCGGATTCGGTGGAGAAGAAAACCGTATAAAACCATGGTCAGAATCGCGGCCACAAGCGCCGGGTGCCACTTGCCGTGCAGGCCCGTCGCCACAGCGATAGCGCCGCTGCCCACGATCAGCACAAATTCCGTCAGTCGTAACACCGCAAGTCGCACCGGCGAGGGAAACAGCAGCACCAGATTCTTGGTCCAGCCTTCCCGCAATTTGGCAAAGCTGCGATACATCCGGGTTCGCACGGCATCTCCGCCGTAGCGAAAGAATATCTTGCGCCCCGAGGCCTTCACCGCCCGAGCCAGAGCCACGTCCTCGAGCAAGCTGGTGGCAATGGCCGCATGTCCACCCACGGCGTCATACGCATCCCGCGAAACCAGGATGTACTGCCCATTCGCAGCCGCAGCGTGGGACGCCGGATCGCTTACCTCCGACGGACGATACAGAGATGCCAGTTCGGCAAAGATGACCGGCATCACCGCCTTTTCCCACAACCCGTGAACTTCCTGCTCAGGAGAATACGAAAGTAAAGCGGCCTTCTGGAGCTGCGCTTCGGCCAGGCTACGCGCCAACGATCCGGCACTATGGACGGTATCCGCGTCAGTAAACAGCAACCAGGCTCCCCGGGCCTCTGTCACGCCAGCCACGAGGGCGTTGTTCTTGCCACTCCAGCCCGAAGGCAGAGGTCGCGGTTCTCCCAGTCGCACCCACTGAAAAGATCGCGCAATCTCACGCGTGCGGTCGGTAGAACCGTCATCCACAACGATGACCTCGGAGCTCACGCCAGTCTGGGCGACCAAAGATTCCAGGCAAGCCCCAAGGCTGGCTTCCTCGTTGCGCGCGGGCACAATCACCGAAACCAGCGGCCGCTCCGATACTGCATCTCGCGTCGCCATAGGCTGAATAGGTATTATAGCTTTGTGCGGCGCGCCCCGGTTCTCCTCGCCATCCTTACGGTTCTGCTGTCCGGCTGCTATCGCGGCTCCCGGCCACCTCGTATTGGGACTGCGGCCCCCGACTTTACCATCCAGGACAGTGACCGCAAGGTCGCACTCAGCGAGCTTCGCGGAAAAGTTGTGGTCCTGAACTTCTGGGCCACTTGGTGCGCTCCCTGCGTTGAAGAGATGCCGGCGCTGTTACAGTTGCAGCAACGCTTCAAAGACAAGGGCGTGACGGTCGTTGGAGTCAGCATCGATGTCGACGGTGATGCCTATCACAAGTTCTTGAAAGACTACAAAATCGATTTTCTAACCGTGCGTGACCCGGACCAGAAGACCAGTTCCCTCTACGGCAGTTTCAAATGGCCCGAGACCTACATCATTGATCGCAACGGGATGGTGCGCCGCAAATTCATCGGTGCCGTGGAATGGAGCCAGCCAGAGATCGTGGATTTCCTCAGCAAGCTTTAATTCGGGTGCTCAATCTTGCGACTCACTCCGAGAAATCCGCAGTTTTGAGGGCGAAGATTGCCAGTCTCTGAGCAGCCTGTCCTCCGCCAGATCGCCCGTGCAGTAGGCCTTTCGATGTATAATGCCCTCCGCCACGGGGGCGATCGGAAAGTTCCAGCACTGATCGGGATTCAACCCTGCCGGTAGTTTTGGCAGGTTTTTCCGCCGGCCCGCCGTGCACACGACGCAACCAAATCGCGACTCAGGAACACACACGGGGAGAAGGCTATGACGAGAAGCAATCGGCTGTTGGTGATTTCATTCTTGGCCGCGGTATCCACGCTGGCCCCTGCCATTCTGCAAGCCCAACAATACCTCTTTACCAACGACAACATCCAGTACAACTCCGCGAAGAATTCGGCGACCGCCTATAAAGTCAGCCTGTTTGGAACGGTCACCCCGCTCAAGACATACTCCACGGGTGGCTTGGGTTCCAATGGCAGCTACTTTGCACAGATCGAGATTGCATCGGCTCATACCAAGACCAACGAATGTCTGTTCGTCGCCGATGGATATAGCAACGATGTAGCGGCATTCACCATAAAGATTGCGGACGGAACTCTGACGACGGTCCATGGCTCGCCCTTTGCATCGGGCGGCTCCAGCGGAGGCCGCGGAATTGGACTTGCCGCCAGCAAAACTTCAGGCCACCCCCTATTGTTCGCTGGCAACCCCCTCTCAAACACCATCACCGCTTTCGTAATCAAACCGAATTGCGCGCTCAAGATTGGTAAGACGGTCAACGCTGGCGGCTCGCCAATCGGCATGAAAGCCACGCCGGACGGCAAGTATCTGCTTACCGCTTACCTTGGCCAGGTCGATTCTTTCCAGATCAAGAATATCGGCGGGGACCTGGTTGAGTTGGGCCCGTTCGGCGCAAACGGCGCTACCGCGGGCGTTGAAATCAGCTGTGACAGCACCACCGCCTACTTTGGGGACGCGGGCACCGAAACCGAGG
>Ga0210410_10004501_pt1 | contig 12212 bp, 9 predicted proteins | sample IncBWC4MmetaG_FD_161058 | JGI IMG/M metagenome (GOLD analysis project Ga0210410, IMG submission 161058) | Forest soil microbial communities from Barre Woods Harvard Forest LTER site, Petersham, Massachusetts, United States - Inc-BW-C-4-M | ecosystem: Environmental > Terrestrial > Soil >... | reverse complement strand
TTTCTTCGGACGTCCCGCGCCGCTCATCGTCAAGGACAAGAATAGCCCGCTCCGACCAGCGATGACATTCGGGCAGCATCGACGTTGCGATCAAAACGGGCGTGGCGGCGACAGCAAGCCCGATCCGCAGGCTGACGTCGCCGCGGTCGTGCGAGAACGCCCAGTCGAGCGCAGCGCGCAGATTATCAATGTCCCTGATGTAATGGGGCAGGTCGTCGAGGGCTACGCGCGGGCTTTCGGCAGCCGGCGCGAACGCATTGCGGAAGAACTCGGCGTGTCGGCGAGCAATCAACCCGGCGTCGCCACTCTCGGCCAGCTTCTCAAGAGCGTAAGCGCGGATGGTTTCGAGCAATTGCCAGCGGCCCGATGGCACTGACGTGTCCAGGGATACCAGCGACTTGGCCGCCAGGCTTGCAATGCCGTCAGCAACCGCGGACGCAAATGCGCCGGTGTCGCCCATGACTGCGGTGGCCGCCTCGAGCGTGAATCCGCCCACGAAAATCGCTACCCGCTGCAGCAATGTCCGCTCCGTCTCCGGCAGCAGTTCATAGCTCCAATCGAGCGCCGCACGCAGGGTCTGGTGCCGTGGCAGCGCCGTTCGGCGGCCGGCCGTGAGCAGGCCGAAGCGATCGCTCAGGCGGTCGGTCACTTGCTGAAGTCCCAGCGTCGCGGCACGCGCCGCCGCAAACTCGATGGCAAGCGGGATGCCGTCGAGTTGCCGGCAGATCGAGGCAATCAGCGGCAGATTTTCGGGCGTCGCTGCAAAACCGGAGTCGAGCGCCATCAGTCTGGCGGTGAAGAGCCGAACCGAGCTGTATTCGTCGAGCTCGGCCCCATTCTCCCGATGTGGCGGCACGTCCAGCGGCGGCACGCGATAGACATACTCGCCCTCGATCCGCAGCGTCTCCCGACTGGTCGTCAGCACCGACGCATGTGGGCAAATGCGGACGATCGCTTCCGTGAGTCTTGCAGCTGCGTCGGCGAGGTGCTCGCAATTGTCGAGAACAAGGAAGACCTTCTCGCTACCAATCGCCCGCGCCACCGACTCGGCGGAAATCTCGCTGCCGCCGATCTTCAACCCAAGGAGGGGAACGATCGCAGACGGCACGAGCTTGGGGTCGAACGAGGAGGCCAGTTCGACGAGCCAGCAATCGCCCTCAAATGTTGGAAAGAGGCTGCGCGCGACCTCCAGCGCCAGCGCGCTCTTTCCGATCCCGCCCGGGCCGGTCAGCGTGACGACGCGATAGGCCGACAACACATTGAGCAGATGTTGCTTTGATGCGCTTCGGCCGATCAGAGCCGCTGCCGCGATCGGCACATTGGTTCGATAAGGATGCCTTGGCTTGCGTCCGGGATCGACGCGATGCTCCGGCTCACCTGACTGCTTGACGGTCCAGTTGCCCAGCAGGCGATAGCCCCGACCGGAAACCGTGTTGAGCAGGCCCCGATCCGCGCCGAGTGCCTTGCGGATGGCAGAGATGTGGAAATGGAGCGTGTTTTCTTCGACAACCGCGCCAGGCCATACGCTGTTGATGAGGTGATATTTGTTGACGAGCTCGCCGCCCGACTGAACCAGAACCTCCAGAAGCTCGAATGCGCGGCTCCCGATCGGAACAGAGACGCCGCGGGACCGCAACTCGCGCCGGTCAAGATCGATTTCCCACGCCTTCGACGCGTACACGGCGCGTGGGCCTTGCCCTGCCATCGTGGCCCCCGTTGGTCGAGCATTCCTCAGAACTTCTCAGCACTGGCTCAGGGAATTGACGCACGAACCCAGCTTAAACGCTCGTCTCGACGGTGAGAAGGGCCGTCGCGGTGTCGGGCAACCGACCGCGTCGACGGCCTTGAGCACCGGAGACCAGTGCCCTCTCGAAAGGCAGGAGGACCATTCCCTTGAACCGCTTTCAAAAATTCGCAGCACTCACACTCGGAGCCAGCATCATGACACACGCAGCCTTCGCCGCGGCACCCGACGCCGCTACCGACCCCCGGATCGATCCGCAGATTCGCGCCTTCCTGGCCAAGCTCAACAAGGACTCCAGTCCGTTTTGGGAGCTTCCGCAGCCGAAGCCGCAGGAAATTCTCACCGCGCTACAGTCGCAGACGGATGTCGACATGACCGGCGTTGTGACCAGCGAACGGACGATCGACCAGGACGGGCGCAAGGTGAAGCTGTACATCATGAAGCCCGCGCAAACGGGCAGCAATCCGGGCGTGCTGTTTTTCATCCATGGTGGCGTCTGGCTCGTCGGCAACTTCCAGAACCATCAGCGCCTGCTGCGCGATCTCGTGGTCGGCACCGGACTGGTCGGCGTGTTCGTTGAATACACACCGCTGCCGCAGGCTAAATTCCCGACCCAGCTGGAAGAATGCTACGCAGCGTTGAAGTGGGTCGGCGGGCACGCCCAGGAACTGGGCGCGGACGGTAGCCGCATTGCCATTGCCGGCAATTCCGTCGGCGGCAACATGTCTGCCGCGCTGGCTCTGATGAGCAAGGACCGCAGCGGCCCGAAGATCAGCTACCAGGTGCTGCTCATTCCGGCGACCGACGCCAGTGTCGATACCGGATCTTACCACGCCTACGGGACCGACCGCTTCCTGACGCGCGCGTTCATGAAATACGGCTGGGATCTCTATGCGCCCGACGCGAAGACCCGCGACAATCCCTATGTGTCGCCGCTTCGCGCCAGCACCAGCGAGCTCAAGGACCTGCCGCCGGCGCTTGTCATCACCGCCGAGAACGATCCGCTACGCGACGAGGGCGAAGCCTATGCCCGCAAGCTGAAGGAAGCGGGTGTGAGTGTCGATGCGGTTCGCTACAACGGCACGATCCATGATTTCGTGGCATTGAACGCGCTGCGCCGCGTGCCCTCGACAGAAGCGGCCATCAACCAAATCAATGATGGCCTGCGCAAGCATCTGGAGCTCGCAACGCACTGACCGGCGCAAACATGATGAGAGGCGTCCCCGTGGCGTCTCTCATTCGCAGCCGCGTGAAACCACTGTTCACGACGCGCGGTCCGATTCGTCGGCAGGGGCAAGTCGCAGGTACGCTTTCGCTGGCGGTCCGAGGAAAGCTCGCCTTCGCGCCGGGCTGGGCAGACACCACGGATCGATCAAGACAGCGCCAGTTTATTCAGGTAATCCGGCCAAACGGAGCCCTTCTGCGAATGGGCTCAGGACGCTTTCGTCCATGTGGCGCAATCGCCAGCGAAGCTTCGTGACTGTGAGATCTGGCTCAATTCTCAACAGATCCGCGATGACCTTCCTGGCGCCCTCTATTTGGCCAAGCTTCGCGAGGCTCGCCGCCAGCACGCGCAACGTCCGTGTAAAGCGCGGATTTTGGGCCAAGGTTCGTTTGGCGCAGACCACGGCCTCTTCAAACTCGCCGGCCGCGAAGTGGGCTAGAGCGGCAGCCGAAGCCATGTACCATGCTCGGGGGTCGCGAGGGCTCAGTCGTTCGGCCTGCTGCAGCAGCTCCAGGGCCCTCTCCGGATTGCCCAGCATGCCCTCGTTCCAGCCAGCCGTCGTGAGGGCGATTGCAGAATTCGGATTCAATTGCAGCGAGCGAGCGAGTAGTTCCCGTGCACGGTGCGCATCTGCCCCCAGCGCTCGGATGGCAAAAGCCGACATCCACAAGACATTGGGGTCGTCCTTGCCAAGCTCAATGGCCCGTGAAGCAAGAGCCAGGCCTGTTGCCGCATCCGCGTCCATGGCATTTGTCCAGCCTTGGTTGTGCCGTTCGGCATAACAATAGGCGGCAAGCGCCATCGCCGGCGCGTAGGAGGGAGCAATCGCCAGCGCCCGCTCCAGGCAGCCAAGCGCAGCTGCAAAGCTCGCCTCAGTGAATTCATATTCAAGCGCCTGCGCTCGCAGCAGAAGGTCGTAAGCGTCAAAGTCAGGCCCAGCTTTGTGCTTCAAGCGTTCGATCTCCGCTAGCTGCAACTTCGGCTCGATCGCACCAACGACGCTTTCGGTGATGCGATCCTGGAGATCGAAGACGTCGCTGACATCTCCTTCGAAACGATCCGCCCAGATGTGCGCCCCCGAACTCGCCTCGACCAGCTGCGCCGTGATACGAAGCCGATTGCCCGCGCGCCGAATGCTGCCCTCCAGTACGTAGCGTACCCCGAGTTCGCGTCCAATCTGGCGCACATCGACATCCTTGCTCTTGTAGGAGAAGGACGAGTTTCTGGCGATAACGAACAGCCAGGCGCAGCGCGAGAGTGCCGTGATGATTTCCTCCGCTACGCCGTCGCCGAAGTAGTCCTGTTGCGGATCGCCGCTCATGTTGGTGAAGGAAAGCACGGCAATGGAAGGTTTGTCGGGAAGAGCGAGGGCGGATGGTATGCCCGCCTCGACGGCTGTTGAGGTCGATTGCTCCTCTCGCACGATGCCAGCGAAGCGAAGCCCCTTCCGCGGCAGGGTCTTGATGAGGCGCTGCGTCTCGCCACTGTCGCGGATTGCGGTCCGGGCGGCGTTGATGGGGGTGGTCAGCGCCGATTCCGACACGCTGCGGCCGTTCCATAGAGCGTTGACGAGATCGTCCTTGCTGACAACACGCTCGCGATGTCGGATCAGGTAAACGAGGAGGTCGAAAACTTGCGGCGTGACCGGCACGAGGGCTCCCCCACGCCGCAGTTCACGCCTGTCCGTGTCGGCAGCATAGTCTTCAAATAGATAGCGCATCTCGGCCTTGCCTGGCTGGAACTGACGCTCCGAGAGCCATCTTAACACGCCTGAACGCCAAAGAATGAAGGTAGCTGTAAGGAAAACCTAAGGTGTCTCTAAAGCGTGTCGGCCGTTCTTCTGGCATCGTCATCACGTTCGCCCATCGCGAGGAGAAAATCATGCCGCGGTCCGTGAAGTTGACACGCCGCCAATGCCTCGGAGGCTTGACCGCAACAGCATTCGCGTCAAAGGCTGGCGGCGCCAAGCAACACTATCCCGCCAACCAGACCATCAAGATTATTGCAGGCTACGCGCCGGGTAGCACCAGCGATATCGTCGGTCGGCTCGTCGCCGATCGCCTTGGTGCGGCGTGGGGCGTGCCGATCATCGTCGAGAATATCGCCGGAGCGAACGGCAATCTCGCCAACGACCGGGTCGCCGAAGGACCGCAGGACGGGACGCAGATTTTGCTGATAACCGTCAATATTGCGACCAACCAGTTCCTGTACCCCCGCCTCAGCTACGATCCCGAGCGTGATATCTTGCCAATCTCTTGCGTCGCACGACTTCCCAACCTGCTCGTTGTGAAGAAGGATCTTCCGGTCAATTCGGTGGCGGAGTTGATCGCGTTGGCCAAGTCCAATCCGGCCAAACTCAACTACGGGCATCCGGGCGTCGGCTCGAGCATCCATTTGGCGGCAGAGATATTCAAGCGCATGACCGGCATCGAGATGACCGGTGTGGGCTATCGCGGCAGCGGACCCGCGCTCAACGATCTGATGTCCGGCACAATCGACGTAATGTTCGACAATATCACTGCCTCAATCAATCTTGCGCGTGGCGGGAAGATAAAAGCATTGGCAGTCACGAGCGCACAGAGAACGCAACTGGCCCCCGACTACCCCACAGTTGCGGAGACGGTTCCGGGCTTCGACGTGGCGAGTTTTCACGGCGTAGGCGTTCGCACCGGCACGCCGGCGGAGATCGTGGCCAAGGTCGAAGGCGATGTCATCGCGCTTTCACAAGAGCCGACGGTTAAGGAGCGTCTGACCGACATCGCCGCCGAAGCGGTTGGCTCAACTTCCGTAGACTTCGCCGCTTTCCTGACCCAGGAACGGGTCCGGTGGGGCGAAATCATCAAGGAACTGGGGATCCGCATCGAATAAGGAGGCTCAACGTGGATGTTCGCTTCGAGGAGGAGATCAGGACGCATCGGCGTCTCAGGGAATTGAGCAGGCATCCGAGCCAGAGAGCTAGCAACAAGATCATTAGTTACGTTGACGACATATGCAGGCGATACATTGCCGCTTGCCCCTTTGTCGTCGTGGCTTCCCGTGGGAGCGATGGCCGCATCGACATCTCGCCGAAGGGCGACCCGCCCGGTTTCGTCGCCGTATTGGACGAGAAGACGCTTGCGGTCCCCGATCGTCCTGGAAATCATCGCCTCGATACGTTTGAGAACTTGCTCAGCCATCCAGAGGTCGGGCTATTCTTCATGATTCCTGGAAACGGCGACACATTGCGCGTGAGCGGGAAGGGCCGGATTGTGCGCGACAGCGCGTTGCAGGCTCAGTTAGCGATCAACGGTAAATCTCCCAACCTCGTCCTCGTCGTTACCGTCGAAGAAGCCTTCATGCACTGCCCGAAGTGCATGATGCGATCGCGGCTTTGGAGTCCCGAAAATTGGCCTGATCGCGCAAACGTGCCGTCGCTTGCCGAGGCCATCGTGGCACATTCGAACACGGCAGAAACGGTTGCCGAGGTGCAGGCGGTTATCGACGATGGGGCAAAGCGCCTGTATTAGTATTGCGGAGGGGGCTTCGCGTGGTGAACTCGGACGAGGCGGTTCGCGGCTGACCCGCGGAGGTGCGCGGAGCTTTCGATGTGGCGATCATCCTTCTGCTTCCGCCTCGAAGCGGTAATGGGAGGGATGCGTTAAATCAGCCGCATCCCCTTCAGACTCGCATGCCCGCCCTTGCCGACGATGATGTGGTCGTGCACGGAGATGCCGAGCGGGGCGGCGATGTCGATGATGGCCTTGGTCATCTGGATGTCGGCTTGCGACGGCGTCGGGTCGCCACTCGGGTGATTGTGGACGAGGATCAGCGCGGTCGCCGATAATTCCAGTGCGCGCTTGATCACCTCGCGCGGATAGACCGGGGTGTGATCGACGGTGCCGATCTGCTGCACCTCGTCGGCGATCAGCTGGTTCTTCTTGTCGAGGAACAAGAGGCGAAACTGCTCCTTGTCGGCGAACGCCATGCTGGAGCGGCAATAATCGATCACCTCATGCCAGGACGAGAGCGCGATGCTGCGCTTGATCTCGCCTTTGGCAATGCGGCTGGCTGCCGCCGCGATCAGCTTGAGCTGGTTGACGGAGGCATCCTTGATGCCGTCGACCTCGCGCAGCCGCGCTTCGGGCGCGTGGATGACCTCGGCAAACGAGCCGAACTTCTTGAGCAGCGCCTTCGCGAGCGGCTTGGTGTCGCGTCGCGGGATCGCCGCGAACAGGGCCATTTCCAACAGCTCGTAATCGCTCAGCGCGTCGGGGCCGGCGCTAAAGAAACGCTCGCGCAGGCGCTCCCGATGGCCGTGATAATGCGGCTCCTCGGCGGCAGCGGACGGGTCTTTGGGGGCGGGCGGCTTGGCGGGCATGCGGGGTAGAGCATGCCGTTCCCCGCACCTTTTGCAACCGGCAAGTGTGGATGATCCGGTTCAACCGGCCCGCGACCGCGTCAAGCATGCTGCGGTCGCATGCCCACGGCCAGGAAGCGCTCGATCATGGCATTGACCTGGTCGGCGACCTCGATGGTGTTGAAATGGCCCGCCAGCATCGTCTTGGCGACGACGAGCTGCGGACAGAGCTCCTTGAGACGGTCGAGATCGCGGGCCATGTTGACCAGCGGCACGTCGGCCGAAATGTAGGCCATGGGAATGCGGCAGGCCTCGGCCGCCGCCGCCGGCTCATGGTCGAGGACGTTGCGCAGCGCCGAGAACGCCACGTGCTGGGGCGTGCTCTCGCATGGCGGCAGAATGTATTCGTCGAAGATCGCCTGGCGCCGCGCCGGATCGTCATAGTCGCAGCCGATCTCCCACGCATTCGCGCGCGATACGGCCAGGTAGTCCGGTCCTCCGATGCCTTGCAGGAGCAGACTCACTTCGAGAGACTCGCGGAGCTCCTTGCGCCCCATGACGATGGAATCGATCATGATGAGGCCGGATGCCAGCTCCGGATGACGTCCGCACATTTCGAGCGCGATCGCGCCGCCGAGGCTATGTCCGATCACGACGGGGCGTTGCAGGGCGAGCTCCGCGCACTGCCAGGCGATGTCGTCGGCAAATCCGGCCATGGTGTAGTCCTGCTTCGGCGCGTCGCTGTCGCCATGGCCGCGCAGATTGATCGCGACCACGCGGCGGGTCTGACCGAAATGAGCGATTTGCGGCATGAATATCCGGTGGTCGCCGGTCCAGCCATTGACGAGGACGAGTGGCGGCGTTCGGGGATTGGCCGGGCCGGTCTCGAAATGCGCGAGCCGCACGCCATCGCGCTTCAAGAACGACGGTTTTGGTCCAGTGTTGGCATCCATCATTGTGCTCCTTCAGTCCAACTAGCGCTTGTCGGCAGTTCATGTTCACGGCCGGCGTGCATTCCCGCGCAGAGGAACGCGGCGGTCGACAGCAGGCAGAACAGCAGCATGGTGATCGCCATCGAAAGCGCAGAGCGGCCGTCGAACAGCCAGGAGACGAGCCAGCTCGCCGCCGCAGCGCCGAGCATCTGCATGAACATCACCACCGCGCCGGCCGCACCCGCGATTGCAGGCAGCGGCTCGAGCGCCTCGCTGATGGCGTTGGGCGAGATCAGGCCGAACGACAGCGCGACGCCGGTCATGACCAGCACGACGAGGAGGACCGATTGGCTCTCCGTGAGCGCCATGACCATGAGGCACATGGCGAGCGTGGTTGAGAGCGAAAGCCCGATTGCGATCATCTGGCGCGGCGTCACGCGCCCGCTCAGGCGCTGGTTGAGCAGCGATCCGGCCATGACCGAGAGCGAGCTCGCGCCAAACACCACGCCATATTGAACCGGCCCCAGTCCAACGACGTCGATGAGGAACAGCGACGAGCCGGTGATGTAGGCGAACACCGCGCCGGCCGCGGCGGCGTTGCAGACCGTGTAGCGAAGGGTGGTCAGGTGACCAAGGACGGACAGGTAATCCCGCAGCACGTTGATCGGACGAAGACGCGACCCCGATTCGAAACGTGCGGTCTCGGCCATGCCGCGCATGATCACCAGCAGCATGCATCCGCCGGCGACCGGCAACCAATACACCGCCTGCCATCCGCCGAACGACAGCAGCGCCGCGCCCACCGTCGGTGCGATCATCGGAACGATGTTGACGGCAAACACGATGTATGAGGTTTTTGAGCGCGCCTCATCGCCCTCGAACAGGTCGCGGACGATGGTGAGCGCGCCCATGCCGGGTCCGGAAGCGCCCACACCTTGAAGAGTGCGGAAAATCAGGAGCTGCGGCAGCGAACGCGCCAGCACGCAGCCCACGCTGGCCAGCGCCAGCAGCGCTGCGCCGAATATGATGATAGGTCGGCGCCCGATCCGGTCGGATACCGGTCCATACACCAGAAGCGCCACGCCGAGCCCGAGCAGATAGACGCTCATCGCGAGCCCGACCTCGGAGGAAGACGCACCGAGCGCCGCGCCCGTGGCCGGCAAGGTCGGCAGGATCATGTCGATGCCAAAGGTCGGCAGCGCGGACAGAAGTCCGAGCAGCCAGTTGAAGGCAGGGGTATTGGACTCGATGCGCATGGGGATCACTGCCGCCGTTGCCGTTGAGAGAGAACGCTGCCATGCATGGACTTCAGCCGCCGATATCGGCCGGGAGGTGTTGCCGGCTACCGTTGCTGGCCGGCGTTCTCCGCCACTTGGCGACCGCGGTTGCGGGATCTTGTGGTGCGCGATCCTCTGATGCGCGATCCTCCAATGCCAGATCTTGCCGGCGCATCGCGGCGATCGCCTCCATCTCGCGGACGAGACCGGCCCCGTCGACGTCGGCCGCGATGGCCTCACCGAGGCGGCGCGCCGCGAGACGGCAATGCGGCTCCAGGATCAGCCGCGCCGCCGCCGATGCAATCTCGCTTTCCGAGGCGGTCGCCGGCAGGCGCAGGCCGGCGCCCTTGCCCTCGACGCGGGCGGCGTTGTCGCCCTGGTCGCGGCCCATCGGCAGTATCAGGAGCGGACAGCCATTGATGAGCGCGCGGTTGACGGTTCCGTGGCCGCCCTGGCTGATGACCAGCGAGACCTCCTGCATCACGGCGTTGTGGGGCGCGCTGCGGAGCACGTGCACGTTGCCGGGTGCCCGCAGGCTTTCGACGCCAAGGTTCGGGCCGGCCGTGACCACGGCTTCGATCTCGAGCTGGCCCATGGCATCGATGATTTTCTGAATCAGCTCGCCCTGGCCCTGCGCGCCGGTGCTGCCGGCAATCAGCACACGCGGCCGGTTCGTCGACCATGGCGCTTGCCACGGCTCGGACCAGCTCGGCTGGCCGAGCAGCGGGCCGACATAGCGGACATTGGCGGGCAACCAATCTGCCGGAAAGTCGAACGTGCGGCTGATGGCAAGCAGCACGCGTGCGGACCGGTCGAACAGGTCCATCACATGGGAAAGCGCCGGCACACCCAACAGCGCGCAGGCGTCGTTGAATTGCGGCAGGAAGCCGTTGAAGAACTCCCTCATCTGCTGACTGGCGAGTTCGATTTCGGCTCTCTCCTGCGGTGTCTTCGGCGCCGACAGTCCGCTGGAGGCCGGAGGCACTCCGGCCAGCGGTTGAAGGCTGACATGGGGCGAAAGCAGCGCGATCGGCACGCCCGCGGCTTCAGCGCCGAGCACCGCCGCGAAGAGAAGGTCGATGCTGAGCACGGCGTCGGTCGGGTGTCTTTCGATCTCGTCCCTGACGTCGGCCGCATAGGCGCTCGCGGGATCGGCCGCGGCGCGGCGAAACCAGTCGCCGAGGTCGCTGACGTCGGTCGGATCCGCTGCGCGTCCGGTGGGCGCGCGCCGCCAGGTGACGAACTCGAAATCGGCCGCCGCGACTTCGTCGCGCATCGCCGGATCGGCCATCACCCTGACGCGATGTCCACACTGCCGCAACTGGCGGCCTGCGGTGAGCAATGGATTGAGATTGCCGGAAGTGCCCCAGGACACGAGCAGAAAATCATACGACACGATGCATTGCCTCCGTGGTTGCGGCCATCGACTGGCCCGGGGCGGCAAACCTCGACCTGTTCGGCTACCGCAGCGTTTCGGAGGTGGGTGGAATGGTTACGCCTGTAACCGCGCGCGAGGATGTGAACGCGGTGTGAAGAATACGGGTTGGTGGCATCGTCACCGATCGAACTGGCCGCAAGCGGCGCCTCCAATGGCGGGCTCCGCCGCACTGCACAAAGACGTGACTTGAATTAGGAAACAATCTTTCCCTATATGGCGGCATGAACAAGACCGTCAGCTATCTCCCGGTTGCGGCGCGCCCGCGCGGTCGGCCGCGCGAATTCGACATGGACAAGGCGCTCGACCAGGCGATCCGGGTGTTCAGTGAGCACGGCTACCATGCGACGTCGATCGGCGACCTGATCGATGCCATGGGGCTCGCCTCCGGCAGCATCTACAAGGCATTTCGCGACAAGCGCGCGGTGTTCCTCGCAGCCTTCGATCGCTATAAGTCATTGCGGAACGACAAGGTCGATCGGGCCGCGCGCACGGCGAAAAGCGGCCGTGAACGGCTTCGCGACGTGCTGGCGCTCTATGCGGATTCGTCGAGGGGGGCCGAGGGCCGGCGCGGCTGCCTGGTCGTCGGTTGCGCCGTCGAGCTTGCCACCGTCGACCGCGAAGTGGCTGCGCGCGTCAATGGCAGCCTGGCCCGCAATGAAGTCTTCCTGGCCGATCTGATCCGGCAGGGTCAGGCCGACAAGTCCATTTCAGCGCGCATCGATCCGGACCAGACGGCGCGCGTGCTGGTTTGCCTGACGCAGGGCATGCGCGTGGTCGGCAAGGCCGGGCGGCCGCCACCCGAGACATCCCACACTGTCGACATCGCCATGAAGCTGATCGACTGATCAATTTGCCTAATTAGGGAGCAATCATTCCCTAATGGAGAGAATGCGCATGACCACGATTACATCAGATAATCCGCCCGTCCCCGAATCCGTTCCGGCGTGGATCACAACCCTGCTCGCCGCCTCCTGCGGGCTGATCGTCGCCAACATCTACTATGCACAGCCGCTGGTCGGACCGATCAGCACCGACCTCGGGCTGTCGCCGCAGCTCGCCGGCCTCATCGTTACCATGACCCAGATCGGCTACGGCGTGGGTCTGCTCCTGATCGTGCCGCTTGGCGATCTCGTCGAGAACCGCCGACTGGTATTCTCCGTCATTGCGCTCGGTGCGCTGGCGCTCGGCTGCGCTGCGCTGTCGACCCACCCGCTACCGTTCCTGCTGGCGGCGCTCATGATCGGGTTCGGCTCGGTCGCC
>Ga0210410_10004500_pt1 | contig 12212 bp, 8 predicted proteins | sample IncBWC4MmetaG_FD_161058 | JGI IMG/M metagenome (GOLD analysis project Ga0210410, IMG submission 161058) | Forest soil microbial communities from Barre Woods Harvard Forest LTER site, Petersham, Massachusetts, United States - Inc-BW-C-4-M | ecosystem: Environmental > Terrestrial > Soil >... | reverse complement strand
GTCTATCACCTGTAACCAGGTTTACTGAATCTGCACCATGATGCGATGACCCTTCAGAAAGACATGGTCGTGATCGCGTAACGGAATATCCCATTTTGTCGGCTTATTTGGGGTCAACGGGTGCGGCTTCTCGTAGCTGGCTAAATAACGGCCGCGGCGAACTTCCATCGCGATGGGTAGTTCGTAGCCGTTGAGAGACTGCGCATAGTGCCCGGGCTTCGGCCCGTCGTCGGGATTCCAGTCGTTCTTCTGCGCGTTTTCCGGATAGACATCGATCAACTTCACGACGAAGTCGCTGTCCGTGCCGGAGGTCGAGGCGAAAAGCGCGGCCGCGAGCGGGCCGGTAACGGTGAGATCGTTCTCCAGCGGCTCGCTGACGAATGATAAGACGTCCTGCCGGTGATCGACGAGACGCTGGTCCGCAACCTCCCAGTAGCGCCAGTCTCCACCCGGATAGGTTGGCGAGATGGGGCGCTGGCGGTAGGGGACGGGGTTGGCTGGATCGGAAACGAATTCCCGGTAGTTTTTTCCGGGGCTGCCGGGAAGTGGCGCGGTGAACGAGAGCGTGCCATCGACGTGCAGGTAGAGATTGATGGGCTTGGCTTGTTGGGGAGGCCACTGCGCGTAAGTACGCCACGTGTTCGATCCACTCTGAAAAGTGCTGGCTTGCCACGCCGGCTTCTCACCTTTGTCGTGCAGGTAATAGCGGAAGAAGGGCGCTTCAATGTTCTCGCGAAACTCGCGGGCAGTCTCGTGCCCGCCGAACGGAATGATTCCGATGTTGTCGCCCTTGGGAGAGCGCCATTCCCCGTGATACCACGGGCCCGCGACGATGAAGTTCGTGTGATCTGGATCGTTCTCCTCGGCGTGGCGAAAGATCCGCCACGGTCCCCAGGGATCTTCCTGATCCCAGAATCCGGCGACGTTGAGGTTGGGAACAGTGGACGCATGAAGCTGGCGGACCCAGGCTTCCTGTTTCCAGAAGTCATCGTAGTCGGGATGCTCCATGGTTGAGTTCCAGTAAGGAATCGAGCCGTGCAGGTACTTGGCGTTGACGTTCGAGAGCGGGCCGAGGTCGAGATACCACTGGTAGGTGTCGTAGGTCTCGAAATCAAAATGCACGTTCTTGTTCTTATCCGCCTGCTCCATGACGGCATATTCGAAGTCGTAGCTCTCGCGCAGCGCGCCGTAGCGATGGTCGTCGTCGTTCATCCACTGGTCGACCGGGGAAGCTTGCTCGCTGATCGCTTTGAGGGCTGGGTGGGGCTGAAGAAGTGTGAGCGCGGTCGTCAAGCCGTCGTAGGAGACCCCATACATACCTACTTTTCCATTATTGTTGGGGACGTTTTTCACCAGCCACTCTATGGAATCGTAGGCATCCGTGGTCTCGTTGGTGGCCTTGGGATCCTTGAGATCGACCCAGGAGGAGAGCTTGAATTCCCCTTCGGACTTGAAGCGTCCCCGCAGATTCTGGATGACGAAGATGTAGCCATCCTGCGCGAGTTCCTTTATGGCTGGCGAAATCTTGTCTGGGGCCTTTGCGGGAACTCCGTAGGGAGTCCGCCGGATGAGAATCGGCAAAGGGCCCTGCTGATCGACGGGCGTGAGGATCACGGTTTGCAGGTGAACTCCGTCGCGCACGGGGATCATCACTTCCTCGAACTTGAAGGGCGGAGGAGTGGCGGGTTTCTGCGCGGTTTCTTGGGGAACGGCAGGGACGAATAACAGCAGAGGCAGAACAAGACCGAAGATCGAGCGCAACGTTCCTCCGGAATTCGAGCCGGAGCATCCGCTGAGCGCAGGTCGACCGGCGATATTGGTGAGAAAGATCGCGCGAATCTTACGGGCGGCGGAAGGCGAAAGTCAACGTGACGTTCGGAGGGAGTCGCGCGGGGTGCAAACTGAGCATCGTCGCACCCGCGCAATCCGCGCGTTGATCAAAACCGTTTAGAACGACACCCGCGCGCTCACCTGCAGTTCGCGGCCGGGCGTCATGGCCATGGTGATGGTTCCGAACTGCGGAGTATTGACGAAGCGGTTGGGCGTTCCGAGATTGACCTGGTTTAGTGCATTGAAGGCCTCTCCACGGAACTGCAGACCGACTCGTTCGCTGAGGCGGAAGCCGCGCGCCAGTGCGAAGTCGAGGGACTGCAGCCGTGGACCGTAGACGGAGTTCCGTCCGACGTCCCCAAAAGTGTAGGCGGCGGGCGTGGCGAAGGCCGCAGGATTGAACCACTTTTCGGCGGTATGGGTGCCCGCGCCGAAGATCGGCTGGCCGGTGTAGTTGGCGCGAATGGGATTTTCTCCCAGGACAGTTCCGGCGTTAGCGGTATCGCCGAAGACGGAGATCGTGAACGGCATTCCGGATTGCACCTGATAGATGGTGGTGAAATGCCAGTTCTGGGTCAACAGGCGAGTCCATTCTGTGCGCCGGTAGGCCGGAATGTCGAGAACGCTGCTGAGCGCGAAACGATGGCGCACGTCGCAACCCGGTCCCTTCTCGGCCTGCAGGTCACTGTTGTTCTGCGGAATTGCGGATTCGTCCATGGGGGAACGGAAGTCGGGCGCGTTGGCAAGATTCTTGGAGAAGGTGTAATTCGCCAGGAAGCTTAGCCCGCGGGAATAGCGGCGGCGCAGATTGACGTAGCCGGCGTCGTACCAGCTCTGCGCGGTGTTTTCGAGCAGGTTGATGGTGCTCACGGGGAATGTCTGGCTCTGCACGACAGCGGTGGCGCTGCTGGGCGTGAGCGTGGTTCCGGGAACGAAGCTGAGAGTTTTGAAGGGGCGGCGCGGGCCAAGCGGGCCGGGGCCCGGAGGCGCGTTGTTGATGAGGTGCGAACGCTGCAGGTGGAAGCCACGTGCTCCCAGATAGCCAACTTCGAGGGTCGTGTTCTGCCCAAAACTTTTTTCGACTTGCCCGTTCCATTGCTGGACGTATTCGGCGGGGGCGTGCGGATCAAATGCGGTAAAGCTGACCGTGGTCGCGGGCAGCGTGCCGGTTCCGAGCACGGGCGTGCCGAAGTTCAGACCCTTCGAAAAGAGCGATGCGGGAGGTGTGAAGTTATCGGCCTGCTGCGTCTCGGGAAAAACGTAGGGCACATTGTGGCGCTGGTTGCACCAGGTGTTCTGATCAACGGGCGTGTAGAAAATCCCGTAGGCGCCGCGGAGAACGATACCGAGGCGCGGAAGATTCTTCGCGATTCCGATGCGGGGAGCAAAGTTGTGCTTGTTGGCATACATCAGGCCCTTGGGATAGCCAAGCTGGCCGCCGATGAAGACCGAGGGGACACCGCCGTTGAAAATCAGGTTCGTGTTGGTGCTGTCGAGATCGTAGAGAGGACTGGTGTACTCATAACGGAGTCCCAGGTTTAGAGTCGTGGTGGATGTAATCTGCCAGCTGTCTTCGCCGAATCCGTCCCAGCCCCAGTTACGCAGGTTCATTTGCGGGACGCCGGCCTGGCGCTGCTTTACGGTCGGCAGGCTCAGCAGCAAACTGGCGAATCCTGAGCCGCTGCCGTCGTTGAATCCGAATTCCGAACTGTAGCCACTGGTGTACTGGTAATAACCGCGGTTCTGGAAGAATCCCCACATTGGCCAGATGTAGCGGCGGGCGTCGCCACCGACGCGAATGCCATGATGTCCGCGCTGCCAGGCAAACGTGTCGCGGAGTTCGATAGTCGTATCCCAAGCGTGCATCGGGGTTGCGGCGAAGGTGTCGCCAATTCCGGTGTAGCCTTGCGCAGCGAACCAGGGCGCGCCCCAGGCTCCGGCACCTCCGAATCCGATGCCCTGGATGCCGAGCTGAGCCACAATGTCATTCACGTTGTTGTTCTGCGAGGTCCGATCCATCGACAAGCGGGAAAGCGCAAGGGACGCCGTGTTCAGCTTGGTGCTCGAGAAGACATGGTTCCAGGAGATCACGGCCTGCTGAGAAAGATTGTCGAAATTTGCGCCGAATCCGGGCAGGTTCTCGGTAGTCGAAGTCACACCGCTGCTGGGCGAGAAGCCGTGCTCTGACCCGAGCGAGTAGCGGGCCATCAGTGTGTCATTGTTGGAAAAGATGTGGTCCAGGCGCGCCGTGCCCTGATCCTGGTAATGGCTTTCGTTCCGAACGTCAAGGTAGTTGTTCGAGTCTACCCCCGAATTCATCATCATCATGTTGGGAGCTGGGACATACTTGAGCAGGAAGCTTTCCAGCTGCGTATTGATCCGGTTGGCAGGAATCTGGTTATTGGGAAACTGCGAGCGCGTGTATGGAAAATTCGAAGGACCGACGGGCAGAGCTGGATTGTAATTCGGATTAGCCACTGCAGTCGTTGGATCGTAAATCCTGATCTTGCTCATGCTGAAGTCGCCCGTGAGCTCGGCCATCGTCGGGACGGTGAGGATCTGCGCATCGGCTTGCGAGAGGCGGAAACCTTCGTAGTTGAGGAAGAAGAAAGTCTTGCGTTCTTTACCGGCAAGCGGTCCGCCGAAGGACGCGCCGAAGTTGTTCTGAACGAGGTGATTGTTGCCCATCGATGCAAAAGGACTAGCGTCCATAGCACCGTTGCGGAGAAATTCGTAAGCTGTGCCGTGAAATTGACTGGTGCCAGAACGCGTGACGATGTTGATCTGACCTCCGCCCGCGCCGCCCATATCAGCGGTGAAGCTGCTGGTGACCACTTGGAACTCCATCACCGCATCGGGAGAGGGACTGAGATTTTGAGTGTTGAAGGTGGGATCGGTGTTGGTGGCACCGTCGAGCAGGAAGAAATTCGCATTCGGACGGCTGCCGCCGATCACGATGGCGGAACGCTGACCGGGACGCCAATAGAGCGGATTCGTTTCGCCGGTCTGCGCGCCGAAGCCCACGTGTGTTCCGGGGACGGTCAGCACGAGATCCTGCAGCATGCGTCCATTGAGCGGCAGTTCCTGAATCGACTTCGGCTCGACGACCTCGCCGACACTGGCATCGGTGGTGCGTAGCACGTCCGCAGATGCGGTCACATGAACACCTTCGGTCACCGGTCCGATTTTGAGGCTGACGTCGATGGCCAGCTTCTGTCCCACTTCGAGGTGCAAGCTCTGAGTCACGGTGGCAAAGCCCGAGGCCTGGGTCGTCAATTCGTAGTCATCGGGCCGAAGGGCGGGGGCATAAAACAGGCCCCTCTCGTTCGTCGTGACCACGCGAACCGCTCCCGTGCTCAGAGCTTTGAAATGTACGGAGGCCTTGGCGATCGGCAGAGACTGGGAGTCGGTGACGGTGCCGGTCACGACCGCATTGTCGCTCTGGGCAAAAGCTATCACCGCGAATCCGAGAACCAACAGCATTGCGAATGCACGCATACACCCGTCCTTGAACCCGCATGATCCGGGCGGAGATACCTGAAGTTGTGGAAGCGGTCGAATCCTGGCCCACCTGCAGAGGATTGTGACCCCGAGTGCCGGCCACTTTAACGACGGTGGAACGCGCCATCAATAATTGGAAAGGATTAGGTGTTGTGAAGACTGGCGCGCCGGGCTGTGCCCGCAGAATGTTTTTCAAAACCAAAATGAAAAGCATTCTCTCTTTTGAGCCGCGATTTCAGCCCCTGCTACAATTCCTTGCCTCATAATGACTTGCTGGGCCACTACGAACTTTTGGTAGGACTACAACGTAATCATCGTGTGATGTCAGTCTTGGGGTGTGCCGGGTCTCGCACCGCGGTCTCGGACTGATAGCCAGGAGTTCCCGGGAGCGCTGGTTGGAAGACGCCCAAATTGTCAACAGCCTGGTACGACGCTGCATCGCGGGAGATGCAGTCGCGTGGGAGGAGATTGTCCAACGCTATAACCGGCGCATCTACAATATCTGCTATCGTTTCGCCGGGTCGGCGGACGACGCCCAGGATCTCACCCAGGAAGTTTTCATCAAGATGTATCGCACTTTAGGCTCGTACGACGTGGAGCGTGGTGCGTTCATGACCTGGTTGACGACCATGACGCGCAACCTGCTGGTGGATCATTTCCGCAAGACCAAGCAGGACCGGGTCACGGATTCGATGGATGCGGCGCCTTCCGAGCACGAGGATGCCATGCCGCTCAGTGAGCAGATCGAAGACAAAAGACTCCCCCCGGATGCCCGAGTTCAGAGCCGGGAAACCGGGGAAGTGGTGCATGAGGCCCTGCAGAAGCTGTCGCCGGAACTCCGGGAGGCAGTGATTCTAAGGGACTTACAGGATATGGACTACCGGGACATCGCGAGCGTCTTGAAGGTACCCGAAGGGACCGTGAAGTCCAGAATAAACCGGGGGCGAGCGGAACTTGCGCGCCTCCTACAACGTATCTACAGGCAGGTGATGTGATGCCAGGTGAAACCCACAACGGTATGCAGTGCAATGAGTTCGAGACTCTCCTGTTTGACGCTCTCGACCAGAAATTGCCGGAAGGGCAACAGGAACGGTTTCGGGCTCATGCCCGCGTGTGCGGCAAGTGCGGACCGATGTTCGCAGAAGTCGAGGCGGGGCAGCACTGGCTGAAGTCGCTTGCGGAGGTCGAGTCTCCAGCCAACCTGGTGAATGAGATTCTGGCCGCAACCACGGGAATTCAGAGCTACCGGCTGCAGGCTCCGGTAGCGGCAGAACATCGGGCTTCGCTGGGCGAGAGAATCCGCGAATGGGCGGATTCCCTGTTCGCACCCGTCTGGGGTACAGTGCGGCAGCCGAGGTTTGCTATGTCGTTCGGCATGGCATTTTTCTCCTTGTCGGTCGCGCTGAGCGTGGCCGGGGTGAAGCCGACCGATATCAAGTCAGCCGATCTGAGCCGGAGTGGTTTGCGCCGGACCTACTACACCACCACGGCCCGGGTGGTGAAGTATTACGAGAATATCCGGTTGGTCTACGAGATCGAATCGAAAGTGCAAGAGATCAAGAAAGTCACTCGACCCGACGAACGTAAGCAAGAAAAAGAGCGGGAGAGGAATCACAAGAACAATACCAGTGGAGACCCCGAGCCCAGACAGGAGAGAAATTATAGCCGCGACGAGAACCAGCCCGTGCTGGCATCTGGCCCGCAGAATCCATTGGCCGTGTCGGTGATCACGACCAGGAGAGATGTATGAACTGCGCCAACCACAACAATGTTGCAGCAGTGGCTTATTGCCGCACTTGCGGAAAGCCACTGTGCGCCGCCTGTGTGCGCGATGTCCGCGGAACGATGTTCTGTGAGCACTGTCTGGCCGAACGCGTTGCCGGTGCTCTTCCACCTGCTCCGCCGCCCGGTAGCCCGGGCTTCAACGCTTCCCCTAATGTGGAACGTCTGCCCAGCCCCGGCATGGCCGCCGTCCTCGGATTCATCCCCGGTGTGGGCGCGATGTACAACGGGCAATTCATGAAGGGCTTTTTTCACGTGATGGCCTTCGTGTGCCTGATATGGATGGCGGATCACTTCGGGCCCATCATGGTTCCGGTATTCTTCGCATATTTCTTTTATCTCGTGTTTGACGCTTACAAGACGGCCCACGCGCTTGAGCTGGGTCAGCCTGTGCCCGATCCGTTTGGCTTTGAACGGATGTTCGGACCCACGCCGCATCCGCGGATGGTCTCGGCAGCAGCCCCCACAAACTCGACGGTTCTTCCGGCAAGTACGGCGGTTGAGCCGCCCCGGTACCGCAGCAGTGTCCCAACGGGCGCGGTGATTCTGATTGTGCTCGGTTTGATTTTCCTGCTGCACACGATCGGAATGTTTGAGTTCGCGATTGATCGCTTCTGGCCTCTAATCCTGATCGGCTTCGGAGCCTGGTTGTTTGCGCGGCGCTGGGGCCTGCTCGGCCAGGCCGATGGCGCATGCACCTGTGACCGTTGCAAGATGCGCTGCATCATGTGGCCCGCGATCATGTTCACCCTGGGCGTCCTGTTTCTGATGGACAATCTGCATGGACCGGGTTTCGAGAGGACCTGGCCACTGATTCTGCTGGTGATTGGCGGCGTGAAGTTGTTGCAGAGCAACGCATCGGACGCAGGGCACGTTGGCGGGCCTCCCGTGCTGCCGCCTGCGGGGGCCGCACCACCTCCGGCTCCGCCAATGGACAACACGAATCGGCCTCCGAGCGAGGTGAGCAATGTCTAGCCCAGTGGTCACTCCCAGAAAGCGCCGCTCGATGACAGGACCGTTCGTCCTGATCATCGTGGGAGTCATATTTCTGCTGGGCAACATGCACCTGATCTCCTGGGGACGGCTTGGAATATGGTTCGCGCATTACTGGCCGTTGCTACTGATTGTTTGGGGCGTACTCAAGCTGGTCGAGCACCAACGCGCCAAGCAGGAAGGCGTGGCTGCGCCAGGCATCGGGGCCGGAGGAGTCATCCTGCTGATTTTCCTGATCATCGCTGGGCTCACGGCCAGCGAGGTGTCACGTGTTAAGTGGGATGAGTTGTCGGACAAGTGGGGGCTGGATGAGTCACACTTCCCGTTCACTGGAAACTCGTTCGAGTTCGATGATCAGCTCACGCAGGACTTACCAGCGGGCGCTGCCGTAAAGGTCGTGAATGACCGCGGCGCGGTGAATATCAACATTTCCAATAATGACAAAATCGAGGTCAGCGCTCACAAGAAGGTTCGCGCGGACAAGCAAGGCGAAGCGAACCAGTGGAACGAGCAGACCAAGCCGCAAATTACTGTCAGCGGGAATCTCATCACGATCAATGCGAATACCCGGGGTGCAGGCAATCACCCGGTGATGGCGGACCTGAACATTTCCCTTCCCCGCAAAGCAGCGGTGACGATCGCCGCGCAGCGAGGCGACGTGAATGTGATGGGCCGGGATGGGACGGTGGAGATAGCGAACCAGCATGGCGATGTGAACGTCGAGGACGTAAACGGCGATGTCAACCTGAACCTAGACCGTAGTTCGGTGAGCATGGGCGGGCACAACTCGGCGCGCATTTCGCAGATTTCTGGCGATGTTTCCGTGCAAGGACGCTCAGACGAAGTATCGATCAGCGACGTGAAGGGAGCGGTGCGCCTCAACGGCGATTTCACCGATAGCGTAAAGCTCTCGAAGATCGGGAAATCGGTAAGTTTCAAAACCTCGCGCACCGACATGGAGTTGGCGAAGCTGAATGGGGATTTAGATCTCGATTCCGACAGCCTGCGCGCCGACAACGTGACTGGGCCCTTGCACGTGAGCACGCGCTCGAAAGACATCACTCTGGAGGCGGTGTCCGGAGATGCGCGCATTCAAAACGAGAACAGCGCGGTCCAGATCGAGCTCAAGTCGGCCGGCAATATTCAGGTCGATAACCGAAACGGGGACATCAACGTAGGCATTCCTGACAAGGTGGGATTCAAACTCGACGCCCGCAGCCAGGGCGGAGAGGTGGACGCGAGTTTCCCTGGGGTTAAAGTCGTGAACGACGACAACGGTGGGACGGGTGCAGGCACGGTTGGAAATGGCGCGGCCCACCTGGTGTTGAACAGCCAGCACGGGAATGTCACGGTCCATAAAGGCACGTCGGAAAACGCCCACTCCATGCCAGAGCCTCCGCAACCTCCGGCTCCGCCGATGACACCCAAAGTTCCGAAGCTGCCGCGAAATTCTTCTTCGACGGAGCCCACGGAAAACTGACGGGAGTAGCCGTGGCAAACACCGCCACGGCCGGACAGGCGAGGGCGCCTGTCCCCACGCGAGCAATTTGCGAGAGTTTCGTTGTGAAGACCCAGCCTAAGTTTCGCAAAAAGCGCGAAATTTAGGATGGGGCACCGCGACTTACCCCAGGGGCTGAAGCCCCCGAATCTCTCGCCAACTGGTGGACGGCCTGAAGGCCGTCCCTTTCAAAGCAGAGTTAATCAAACCCTCCCTAAGCAGTCGCCATCTTTTCTCTCACCAGCGCATCGATCTGGTTGAGGACCTCGTCTTCTGAGAGCTGGGTGGAGTCGATGACGATGGCATCTGGAGCTGATACGAGGGGCGAGGTGGCGCGGGTGCGATCGCGATGGTCACGCTCCCGTAGTTCCGCTGCCATCGCTTCAGCGGACGGTCCCTTGATCTTCTGCTGATCCAGACGGCGCTGCTCGCGCACGACCGGGTCCGCATCCAGAAAGATTTTGAGGTCGGCGTGCGGGAACACCTTTGTGCCAATGTCGCGGCCCTCCATCACCACGCCCCCGTCCTTTCCCATCTCCTGCTGACGAGCGACCATCCACTCGCGCACGGGTGGATGCACGGACACGCGCGAAGCTGCCTCCGTGACGTCGCGCTCGCGAATCCGGGAGGAAACATCCTTGCCATCCAGAAGCACGCGATTGCCGCCAATGGTCGGCTCCAAGACAATACGCGAGTTCTCGGCGAGCTTGCGCAGGGCGGCAGCGTCGTCAAAGGAGACGTCCCACTCAATGGCTTTCAGAGCAAGCGCCCGGTACATGGCGCCGCTTTCCAGATTCACATATCCGAGCTTGCGCGCCAGCCGGGAGGCGATCGTACTTTTTCCGGCTCCGGCGGGACCATCGACGGCAATAATGAGTTTTCGAGCAGGCGTAGCGTCCATGAGAAGGGCAGCAAACGTATCCTTGAAGGCGTCTCAGAGTACCAGAATCGCCAGATCGTTTGAAATCCTGGCATTGGTGCCGTTGTTCACTGGGCATGCAGAACGAGATTCCTCGCTGCGCTCGGAATGACAAATTTTTCGGAATGACAAATCTTAGAGTGCTTCGGATGACGGTTTTGAAGTTCTCGGAAAGACAAGTCTCGGGCAAGACCACCGCTCAAGAGCGACGTGGTTCGATCAAAGGCCGCGGGGAAGATCTCGGCAATTTTGCATTTGGGGAAAAAGCCTGTCTGGGAGGAGAGACATGGATGAGAGAGCGGTTTCCCACGTGGACAAAACTCAGCTCGCGGGCGGCGAGCAACGCGTTCACCGCTTCTTTCACACGCGAGCGCGGCACAAAATTTCCAAAGAAATTTTCCAGTTCCTGTTGATCGGCTGCAATCACGCACTCCAGATACTTCGAGAGTAACGCGGTGAGAGCCTGTCCGACCGACAGTTCGATTCCTTCGCGCACCGCGTCGGGAGCCCAGCGATAGAGGACGTCCCAGAAGGCGCCTTCGCTCGCTTTGTAATCGACGCGAGTAATCCGCAGGCGGGACCAAAGCTCGGCGAGCCCGCGATCCATAGCCGGTTCGGAGAGGCTGCCACCCAGCCGCTCGCGCAGCCTCTGCTTGGAGATGGGTCCGTCGCGCCGTATGACTTCGAACGCGTCGCATGCGAGCTGCGAATACTCGGAACGTGATCCGGCCTTGGGAGCTTGTCTCGGATTCCGTTCCCCCACCAGCGCATAAAAATACGGGAAAGCGGACGCTGTCACCAGGAAAGCATTGTTTTCGTCGAAGAGGTTCGCTTCGAAGGCGGCGCGATCGCGCAACAGGCGCACCATTAATTCCCGCGCATCCTGCGCCCGCGGATCGGAAAAGGAGTGCTGCCAAGTGGGCAGATGATCTTCTGCGCCGACCCAGGCGCCCACGAAAGTCGGGACTAAAAGCGGCTGCTTCAGCGGGTAGAGCAGGCAAAATCCCACGGATTCGAGGAACGAGCGACCATCGTCGAGCGTGCGCACGGGGTGCCCATCCAGATGCCATTTCGCGATTCGCGCCTGCTGGAGTTCGGACTCGGTCATAGAGTCGATTAGAACACAAGAACAGTCGTCGGTCGTCAGTCGTCGGTCGTCAGTCGTCGGTCGTTGGCAAACCTGCGCTGTGATCGAACACTCAATTCCCTGTAGAGGGCTGGTCTACGAGCTTCGAGCGGCGAGCTCCGAGCAAACCCATGATCGCTCGAGGCTCGAAGCTCGGAGCTAGAAGCTAAATTCGCTTGAATGCCTTCTGAATATCCTTCATGGAATAGCGCAAAACCACGGGGCGGCCGTGGGGGCAGGAGAAGGGGAAATCGGTCTTGGCGAGTTCGGCGAGGAGCCATTCCATCTTGTTCTGCTCAAGCGGCATGTTGACTTTGATTGCGGCGTGACAAGCGATGGATGCGGCGATGCGGGTGCGCACGGTCTCGAGATTCACTTTTTGATCTTCTCGCGATAATTGCTCCAGTAACTCATGCAGCATGTGCTCGACCTGGGAAGCGTCCACTCCAGCGGGAGCGATTTTGACAGCGACGCTGCGCGTGCCGAAGGGTTCGACCTCGAAACCATTCTTCGCTAACTCGTCAGAAATTTCGGCGAAGACGGCCTGCTGGGCGGGGGTGAGT
>Ga0210410_10004498_pt1 | contig 12214 bp, 10 predicted proteins | sample IncBWC4MmetaG_FD_161058 | JGI IMG/M metagenome (GOLD analysis project Ga0210410, IMG submission 161058) | Forest soil microbial communities from Barre Woods Harvard Forest LTER site, Petersham, Massachusetts, United States - Inc-BW-C-4-M | ecosystem: Environmental > Terrestrial > Soil >... | reverse complement strand
CCCGGCCAACCGTGCGCACCCCACCTCGTGATCCCAACGACCGCCAGCAAACCGCCTACAGTTCATTGTCCGATGCAGACTTATGGGGAAAGATCAGGATCGAGTCCGGCCACGGGGATACCAGGTTTTATCGACATGGGCGCGAATTGGCCACTTCTCACCACTGATCAGTCGAAGGCGCGCTTGATCCGCGCCCAGTCTTCGATCGCCTGTTCCTGACCTGGTGCGATGGCGATCACCAGCTGGCTCCAGCCGGCGCTGCGCAAGGCCTCGACCCGCTGTTTCAGTTCCTGCTCGCTGGCTGTGAAGGTGGTGCGCCGGATCAGCTCGGCGGTGACGAATTTACGCTCCTCGGGCTTGACGAACAGAAAATGGCCGCGGTGGTTAGTCAGATATCGCGCGTCCGGCGGCTGGTACTGCCGCGCCATCGCGACGTAGCCAGCGACCTCGGCGGCGACCGCTTCGGGAACGGGTGAGGTGTTCTGCCACCCCTCCATGTCGAAATCGGCCGCCCGGTGCAGCAGCACGGCGGCGCGCGGCCCGGCCTGTGCGACGGCGCGCGGGCTGTCGACCGGTTCGCCTTCGTCCAACACGCAGCCGCAGGTCCAGGCGGTGGCGTAAAGATCGCTTTGCACACGCTTCGCCGCCTGCCAGCTCTGCTGCATGCCTTCGAGGGCATTCATGGCACTCGGGACATCGGAAACAAAGCTCTTCCAGCCAGCGCCCAGCTTTGCCGTCAGCGCTTGCGAGCGCGGGCCGTAGGCAGAAATGTGCAGTGGGATCGGGGCCTTGGTATTGATCAGCCCGATCTCAGGGTTCAGAAAGCGGATCTTGCGCCGCTGGCCCTCGATCGGGGTTTCGACAGTCTCTTCGTTCAGCAACCCATAGACGACACGGATATATTCCTCCATTTCGGCGAGCTTGACGGCACCCAGCCCCATCGCGCGGCGCGCCGAAAAGCCGGTGCCGATCCCAAAATCGATCCGCCCCGGCGCCAACCCGTTCAACGTCGCAAATGCATTGGCGGTAACGGCGGCGATACGGTTGGACGGCACCAGCACACCGGTGCCGAGGCGGATGCGCGAGGTCTTGAGCGCCGCCGCCGCCATCGCGACAAAGCAGTCGCCGGTGATCATTTGCGTATCGAAGAACCAGGCATGGGTGAAGCCCAGCTCCTCGGCCCGCTGCGCCAATTTCCACGAGTCGCTCGAGGTCGCGATGCCGATGCCGAAATCCATCCTCTCCCTCCGCTACCCGGCAGTCTCTTCTGGGAATGCGCCGGCGAGAAACCGCAGCATTTTGGGGCCGACATAAGCGCCGAAACTGCCGGGCTCCTCGACCGGGTCGACGCTCCAGAAATGGCCGGCGCCCGGCACCACGATCGTGCGCGCAAAGAAGCCGGCCTGCTTGAGCGCGATGAGGAACTTTTCCGATTGTGTAGCCGGGTCGACGATGTCGTCTTCCCGGCCGTAAATCAGCAGGAAGCGCGTGCTGTTCTTGTCCACCGTGGCGTAGCTCAGCGGCGAGGCCTCGAAGAACACCTTCCGGCTGACCATTGGCGGGCCGCCGAGGAGCTTCTCGGTGATCGGGTCGCGCGGCCGCGAGATCTGGTCGTGCTCCCATTGCGCCAGCATGTCGTAGACGCCGTAGAAGCCGATAACGGCTTTGACGCCGGCTGGGGTCGCGGCGCAGGGGTCGTTGCGATAAGCGCTGGAGAACAACGGTTCCTCGCCCGCCAGCGCCACCAGCGCCGACAAATGAGCCCCCGCGGAGTCGCCGATCAGTCCGACGCGGTCCGGGTCGATACCGAGCTCTGCGGCGTTGGCGCGCACGAACTGCACGGCCGCCCTGCAATCGTAGACCACACCCGGCCAAGTCTTTACACCCGGCTTCATCAGCCGATAGTCGATCGCAAAGACGGCATAGCCGTGCTTGGCGAGATAGCCGCCCCAATGCCGGTAAAATTTGCGGTCGCCGAGCTGCCATCCACCGCCATGAATGGCGATGAGAACCGGCGCTCGATCCCCGCCTTTCGGCAGATAAAGGTCGCCGAGCAGCCTCACGCCGTCGTGCTCGACGAACACGATGTCGGGTTTGACCGCCACCTCATATTCTCTCGCCATCGGCCCCATCCATCGCCCAAAAATGTTTCCGGCGTGCTCGTCCGAGGCGAGCTTAGCGGCTTGCGCGAGTTGAAATCCAGTCGGGAGCGCTGGCTTGACCTTCGGCTGAATCCGGCGACAGAATCCGCACGCGGACCGGAGGGAGGAGGACGCGATGGCGGATCTACGCGTAATGGCGACAGGGTTGCGGTTTCCTGAGGGGCCGGTGGCGATGGCCGACGGCTCGGTGATCCTGGGCGAGATCGCCGGGAGTGCGGTCACCCGCATCACGCCCGACGGTGCCAGGAGCGCGATCGGGACGCCCGGCGGGGGGCCGAATGGGGTCGCGCGCGGCCCCGACGGCGCTCTTTATGTCTGCAATAACGGCGGCAATGAGTACGCCCAAGGCGGGTTTCTCTCGACCGGACCGTCCAAGGATTACCAATGCGGCTACATCCAGCGGATCGATCCGCGCAGCGGCGAGACGCGCATTCTCTACAGCCAATGCGGCGGGCATAAATTGTCGGCCCCGAACGACCTGGTGTTCGACCGGCAGGGCGGGTTTTACTTCACCGATCTCGGCAAGCGGCGGGGGCGCGACCGCGACCACGGCGGGCTTTACTACGCGCTCCCCGACGGCTCGAAGATCGTCGAGCTGGTTCATCCGATGCTGACCCCAAACGGGGTCGGCCTGTCGCCGGACGAGAAGACCGTCTATGTCGCGGACACCGAAACCTCGCGCCTTTTCGCCTTCGACATCGTCGAGCCCGGTGTCCTGCGCAAAGAGCCCTTCCCTGCACCCTACACCGGCCGCCTCGTCTGCGGGCTGCCCGGCTTTCAGCGCTTCGACAGCCTCGCCGTCGAGGCATCGGGCAATATCGCGGTCGCGACCCTGATCACCGGCCACATCACGGTCGTCTCTCCCAACGGCAATGTCGTGCGCCAGGTCAAGATGCCCGACGTCTACCCGACCAACATCTGCTTTGGCGGCCAGGATATGAAGACCGCCTACGTCACCTTGTCCGGCATCGGCCAGCTGGCTGCGATGGATTGGCCCGAGCCCGGCCTTCGCCTCAATTTTCAGGAGTAATCCGCCGATGAAAGCCGCCGTCCTCCACGCCCCGAACCAGCCGCTGACGATCGAAGAGGTTGCGCTCACCAAGCCGCAGGCCCGCGAGGTATTGCTGCGCACCGCCTTTGCCGGGCTCTGCCACAGCGATCTGCATTTCATCGAGGGGCTCTACCCGCATCCGACGCCCTGCGTGCTGGGCCACGAATCCGCGGGCGTCGTCGAGGCCGTCGGCGATGGCGTAACCTATGTCAAGCCGGGCGACCACGTGATCACCTGTCTCTCGGTGTTCTGCGGCACCTGCTCGCAATGCGTCACCGGCCACCCCAATCTGTGCGAGAACACCGAGGTCAAATTGCCGCCCGGGGTTTCGCGCCGGTTGTCGTGGAAAGGCGGGGAATTGATGAACCAGTTCCTCAATCTCTCGTCCTTCGGCGAGCAGATGCTGGTGCACGAGAATTCAATGGTGAAGATCGACCCCGACATTCCGCTCGACCGCGCGGCACTCGTCGGCTGCGGGGTGATGACCGGGGTTGGGGCGGTGTTCAATGCTGCCAAGGTCGAGCCGGGGGCCACGGTGGCGGTGATCGGCTGCGGCGGGGTTGGCCTCTCGGCGGTCAACGGTGCGGCACTCGCGGGTGCCGAGCGCATCATCGCGATCGACACGGTCGCCTCGAAGCTGGAGATTGCGCGCGAGCTCGGCGCCACCGACACGTTGAATGCGAGCAATGCCGACCCGGTCAAAGCGGTCAGGGAGATGACCGGCGGCGGTGTGCACTATTCGTTCGAGGCGCTCGGCACCAAGACGACCGCCGAGCAGGCCTTCGGCATGCTGCGCCCCGGCGGCACGGCGACGATCATCGGCATGGTGCCGCTCGGCGTAAAAATCGAATTGCACGGCTACGACTTCCTACGCGACCGCAAATTGCAGGGCACCTCGATGGGCGGCAACCGTTTCCGGGTCGACATGCCGCGCCTGTTGTCACTGTGGCGCCAAGGCCGGCTCAAGCTCGACCACCTGATCTCCGGCAGGATCAAGCTCGGCGAAATCAACGAGGGGTTCGCCGCCCTCAAATCCGCTGCACCAGTGCGCCAGCTGATCGACTTCGCCGCCTGACGCCGCGTCTCACAACGGGACGTGCCGCGCCAACGCCGCAATCACCGGCAATGCCATGCGCTGGATCCGCGGGCCGAGGCCGAGCGGCTTCAACAGCATCCGCACGGTCATCTCATGCGGGAAGTGGTCCTGCAGGAGCGCGCGGGACTGGCGCCGTACCCGGCGATAGGCCTCGATATCGAAGGGTTCGCCAGGGTGGCGGGTAGTGTAGACGTGCTTGAGGACGATGTAGCTGTCGTCGCCGCCTGTCATCCGCAAACGCCGCCACAGCGCCGGGAGGACCGCGGTGCGGCTCGGGGCCTCCTTGTCTTGATACTTCCGGAAAAACCGATAGAAATGCTTGTAGTGACGGACCTCGTCTTCGGCGATATGGCGGGTCAGTGTCCCCAGAACCGGGTCGGGGCTGGCGCGCGACAAGGTTCGGTAATAGCTCGCGGTACCGGTTTCGACGACGCAGCGCGATGCCATCTCCAGGCTGCGCGACGGCTCGAGTGCTACATCGCAGAACGGCCGGAACTCTTCGACGAACCGTCCGCGTGCGGGCTCCCAATCGAACTGCGGCCACGCAACCTCGACATAGCGGCGCAGCGCCCGGCCGTGCTGCAATTCCTCGGGCAGCCAGTGATCCGCCAGCCACGACGTAACTTCTTCATCGCCGGCGAAGAAGTCGATCAGATTCTTGGTGTAAAGATCGGTGGCGCTTTCCATCAGTGACGCCGAGGCCAGCAGGTAAAACAGCGTCTCGGCGGGCGCCACCGCATCACGGCGGATCGCGTGCCAGGGAATATCGTCGAGCGACCAATGCTGCCGAGTCACGGAATCTACCTGGATCGTCAAAAAGTGAACATTGCGCCTTCCGATTGGAGACCGAGCAAGACCTGGCCCACCGATTCGAAATGGGCCTGACGGCCCTGATATTGCTGCACCACCGTGTGGATGTCGCGAAACCGCCGCTCGAACGGGTTGTTCTCGAAGATCGCCGTCGCCCCGGCCGCATGATAGACGGTGTCGACGACCTCGCGCGCCTGGTGGATCGCCCAGGTCGAGGCGAGGCGGATCGTGGTGTTGTCGTCGATCGTGAGCCGCCCTGAGGCCGCGGCCTCGTTCCAGATGTCGTCGAGCGAGCCCAACAGAAAGGCGCGGGCGGCCCCCAGCCGCGCCTCCGATTGCGCAACCTGGGCCTGGATGACGTTGTTGTCGCGCAGGGTGTTTTTGGCGCCGCGCGGGATCTTGTCGCGGGCGAGCTCGACGAAGGCGTCGAGCGTGCTGCGGGCGATCCCGAGCGCCACCCCGGCGAAGCCCGAGGCATAGATGTTGCTGCTGCTGAAGGCGTAGAGCAAGCCCGGCTGGCGCGGCCTGGCTGCGGCCTCGCGCAACACCGTGTACGCCTCCGGGACGAAGAGATCGGTGACCGTGTAGCTGTCGCTGCCGGTGCCGCGCAAGCCGATCACATGCCAGATGTCGGCGAATTGGGCACTCGCCTTCGGGAACAGCAGGGTGCGCATCACCGGGCCGCCATCGGGCCGCAGCTGCGGCGCCCCGTCAGCCGCGAGGATCGGCACATGCGCGCCGAGCCAAGTTGCGTGGTGGCTGCCGCTGGCGAAGCTCCAGGTTCCGCTGAGCCGGTAGCCGCCCGGTACCGCCCGCGCCTCGGCGGGGCCGGGAGGGCCCCAAGCGACGATGCCGCGCTTGCCGCCGAAGATCTCCCGCGCCACCTCGGGATCGAGATAGGCCGCCGTCATCGTGCAGCCGCACGCCTGGCCCAAGCACCAGGCGGTGCTGGCGTCGTGCTTGGCGATTTCCTCGATGACCTCGACATAGACCGCAGGACGCAGCTCGGCCCCGCCGAGCGTGCGCGGCAGCAGCAGGTGGAACAATCCGCGCTCGATCAGCACCGCGACGATCGCTTCGGGAAGTTCCCGGCGGCGCTCGATCTCGTCCGCCGCAGCCTCGATCTCGCAGCCGAGTTCCCGGGTGCGCTGGATAATCTCGCAGCCGCCTGATTTGTCGTTGTCGGGATGCCGGGGGGCGGCCCTCATTACCAATGCTCGATCCTGCGACAGGCAAACTCAGTCAAGATTAATACTATGAACGTCTGGCGGAATCATCCCCTCGTTCAGACTTGCTGCCCGGGACCCGACAGCACTGCGCCCGGATTGCCGGCGGGCAGGGCCGGATGGCCGGCGTATTGGACGCAAGCGACAGCGCGGCGCGGTTCGGTGCGATAGAGGCCCGGGGATGAAGCCAGGCAGTCGGGCATGGCGTGCGGGCAACGCTCGGCGAAACAGCAGCCGTCGGGGCTGGGGGCGGGGCTATTGCGCCCCGAATCGTCGGCCTGCGCGAGCCAGTCGCGCGCCGCATGAGCGCGCGGGATCGCCGAGATCAGGAGCTGCGTGTAGGGGTGCCGAGGCTCCTTGACAACCTGCTCCACTGCACCCGCCTCGGCCAAATGCGCACGATAGAGCACCAGGATCGAATCGGCGACCTGATAGGCGGTGGCAAGGTCGTGGGTGATGTAGAGGATCGAGATGCCGTGCTCGTCGGTGAGCCTGCGCAACGAGCCGAGGATCGTTGCGCGCAATGAGGCGTCGACCATTGAGACCGGCTCGTCGGCGACGATCAGCTTGGGCTGCAGTAGCAAGGCGCGCGCCACCATGACGCGCTGGCGCTGGCCGCCCGAGAGCTGGTGCGGGAAGCGGCCGAGGATCTCCTCCGGCTGCAGCCCGACGGTGCGCAGCGCCTGGCCGATCAGCTCCCGAGCCCGGGCTCGGGAGGCGGCGAGGCGGAAGCGCCGCAGCGGCGTCGTAAGCACGTGGTCGACCCGGTAGAACGGGTTGTAGACGCCGTAGGGGTCCTGGAAGACCGCCTGCACGTCATGGCGAAAGGCCCGTCGGCCGTCGCGGTCGAGCCGCCGCAGATCGGTGCCGCGATAGCGGATGGCACCGCCGGTCGGCTCGACGAGGCCCAGCAGCAGGCGGGCGAAGGTGGTCTTGCCCGAGCCGCTCTCGCCGACCACGGCGATAATCGAGGGCTCCTCGGCATCGATCGCCAGGGACAGCCCGGCGAGAGCGAGGGTGCCCTCGCGCCCAAGCCCGCCGGCAAAGCGCTTGCTGACGTCGACCGCCTCGATCAGCGGGGCCATCTCCCGCACAGCAAATCAGTGGAAGCGCGGCATGACCTCTTCGCACAGCAGGTGCAGGGCGGTCATCACGCGATCGTGCGGGACGAGCCCGCCGCAATTAAGCTCCGCCAAGATGCCGTCGATGCCGAGTTCGTCTTGCAGCGCGCCTAGACGGTCGGTCACCATCTGCGGTGTGCCGACCAGCACCTGGCCGGTCAAGGCCTCGTCATACGTCAGGTTCTCGATGCGCTTCAGCCGCTCGGCGCGGCCTTCGATCGCGCGCGTGCCGGCGCGGCTCAGCGAATCCCGGAGCCGCTGGGCCTGCTCATGGTAGAAGTGCATCAGGCTCTCCTGCGGCTCGGAATATGCCCGCTCCTCGGTCTCGGCGAGATAGGTCGGGACCCGGAGATACACCTGCCCGTGGCCCGGGTGGCCTGCCGCCGCATAGGCTTCGCGATACTTGCTGATCTCCGGGGCGAATTCGGAAAACGAGCCGTAGCGGGCGTTGATGAAGATCGGCAGGCCGCGCTCGCCGACCTGGGGGTAGGTGTCGGGGCTGGCGGCGGCGATCCGGATCGGCGGCAGCGGCTTCTGCAAGGGCTTCGGGGCGACCGTAATGTTCTTGAAATTATAGTACTTGCCCTCGTAGCAAACCGCGGGCTGCGACCAGGCCTGCTCAACGATGTCGAGAACTTCGACAAAGCGGTCGCGGCTCTCCGTGTAGGAAACCCCGTAATCTTCATAGGTCCGCGGCAGCCCGCTGCGGCCGACGCCGAAGATCAGCCGGCCGCCGCTGATCTGATCGACCGTCGCTCCCTCCTCGGCGATGCGCAGCGGATGGCAGAGCGGCAGGACCTGCACGGCGATGCCGATCTTGATGCGGTTGGTGCGGGCGGCGACGGCACTGGCGATGCTGAGTGGTGCCGACAGCACCGAGCGTTGCGGGTCGAAATGAAGCTCGGCCAGCCACATCACATCGAGGCCCCAGCGCTCGGCCGCGTCGATCTGCGCGAAGGCTTCCTCGAACGCCTCGCGCTCGCTTCGGCCGGGGAGGGCCGGAAACTGGTGGAACATGCCGAATTCCATGGTGCTTCTCTCCTTGTGGCGGCGCAGCGCACGGGCGACCGGATGCCAACTGGGATGAAGGATAGCGCGTTGCGGCGGGGTCCCGCTATCATGCCGCGCATTTCGCGTCAGGGAGGCGGTGATGAAGCAGTATTGCGACGGCGGCGAGGCGATCCTCGAGGCGTTTCGCAGCCTGGCCCTCGATTACATCATCTCTTCGCCCGGTTCGGAATGGTCGCCGGTGTGGGAGGCGCTCGCCCGCCAGAAGGTCAACCAGAAAGCAGGCCCGTCCTATATCGACTGCTGGCACGAGACCTTGGCGGTCGACATGGCGATGGGCTACACGCAGATGACCGGCCGCATGCAGGCGGTGCTGCTGCACGCCGGCGCCGGCCTGCTGCAAGGCTCGGCCGGCATGCATTCGGCAATGCTGGCCGAGGTGCCGATGGTCATCATGTCGGGCGAGTCGATGAGCTTTGGCGAGGATCCGCAGCTGGCGATCGAGCCGCAATGGTATAGGAGCCTCAGCATCGTCGGCGGTCCGCAGCGCCTGGTCGAGCCGGTCACCAAATGGGCGACCCAGGCGGCGAATGTGCACACCCTCTACGAGCACGTCGTGCGCGCCGGCGAATTTGCGCAGCGCACCCCCATGGGGCCGGTCTATCTCAACGCGCCACTCGAAGTGATGCTGCAGGAATGGACACCGCGGGAGAACCCGCGTCAGGTCCCGCCGCCGCCCAAGACCCGGCCCACGGACCGCGATGTCGAAAGGATCGCCGAATTGCTGATCGGCGCCCGCAACCCGGTCATCCTGACCGAGACCGCCGGCCGCGATCCCGCAGCCTTCGCGGCACTGGTCGAGCTTGCCGGCCTCTTCGCCATCCCAGTCGGCGGGCGCGCCGCGTTTGCGAATTTCCCGAAGAACCACCCGCTGCATCTCGGCACCGCCATCCAGCCTTTCCTGAAGGATGCCGATCTCGTCCTGCTGGTCGGCTGCCGGGCGCCGTGGTACCCACCAAGCCGTAAGCCGACGACCGGCACCGTCGTCGCGATCGACGAGAACCCGCTGAAGGGCATGATGGTCTATCAGAGCCTGCAGGCGGACCACTATCTCGAGGGCGAGATCGCGGCTTCGCTGAGCCTGCTGGTCGAAGCCGCGAAGGCGGCCGGCATCGGTGCCGCAAGGCACGCCGACCGGCGCGCGGGCTGGCAGCGCGAGCACGACCAGATGATCGCGGCGGAGCGTGCCGCCGAGGCCAAGGCCGCAGCGGGCGACAAGATCGCCCCGCTGGCATTGGTCGGCGCCTTGCGCGAGGCGCTGCCGGCCGACGCGGTCTATGTCGAGGAGACGATCACCCACTCCGGCCTATTGCAGCAGCATCTGCCGTGGTCGCAGCCGCAGAGCTTCTTCCGCGCCGGCGGCGGGCTCGGGCAAGGGCTCGGCACCGCCCTCGGCGTCAAGCTCGGCGCGCCCAAGCGTCCGGTCGCCGCGTTACTGGGCGACGGCTCCTTCCTCTATAACCCGGTGACCCAGGCCCTGGGCGCATCCAAGGGCAACGATCTGCCGATCCTCATCGTCGTCTGCAACAACGGCCAATACCGCGCGATGCAGGTGGGCCACCGGCACCACTACCCCGACGGTGTCGCGCAAGAGGCCGACATGTGGCACGGCGTGGCGATCGACGGCCCCGACTACGCCGAGCTCGGCAGACCCTTCGGCTTCCCCGGCCAGAAGGTCGAGCGCCCGGCCGAGCTTCCGGATGCGATCCGGACCGCGCTGCGCGAAGTCGAGGGCGGGAAGACCGCCATCCTTAACGTCGTGCTGAGCCAATAAGCAACGAGCTAGTGCTCAGATTCATTCGGATGATTCAGTGCTCGGCGCAGCCTCCTCGTCTTCCCGGCAGGCGGCTGTCAGAAAATCTGAAATACTCGTCATTCCGGGGCTCGGGCGCAGCCCGAGAGCCCGGAACCCCAAGAACGCAGGCCTCCGCCGCCAACTCGGGAATAGCCCGTGTTCATAGGCTCCGGGCCTGGTCCTGCGGACCATCCCGGAATGACGAAGAAGTATGCGCCCCCGAAGGGCATTTCCTGACGGCCTCGAAAGCCGGGACCCAATTCTGCCACGGGCACCGGCCTTCGCCGGTCTGGCAGAAATATGAACAGGTCACAATTGAGTAGTTATGCTCGCCCAACCCCGATCAACATCTCGATGCTCATAATAAGATGTCCGTTCGACTCGAACGGTGACAGCCGTGACTTTACCTCCTCTCGAACTGCGCGGCGATCGATCTCAGGCAGAGCGACATAGATCTGCGGCATAGATCCCATTCCGGCGTAGATCGGATCCCAGTATTCGTCGAATACTGCCAATCGTTTCTTCGCGTTGCACTCGTTCCACCCGAACGTCCCGGAAGCCCGCACTCGCAAGCATGTGCTCCAGGCGGTTTGCGTCGGAGAGCGCGAATGACAGGTGAAGCAAATCGCGCTGCTCAGGAACGAACAGGCTCAGCACATCAGCGAGAACACCCCACATCGGCGCCCGGTCGGGGGTGGAAATCACGCACACTGCTGCGCAGCAGCCCGGCCTGAGCACGCGATGGAACTCTGCCAGTCCGCGCGCGGGGTCAGGAAAAAACTGCAAACCGAGCTGGCATATGACGGCATCGAAAGTACTGCTCTTGAACGGAAGCGCCTGGCCATCCGCGGCCACAGGACAAAACAACGGGTCTTTTAGCCGGTCGCGTGCACCGACAAGCATTGCCGGCGCGATATCTGCACCGATGACAACCCCAGAGACTCCAACGGCGGGGAGCGCTATCAACGCCGCCTCCCCTGTCCCGGTCGAGATATCGAGTTCCCGGCATCCGGGCACTACCTCCGCAGCGGAAATCACCGCCGGCACAAAGAGGCGAGACCACCGGCCGGTCCAGCGGTAATAGGCCGAGGCATTGGCGGTCTGGCCCGGAGCAACATGCAGACCCGGCGCAAAGTTGATCTTCACCGCAGCCTCCCGCCGCGTCGATTCACGCGGCCAAATCGGTGCGCGATTATCGCTGATGCAGGTAGGTGTGACAATTACTGAGCGGCCGCTTGCGGATGGCGGCTCTCCAACCCGTGCAGCCATTCGTAGTCCGTTGAGGCCATCGATTGCCCTCGACCCGATTGGACGCTCCGTCGAATTGGTGCTATCGACCCAGTGTGGTCATCTCTGGCGACCTGCCTTTGGGCAGTCATGCCCGTAAGATGAATTGACCCAGATCAACGCGGCGTTGTGGGAGCCTGCCGCGGCGGTGTCTAGTCTGCTGCGACAAGAATGGCCAGTGTCCGGGCGGCAGCGCAAAGAGCGCTCGATCAAGGGGGGAGACAGAAGGTGGCACAATCGGCGCCGGCAACGGCCCAGACCATCGAAGCCTATGTCGGCGAGGCGATGGACGCCGCGCGGATGGGACCGGTTCATTGGCAGGTTCTGGCGCTGGTCGCCTCCGGCTTATTTTTCGACGTGCTGGATTTCACGATCTTCGGCGCCCTCGTCCCCGACCTGATCAAAAGCGGCTTTGTCACCCAGGCGCAGGTTCCGTGGATCGGCAGCGTCACGGTGGCCGGGCTGTTCGTCGGCACGCTGGGCCAGGGCGAGTTCACCGATCGGTTCGGGCGCAAGGCGGTCTATCAGTTCAACCTGCTCCTGTTCGGCTTGGCGACGATCATCGCGGCATTGCCGCCGATTCCGAGCATCGGTTTCG
>Ga0210410_10004497_pt1 | contig 12215 bp, 11 predicted proteins | sample IncBWC4MmetaG_FD_161058 | JGI IMG/M metagenome (GOLD analysis project Ga0210410, IMG submission 161058) | Forest soil microbial communities from Barre Woods Harvard Forest LTER site, Petersham, Massachusetts, United States - Inc-BW-C-4-M | ecosystem: Environmental > Terrestrial > Soil >... | reverse complement strand
ACGCGCGACACCGACTTGTCGATTAGCTCCTTGATTTCTTTCGCCGCGGTGCCGCTGCGCTGCGCGAGCGAGCGTACCTCGGCTGCGACCACCGCGAACCCGCGGCCCTGTTCGCCTGCGCGCGCGGCTTCGACCGCCGCATTGAGCGCGAGAATGTTGGTCTGGAACGCAATCCCTTCGATCACGCTAATGATTTCTGCGACCTTGGACGAGCTTTCGGAGATGCCCTGCATTGTCTCGACCACCTGACCGACCACGGCGCCGCCGCGCTGTGCCACGCCCGACGCGTTCTCGGCCAGCGACGCGGCTTGCCGTGCGTTTTCCGCGCTCTGGCGCACCGTACCGGCTAGCTGTTCCATGCTCGACGCGGTTTCCTCAAGCGAGGCCGCCTGTTCCTCGGTACGCTGAGACAGATCGTTGTTGCCTGCCGCAATCTCGTGCGCGCCGGTGGTGATGGATTCCGCCGAATGCTTGATGCGGTGGATGATCGTGGTCAGATGCTGCTTCACGTCACGAATCGCGGACAGCAGGTTCTCCTGATTGCCAGTCGGCGCATCGACCGCGATGGTCAGGTCGCCGCCCGCGATCTGCCTGCACAGATGCGCGGCATAGTCGGGCTCGCCGCCGAGCGCCTGCTGAATCGAGCGGGACAGCACGACGACCCAGCCCAGCACAATCACGAGCACGGCGGCCAAAATCGCGATCACGGTGTGAACCGAGCGCTGATTGCTCCTTTCGGCCTGTTCGTTGTCCTGCTCGTCGAGCTTGCTGACGTCGTCGATCAGCGACTGTAGCGAAGCCTGCATGGGCAGGAATTGCGAGTGATAAAGCGCGGTCACCTCGTCGTTGGCGGTCTTTGGATCGGTCGCGGCCAGCTTGATGATTTGCTGCGATTGCTGGTCATATGCATTCCAGCCGGTAACCACCTGGTTGAAGTGATCGCGGTATGCCTGTCTCGCGAACATCGGACCGATGGTATTCGACCATTGGCTGACGTCCTGTTCCGAATTTAAGAATACCGTTTTGGTGTCGGCTGAGGTCGGATCGAGCTCCAGCGTCGCCAGGAGGCTGGCCTTAATTTCGGTCAGGCCGCGCAGTTCGACGGCTAGTCTTTGTACGCCGTGCTCCGCATGGCTGACCGCGCTGAATCCCAGATACGTCGCGTTGATTCCGCCGGAGATCGCAATAATCGTTACTACCATTAATGCGCGAAGCTTTTGCCTTATTGTTATTATTGACTCGTATTGCGCACTGCGATTGAGGTTCCCGCTGCTTTTCGCCTTACAGGGGGCCCGGGCTGTGCCGCCGTGTCTTTCGTCTGCTAAGCCTCGAGCCAGTCCTGCAGGACTGGGGCAATTCAACTTGCCGCGACACCGCAGTTATCGTCAGACGGTAACGTCTGGTTTATGACTGTACTCGAAAAAACAGTTTTGCTTTGAACGAAACAATCAATCCTCACCCGGTGATAGGGCATTGACGCCGCTCACCATGCTTTGCAAATACGCTTCATTTGTTGCTCAATGTGCCTATGTCAATGTCCGTAGCTGTTCGAAAACCGTCGTTGAAGCGACGATGGGTCGAACGGCGGCAGGTGGTCGATCAGAGTCATTCGATTCGCTGATCGCGCTCAAGGCGGACGAGTCGCTCGAGCAAGGTAAAAAAGATTTACGCAAACTGACACGCACGGTCAAGTCTGGTGATAAAGACCGTTCAGTATGGACGCTAATTCCAAAAGACGGTGTGGGGCTCCCTTGAAGAGCCTGTAGCCGGCCATGAAGCGTCGTTCGCCTGCAGTGCCACTCCGACATAACGGCGTCCGCTCTGTCTGCTAAAAGGCCGTTCGACTGCGGGATGATGCAAGTTGATTCATCGATCTTGTTAGACGGCAGAACCCGTCCATGAGTGTTGGGTTTCGCTTCTCGCGAATGCGTATAGACGTACCCCGCTGCACGGGAGCATCGGATAAAAGGCGACCTCGCTTTGTACAAGAAATCATTTCTCAAAAAATGGGACGTCGGACTATTGGTCCCACGACCCATTAGATAGAAGCTGATATCTATTAGCTTCCCGCAGGAGAATCGGACTGATTTATCGACACCAGTTTATTATCGGGTGAGTAGCAGAAAATAACGGTGTGTTTGGTGTTCTTTGTCGCTGCTTCTGTGGGGGTAAAAATGATCTCGGCCAGCCCTAACGTGAATACGTCCGCGACAACTTCTCCGGCAGCGATGGCTCCCTTGCCTGCGCCACTCGGGCCGTGCGTATAAAGCTTATAAACATCGCAAGAATTCCCGTTGTCCTGCATGGTGCTGGATGGGCTACCTACCTGAGCGACGACATTCATCCGGGAGGTTTCGCCAACCACGAATTTCTTTAAATTGACCGGGTCAGGGCGGTTTGCCTCCATAACCGGGGCACACGCGGATAAGCAACTTAATGCAGAAAGCAACGCGAACACATATTTCTTCTTCATTTTAACTCCTCAGTGGTGACCAGTGCGTGTTAACGGCACGAAAACGCGGGATCTTGAGTCGATGCGGTGCAGCGTCGGCTCTGGGACATGTACGAATACTTTTCCGCAACGCTCAGGCTGCGTGCTCTACACGGCATCCGTGAGCCTCAATGCCCTTTGTAGCTTTTAAGGGAAAGCGGGGAATCGGCTACATGGAAGCTGTCAACCGCCTTTTTTGCCTCGCGTTTGGCTGTTGCTGCCAGTGAAGCGATGACATCGCTATCGACGTCGAGACCCGCAGCAACGGGCACCACGCCAACGGCGATGGTGACGAATGGGTAAAAACGCATGTGACCGTGGCGGTCTTCGCTATGTATGCCACCCGCCTCAATGTCGGCAGGTGTATAAAGTTGCCGCGCCTTGTCGTTGAAACGCTGGATTGCCGCTCGAATCCGTACCTCCCAATCTTCGCTTTGATAAAAGATGAGGAAGTCATCGCCGCCCACATGGCCGAGAAAATCCCGGCGTGGGTCGCATGCTTGACTGAGGATGGCTGCCGCGAGCTTCAGCATTTCATCGCCCTTCCAGTATCCATACTGGTCGTTGAAGGGCTTGAAACTGTTCAGGTCGCAATAGCATGCGTGAAATTGCGCGCCACGCTTTATCAAGCGCTCGATGTGCATGTCGATTGGAATATTGCCCGGCAGTGACGTCAGCGCGTTTGCGTATCGCGCGGCCGCGATACGGACTTCAGTGACAGCGCGTACAAGCGCCTCCGCGGTAGCCAAGCCGACATATTTACCATTCTCGACGACAATCAGTCCTTCTGCGAGGTAACGCTGGTCGTCGCCGGTCAATAGTTCAGTCAGTTCGTCCATTGTGGCGGTTTTCTCGACAAGCGCGGGCGACATGTCGGCAAGCACTGTGCAACTCTTCTTGCCAAAAATTTCGCGGTGGAACGGACGGGCATAAGCGTTAAGAAAGGCGCGGCGATTGACCAGGCCGACGGGCCGTCCGTTATCGACGATGGCAATCGCATGCAGGTCCGGGCACCGAGTCAGAAGCTCGAGAACATCGTTGTTCGCCGCCGCCGGGGGCAGCGTTGGCGCGCCGATAACGAGCTTGCTAGCGGAGAAGGCAGGGGGCGACCCCGCCAGGGATTGGGGAAATACAGCTATTGAATTGTCATAAATCGCGGAACGGGCGGCCGCTTCAAGCCGTTCAATCGGTGTGAAACTGGGTCTGCCTAGAAAAAATCCTTGCCCATGTTCGATGCGCAGGTCTCGACAGACCATCAGGTCTTCAGGATCTTCAAGGCCCTCCGCTATCAGCTGGGTACGCCCCGCTTCTGCCAATCGGCGCAGATAGCGCAGGACCTCGAAACGGAAAGGCGACGTTTTCGCTCCGCAGATGATTGAACGGTCGATTTTGACGTAGTCTGGTTCAAGCCTTATCCAGCGGGAGAGGTTCGAGTTTCCTGTACCATAGTCGTCGAGCGCCAATTGAATTCCGGATTCTCGCAAGAAGTCAACAGCAGAGGCAAGCGACTCGATGTCTCCGATGGCTGCCTGTTCTGTCAGTTCGATGACTATGCGGTCAGGGCTGAACTGCAGGGACTTCAAAAGGGCCAGCGTTTCATCGCGCCTGGTAGCAACCTTCCGGATAGCGGCTGCACTGAAGTTCACGAAGAGTTTTCCTGGCAACCGAGTTTGACTGAAGGCCGTCACGGCCAGGCGCGCGGCAAAACACTCCAGGCGAACCATGCAACCTTCCTGCTGCGCGAGCTCGAACAGTGCGGCAGGGCTCTCGAGCGTCGACTGAGGGGGGCCGCGAAGCAACGCCTCAAACGCGATAACTTCGCCCGAAGCAAGCGACCCAATAGGCTGGAACGCGGGCCGCAGTAGCTGTTTTTCAATACATTCAGCAATCGATACCGTCATTTCTCAAACTCCACTCGCGACGAGCTACATCTGGCCCGATTGACCGTATTTCGCGTCCCGAGCCACGATTGCCGCGCGAGAATGCGCAAGGTGGTGCTCACCTGCATCGTATAACGCGTTCAGCAACATTCGAAAATCCACCCTGCGGCGGTGACTTTGTACCCCGCACGCCCGAGGAGAGCTTTTTCCCCACCGACGAACGACCATACGGCTTTGATTAAAGGGCTCCGCGCAGCGCCCGACGAAAAACGTCGAAACATACCGCGGTCATACGAGATAACGGCACCGCGTTAAATTTGAATAGGGTCGTTCCTCAATAAAAGAACAACGCAAACGTTTGCTATTATTTAAAATTTCTATCACAAGGGAAGCCTCATTGAAATTCAGGCTATCCTCTCGATTTGCGCGGCGGTTCGAAGTCTAGTCTGTTGACACCGACGCAATATCGACCCCCAGGTCGACGTAGGACTTCCCATTCCCGGAAATGAGAAAAATGGTTCGGCAGAGATGGTGGTGGCGACTACGGCCCACGGCCGGTGCATCGAACCAGCGCAACTCTCCGTATGAAAATCGCGTCCGGGGCAGAGTCAATCAGGCATCTCATTCTCCAAGCGGCGACAAAGTAGCCCGTTTGCGACCCAATCGATATTCTCCTGCGACTTGGCATGGCGCGGGGGGCCCTCGGCGGTAAAGGGAAAGCTCCATGCGCCGCCAAAGCTGCGCTTTTCGCCGCACGCATTCTGCGTTTGTGCCAGCGCGGCACCACTGGGCGCATCAGCCAAGGAGCAGGCATGCAAAGCGTGGTGAAGCTTATGCGGCTTGTCTTCGCCTTTTGGCAATTTTCGGCACCGATGTTGACGCGTCTTCAGCGCAGCCTGACCCGTGCGGCGCTTGTGGCACTTGTGCCGATACTTCCAGCAGCGACAGCACCGCTCCGTCATAAATGATTATGGGAGAGGCAATTTCGCAAGCTTCTGCGTTTGGAATTTGCGGCGATAGATGCGTCTTGCTACAACGCTCACGGGAATGCGCTCCCATGTCGGTCGGCCCGAGCACATCACCTCGATGGCCTTGAGCCACAAAGTTAGCGTTTTGGATGGCGCCATCCTGCAATACAGGATGGGTTTGGGCTCTGGATGTTTTCCCGTTGAAAGGGTATCTTGGCTGTACTCCCCGCAAATGCCTCGACTTGGAGGTCACCGTGAAGAAGCTCCTTTGCTTGCTCGTTCTTGCGTGCGCGACGCTGGCTATCAGCGCTCCGGCCAGTTATGGCTGTGACGAAGGTAGTCAAGGCAACCAGAGCGGTGCTGGAAAATAGCCACATCGCCGTCAGCCAAGTTCTGTGCTGACGATAGGTCCGCCGGTCGACACACCGCGAATCGCTAGTCGTCGAGAGCTACGCCGCCGTGAATCGTTGGCGTAGCAGTTGTAAGCGTTAGCGAAAAAACTGCGAGTAACCACCGCGTTGTCGAACTGGTGCAGCCGGAAGCCTCGCTGCGCTCCGACCGCTTGGACACGACGCCGACTCATTCATCGGTGGCCCATCAATGGCCGCGATTTCCGCGGCCGAGCCGACTATCGGTTCGACACGGCTGGACCTTGATTCGGACACGTTCGACTAGGCGTTCATCGCAGCAATTTCCTTTGGGATGCTAGCGATAGCCATGATGTCCGCGCGCATACCAGTCGCGCCTGCTCCAATAACGATGTCCGTCCCAATACCAGCCACTGTGCCAGCCGATGGCTAATCCAGGGACCACCGCTGGCGCGTAGACGGCGGCCGGGGGGGCATACACAGGCGGGGGCGCCGCATGGACGGGCACCGGAACCCCGATATTTATTCCGACGTAGGCCATCGCTGGCGCTGAAAGTGCGAGCGCGGCGGCTCCGAGGCTTATTGAAAGTGTCCGGCCTTTGAACATCTTCGTCGCTCCATTACTCGGTGTGATGGCTCAAACGATAGAAGCGCGCCGGCCACGCCGCGTTACAGCCGTGTAACCGTCACCGTGGCAGTAAACAAAATCGCCAGGAGCTACAGAAAATTCAATCGAGCGGTCACGCAGCGTTTCGAATGTATGGCTCGTCCGATCTATTCACCGAGGCGTTCGTGTCGCGAAAGTACCTACTTTCGCTATGCGTCGGAGCCCGCGGTCATTGCGGCCGCGACTCCGTATGCTTGCATCAGTATTACTTTCATTTTCATGTCCTCAATAAAGTCGTCCGAGCAACAGTGGAAATAGCAGTTTCCTTAAGAGAAGTGGCGGTTCTGCCGGGCGTCCCGTCCTCGCAGAAAAGGCGCACCATTGCGCCGGTACAGCCACCAGGATGTGACTTGTTGGCCTTCTATGGCATAGTGCGGCAATTGATATCGATATCAAAAAGGGGGTAATGTGGCGACACTCGAAAAAGTGCAGGCTCGAATCAAAAAGCTGCAAGGTCAAGCCGATGCGCTGATTGCAAAACAATCGTCGGCGGTCCTGATGAAGATTCGCAACTTGATGTCGGAGCACGGCTTAACTACTGCGGACATCGACGCACACGTTGGCGGCAAGAACCGCGGTCAAAAGACCCGCGAGAAGGCTGCAGTCAAGACGGCAGGTACAACAGCGAAATACCGCGACCCAAAGAGCGGCGCGACTTGGTCCGGCCGTGGGCGTGCGCCGGCTTGGATTGCTACCGTCAAGGAGCGTACGAAGTTTCTGGTTGTCGGCAGTGCGGCAAGCTCGGCAACGGCTCCTGTGAGCAAAGGGGAGACTGCTGGCAAATACATGCGAGGACCGCAGCCGGCGAAATATCGTGACCCAAAATCCGGCGCGACTTGGAGCGGTCGTGGACCTGCGCCGGCCTGGCTCGCTGGTGCGAAGGACCGGTCAAAATTCTTGATTGATACCGCCGGCGCGGTCGCGGCCGATGCAGCTGTTGCGAGTAAGTCGAAGCCAGCCACCACGAAGGCCGCGGCGAAGAAAGCTGCTGCTCCCAAGAAAGCGGTCGGCGCAAAGGTGCGAGCTAAGAAGACCGCGACCGCTGCGGTTAAGAAGGCGACGCCTGCGAAACGAGTGCCGCGTAAGAAGTCGGCCGTCACTGCTCCGACGACTACGGTCGAGTCTGACGCCGGTTCGACTACCTAAACTCGGTTGCCCGTTGCCGGGTGGAGTAGCGACCCGCTAGCCCCACCCGTGCCGCGATGACGAGCACGCGACGTGCGTTGCCGACGTCAACACAACATCGACTTACATCCGACATCGGACTGACGATGTCGGCCAATTAGAAAAAGTTCAGCAGCAACGATTCGCGGCCCGCTCTGGCGGCCCCGCTAAGTTTCGGCATCCGGGCCTGCGTTGTCCGCGTAAGCAGGCAGGGTAATCTGAAACACGGCGCATCGAGGCACCTTCGGCTTCGCTGAGAGCCGTCCTCCATACGCGTCGATAATCGAACGGCAGATCGACAAGCCCATACCCAAGCCACCTCACTCTCTTTGAACATCGCCACGCCAATTAGCACCGGCACACGGCGGCCGTCCTTCCTGAAGTATTCCTTCTCGAAAGGCTGTAATGTTCCCGTCGCCTTGCGCACGGGCACCCACTCTCGTCTGTCGCGCTCGTAGCCCACGATACGCAGAAACGCGTCATTGGCTTCGAAAATCCGACCTTCGCCCGGTAAGAAAGTAGTCCGCCACAGCTGAGTACGGTACGAAACGTTTGGCACTCGAAGGCCGGGTATGATCATGCCCAAAAACCTGACGTATCGTCGCTATGCTGGCCAGAAGCGTCGGGTCGACGGCCACCAGCAGACTTCAGCGGGGAATAGCGCGCACCGGTCGGATGACGACGGCGCTTGGCAGGTCGCGGCTCTGCCATATCGAGAGGCATAAGCGGCCCCTGAGCGGCCGCGTTACCCTGAAGAATGACGATCTCTCGCCAGGACGTCTTCGCTGGACCGACCTGACGCCGCGAGACTGGCTCGATCTGGATGAACAAGAGTGGGTGCCGCTGATCAAGCTTTCAGAGGGGCTGCAGCCGTTTGAAAAGGAGTGCTTCAGAAAGGACGGCAGCCGCGCGCCCGTGCTGGTCGGCGCAGCAACGTTCAAAGAAAGCGGGCAGCAGGGTGTTGCGTTGGTGCTCGACCTCATCGAGCGCAAGCGAGCGGAAGCCCGCGATAGCGAGCGGCGCTACCGCGAGGTGCAGATGTCGCTGGCGGTTCTCTCGCTGCCGAGTACCGTTTCCTTCCCTTTTTCAAGAAGGTCGCCGACCCGAAAAGACGCGCCGGCGCACTGGGGTTAGCTGCGATAGAGCGAGAAGCCTAAAATGCTTACAGTAACGCATCGCAGGCGTGTGCGCCGTCTCCTAGCGGCGTACAGGACCTGGACGATGACCAACCGAACCAACGGTCGCCTCATCGGCAGTTGCAGTTCTGACTAGCGTCGAAGCGCCTTATGGACGACAGCAACGCAGGCCTTTCACTGGTCTGCCGCGTGCAGACGCGGCTGTGTGCGCTGCCGCTCAAACATGTGGTCGAGACGCTGCGCGCGCTGCCGATCGAGCCGATGGCGGGCGCACCGCCCTTCGTCCTCGGTCTGGCCGTGATTCGCGGTGCGCCGTTGCCAGTCGTCGACGCCGGTCGCTTGCTGGGCACGGACGGCGCACGGGCGAAACGCTTCGTGAGCGTCAATGCCGGCAGCCGTCGCGTTGCGTTGGCTGTAGACCATGTGGTGGGGGTGCGCACGGTCGCACCTGAATCGCTGGTTGCGCTGCCCCCTTTGCTACATGCCGCCGAATCGGATGTGATCGCGGCCATCGGCCTACTCGATGCCGAGCTGCTGCTGGTACTGCAGAGCACGCGCCTGCTGCCTGATGAAGGGGTGCGGCCGGCTTCCGAGGGTGCGCAGTCATGAGCACACCGGTCGACTCCGGCCTCGTGGATCGTTTCAGGGCCATCGTTGCGCGTCGGCTCGGACTCCAATTCGAAGACACGAGACTTGGTTGGCTGGAGGGTCTATTGCGGCGACGCATTGAGTCCGCGCGTCAGGTTGGTGAACTTTATTTGGCACAACTTGAGTACGGCGCTTCACGAGACCAACTGGCTGCGCTTGCGCAAGAACTGACTGTGCCGGAGACTTACTTTTTCCGCAGCATCGACCAGTTTCGCGCACTGCAGGAGCAGGTGCTTCCCGAGCGCCTGCGCGCCCAATCGGCTCGCCGATGCGTGCGCATTTTATCGGCAGGCTGCGCCTCAGGGGAGGAGCCCTATTCGATTGCGATGGCGCTCCATGGGTTGCTCCCCGATGCGTCGTGGCAGCTGTCGATTCTCGCCGTGGACGTCAACCCGGCGATGCTCGAAAAGGCGCGGCGCGGCCGCTACACAGCCTGGAGTCTGCGCGAAACGCCTCCTGCAATGCGAGCGCGTTGGTTCCGTCCAATCGGTCCCAAGCTCGCGCTCGCCGATGCCATCCGCGCCGCAGTGACATTCGAGGAGCGCAACCTGAACGCGGACGACCCCAATTTCTGGCGGTCGGGCAGCTTCGACGTGGTGTTCTGCCGCAATGTGCTCATGTACTTCACGCCGCAGGCCGCGCAAGCCGCAGTCGCCCGCATCGCCAGTTCGCTCGTGCCCGGCGGCGTGCTCTTCCTCGGACATGCGGAGACGTTGCGCAATCTGTCGCAAGACTTTCATCTGCGGCACACGCATGGGACCTTCTACTATGAGCGCAAGGATACCGTCGCGCAGCAACCCGACCTCGGAGCGCAAGCGCGCGCGCCGGCAACCGCGGCTCACCCATCGGCGTTCACCACGACAGCCCTCGAGCGCGGCGAGAGCTGGGTAGAGGCGATCGGCGAGGCAACCGCACGCATCCGCGCACTGACGGCGCAGCCGCGCAGTGGCCCGCGCCTCGATGCCGAATCGGCAGCGCAGAACTCGCATCTTGGACGTGCACTCGACCTCTTCCGGCAAGAGCGCTTTGCGGACGCGCTCGGGCTGGTTCAGGCCCTGCCGGCCGGATCGACGCGCGACCCGGACATGCTTTTGCTGCACGCGGTGCTGCTCGTGCATCGCGGCCAACTAAAGGAGGCCGAAGAGACTTGCCATCGCTTGCTCAGCATCGATGGTTTGAATGCAGGGGCGCACTACGTACTAGCGCTCTGTCGCGAAGGTTGGGGGAACTACACCGGCGCGGCCGACTGCGACCAGGTCGCGGTCTACCTCGACCCTGCCTTCGCGATGCCGCGTTTGCACCTCGGCCTGCTTGCGCGCCGCGCAGGGGACCATGATGCGATGCGTCGCGAACTCCAACAGGCACTCGTGCTGCTGCAGCGCGAAGACGCGTCGCGGCTGCTGCTGTTCGGCGGTGGTTTCGATCGTGACGCCTTGCTCGGGCTGTGTCGCGCCGAACTGCGGGCAATCGGGAGTGTCGCGTGAGCGGCGAATATCGCACGGCCGCGCAGCTGCGCCAGGCCTTCGATTGCTCGTTCGCCGAGCCAGCGCACATCGACCGGGAGCCGCATGAGGACTTTCTTCAGACGAGGGTCGGCGCTCACCTGCATCTGTTCCGCTTGGTCGATATCGCGAGCCTGCTCCCGCTTGAGACCTTGACTCAATTCCCAACCCCGCTGTCCGAGCTGCTGGGCATGACGGTGTCGCACGGTGTGATCGTTCCCGTGTACGACTTGCACGCTTTGCTCGGCTACCCCGCGTCGGACGCGCCGCGCTGGCTGGTGATTGCCGCCGCCCGGCCGGTCGCGCTCGCTTTCGGCGCGTTCGAGGGCCACCTGCGGCTGGCGCGCAGTACCGGCGCGCAGCGGGGCAGCGCACAGCCGTCGCGGCAGCATGTGCTCGAGGTGCTCAACGCAGAGGGGCTGGCCCGGCCAGTCGTGTCCATGGCCTCGATCCTGAAGACGATCGAGACCATGGTGCAACGGGGCGTTGCTTAGACGAAATAAAAGAAGGGTGGGCTATGTGGACCTTCGGAAAGAAAATCGCCTTCGGCTTCGCCGTTTCATTTCTGCTTTTGGTCGGCATCGGCGCCGTCGCGTACCGAAGCATCGACATGCTCACGCAAACCAGCTACCTGGTGACGCACACCCAGACAGTCCTCGGGAATGTGAACGAGCTGATCGGCGGCCTGAGGCAAGCCGAGACTGGCCAGCGCGGCTTCATCATCACCGGCGACGACGCCTACCTCGAGCCCTATCGGATGGCAATCGTCACGGTGCCCAAACTTCTCAACGATCTGCGCCAGCTCACTGCCAACAATCCTAATCAGCAAAGGCGCCTCGTGGCCGCAGAGTCGCTTGTGGCAGAGAGGCTCGCCGTGCTGAAGAAAGGGATCGACACGCGCCGGGAGGCGGGCCTCGAGCCGGCCGCCAAGCTTATCCAGGGCGGCGAAGGCAAGCAGTTGATGGACGAACTCAACCGGCTGACAGCCGAAATCCAAAGCGAGGAAAAAGCGCTCCTGAAGCAGCGCGCGGACGAGGTCGAGGCCGCGTCGAGAGGCGCACGCCACACCATCATTGGCGGCACCCTGTTGTGCCTGCTCTTTGTGACTGGCGTTGGCATTGGCCTGACGCGCTCGCTCGCCAACCGGGTCACGGCGGCTGTGCAGCATGTGCAGCGCTCAGCGACGGAGCTGCAATCGGCCGCCAACGAGCAAGCGGCCGCGGCACGCGAGTCTTCCACGTCGATGACCGAAATCACCGCCACCGTCACCGAGCTGCTGGCGAGCGCGCGGCAAATCGCCGGAAGTGCGCAACGGGTGACGACGGTCGCAGAAGAATCGGCCACCGCTGCCAGGTCCGGCGACGGCACCGTGCAGCAAGCCAACGACTCGA
>Ga0210410_10004495_pt1 | contig 12221 bp, 10 predicted proteins | sample IncBWC4MmetaG_FD_161058 | JGI IMG/M metagenome (GOLD analysis project Ga0210410, IMG submission 161058) | Forest soil microbial communities from Barre Woods Harvard Forest LTER site, Petersham, Massachusetts, United States - Inc-BW-C-4-M | ecosystem: Environmental > Terrestrial > Soil >... | reverse complement strand
CGTCTCGAGCCAACTGGACAGTCCATCCTCGGCGATGCTGTCCGCAATCCTGCTACCCGCACCTTTCGCGCTCCCGACATCGATGGGCTTGCCGCTCAACGCCGCGGAGAACATCGACGCGATGGCGGCAGCACCGGCAGCCGCAACTCCTTGTCCACTGCATGTGCTTTCGCCCGAAGCATTGCCGGAAAGATCGCTATCGCTCAATTCGGCGAGCAATCTCGCTTGCGTAATTTGACCATTCAGCACGCGCGTCGCGCCCAGTGCATAAGCCTGAACGACGAATAGACGCGCCTTCTGGTCGATCAGGAAAATTCGCTTGGGCACGTGATTCAGTTTTACGAACATTTCCTTCAAGGCCGCGATATTTTCGACGACCCGCAGATCAGCCGCGACGACGACCGCTTCAGACGGGTTTCGCACCAGGTCTGCGCCGCTCAGCAATTCGGACGTCACCGCGTATTGCTTCTCCAGCATGGAGCGCAGCGCCGAAAGCTTCACAGAGGTATCTGCGACAAGGTGCACGGACATCGGAAGTCAAATCTCACTTCTCTCGACCGTTATCCTGCTCGAACATGCTGATTCCTGCCGGGTCTTGCGCCGTCACCGCGTGAGAAAGCGCTCCAGGTTGGTGCAGATCATGTGCGCCAGATCTTCGGTTATTTCAAATTTCACCACCGTGTCACCGGTGTTCACCTGAACGATTCCGATCAAGGGCTCTGTCGATTTGGTTGTAATGGTTACCTCGGTTATTTTGTGTACGTCGCTCATCGAGTAGTTCTTTGCTGGTGTTGAAGTTTGCCAATCCAAATCAAGACTGGCGGCTGGTCGGCGTTTCGTCTGACCGTCGTTTCGGATTCCTTTTCCTGTTTGCAGTCTTGTCCGGCGTCAAGAACTCGACGCCGATCTGATCGCCGGCCAGGCGCACCATTCGACAGCGGCGATATGCAAGACCCGTCGACGACAGAAGCAGGAAGAACTCGTTGAGGTCCAGTCCTTCGAGCTTGCCTTCGACATACAAGCACGCGCCTGTTTGCGACACGTCGAACATCAAGCAGTCCCGGCGCCAGGTTCCATCAATTCCCATGATGTAAACTGGAATGCCGCTTTCAAAATCGACGCGCTCGCTCTTCCTGTCTCCAAAGGCCATCGATGCCATCCGGTTTTTTCGAAATCAGTTGTGATCCGCTTCGCTTAGGAACAGGTCGGCGACTTGCCGCAGCATGGCCACGCGCTTTTCCGACGAGCCGCTCTGGAGTGCGGCGTCGTGATCATCGAACGCGGATGAACTGCCGGCTTGCTGCACGATCGCAATCCAACGATTACAGTGAGGACGCTATTGCCCTCGCAAATGGTTCGCTGCACCGGCTTGGAGCAGCGGCCGCAACTAAAAACTCGACAATTTCCGAAGAATGCTCTCTAAATTACAACGTTCGGTAAATTTCCAGGATGGACGGCACTGATCTAAATCACCCTCGCACAATTTGCGACTAGCGTTTTGGTTTTGCTCTCGCGGAATTAGAGCCTGGAAGGCGCTCAGCAAAATTATCGAGGTACAAAATATCCTATGATACACTCTGGCGCACGACAGCGAGCGCTCGGCGAGTTTTTGCGCAAGCATCGAGAGTCGGTTACCGGACAATGGGACAGCAAACAGGTCGGCGAAAGAAGGCGAAGAACGTCGGGCCTCCGGCGCGAAGAAGTCGCTCAGATGGCCAGGATCACTTCCACTTGGTATACGCGGCTGGAACAGGGAAAAGAGGTGACGCCTTCCGGCGCGGCGCTTGGCCGCATAGCCGCCGTCCTGCGATTAGCGCCCGCTGAGCGGGCTTACCTATTCCAGGTGGCCGGACGAGTTGACCCGAATGGCGCTTCGAACTTTGCAGGTGAGCTAGCCAGCAACGCCATTGAGAGCAGCGTCCTTTCCATTTCATACCCCGCCTGTGTGCTCGACAAATATTGGACGCCGTTGTTCTGGAACGCGGAATTTGCGGATCTCTTCCCTCTATGGCTGAAGAGCCCCGAAAAAAACGTGCTGCGTTATATGTTCCTCGATTCGAGTGTAAGAACATTCGTCGTTGATTGGGAGCCCCGGGCTCGCCGCCTTGTGGCGCATTTCCGGGTTGAATACGGCAGATATATCGATGATCCGAAGATGGTTGATCTGATCCAGGGGTTAAGCGAGGAGTCGGATCTCTTTCAGAGATTTTGGGCAGAGCAGCAAGTTCTGTGGTGGGAGGGATACGAAAAATCCTTCAATCATCCGCAGCGGGGTTTGCTGAAGTTTTTTCAAACAACCTTCCTGGCCGCTGCTGATCCAACCCTCAAGCTGGTCATCCTGAGACCGTACGCCTAGCCTGCGATCAGGCGTCTCCTGTCGCCTGGAATACCGTCCGCTCCGACGTCGAATGATCTGAGTTACGAATTGCGCCGGCTCGCGCTGGTCGCGATCGCGGCCGCCGCGGTGCGGTTTTCGACACCGAGCTTGGCGTAGATTTGCTCGAGATGCTTGTCCACCGTCCGTGGGCTCAAGCCCAGGATCTGGGCGATGTCCCGATTGGTTTTTCCTTTGGCCAGCCACGACAGCACTTCGCCCTCGCGGGTGGTCAGTCCGAGTTCGCTGCTGAATTGAGCTGATGTATTGGTGCTCGAATCCTTTGCCAGCCGCAGCAGGAATTCATTCGGGCCGAGTTTGCCCATATATTGCAGTTGAAGCTGCTCGTTGTCCGGAAATGACGCCGTCAACGGCGTTTTCGATCCGGGTTTGCCTTTCTGCACCTGTTCAAGCCATTGCAGCATCGGCTCGGGCAGCACGAGTTCATCTTCAGTTGCGGCGGCGAGATTATCCGTCAATAATTTCTGCGCCTGCGGCGTCGCCCACATGATCTTGCCGTGCCGGCTGACCGCGAGCAGAAAGCGCCCGGACACGTCGAGCGCGGCGCGGGCGCTCTGGGTCAACCTTGCATTGGCCAGATGAACCCTGATCCGCGCCAGCATCTCCTCGATGACGATCGGTTTCGTCACGTAGTCGACGCCGCCGGCTTCCAGGCCGCGCACGATGTGTTCGGTCTCCGCCAGCCCGGTCATGAAGATGACGGGCACATGGCCCACGTCCGCCTCGCGCTTGAGCCGCCGGCAGGTTTCAAAACCGTCGATGCCGGGCATCACGGCATCGAGCAGGATGATATCCGGCGTGATCTGATCGACGATCCGCATCGCGGCGGCGCCGTCCATGGCGACCATCACGGTCATGCCGGCGCCGTCAAGCGCATCGGTCAGAAGCCGCAGCGTTTCCGGTGAATCATCGACGACGAGCGCGACGTCGCGCTTTTTGGGTTCAGTGATCATAGCTGTGCAAGGTTTTGAGGGTTGCCATGTACTGATCGAGGTCGAAGCGGTCGATCAGGGAACGCATCTGCGAAACGAAGTCGGCGTGTTCAGGATAGTCGGTTCCGATTTCATCGAGCTTGACCTGGATCGCACGGATGTAGCCCATTTGTCCAAGGCCGATGAGTTCTTCGACATGCCTCACCGGCGGCCGCGAGCCGCTGTCCGGCCGCCAGTGCGGAACGACGATCTGGTCGGATTCATATTGCCATTCGATCTTGAGCAGCTGGCGGATCAGCTCCAAAAGCTTCGGAATATCGATCGGCTTCATCAGATAGCCGTCGTGGAATGGCTGCGCCAGCGGTGCGCCGTGCGCCTCCAGGGCGCTCGCCGAAACCATCAGGATGCGGGCCTGATGATGCCCGATCGAGCGCAGCGTCTCGGCCACCGTCCATCCGTCCATGCCCGACATCGAGATATCCAGCAGAAACAGATCGGGCTGGCAATGCTGCGCGAGCGCGAGGCAGGCGGGTCCGTCCGGCGCGCTCAAGAGGATAAAGCCCAGCGGCGTCAGCACTTCGCGCAAGAGATCGCGTTGGACGGGGTCGTCGTCGGTGATCAAAATCGTCTTGCGCGGGCCGTGGTAGCCAAAGAACGGCGCATCGACCGGCGCAATTCGCGTCGGATTGGTGACTTCCGACAGCAGGATTTTTACCCGGAAAATGCTGCCGGTCCCGACAGTGCTAGTGACGCGGATGTCGCCGCCCATCACGCCGGCAAGCAGCCGGCTGATCGTCAGTCCCAGACCGGTCCCGGTCTGCGGCTGTGAGACCCCGAGTGCGCCGCGCTCGAACGGTGCGAAAATGCGTTCAAGGTCGGTGGCCTGAATTCCCGGCCCGGTGTCGATCACTTCAAATTCGGCCACCGGGCTGCGGTAGTGAACGACGAACTGCACGCTGCCGGCCTGGGTGAATTTGATAGCGTTCGACAGCAGATTGATCAAAATCTGGCGCAGGCGTTTTTCATCGGCGAACACCACGACCGGCAGGACCGTCGGCCGCTTGAAAACGAAATCGATGCCCTTGGCTGCGGCCTGCAGGCGGAACATTTCGACCAGTTGATCGAGAAATTCGCTCAGGCGAACTTCGTCCCGAGACAAATACAATCGGCCGGCTTCGATCTTCGAAATGTCGAGAATGCCATCGATCAGCCCCGACAGATGATCGGCGCTGCGGCGGACCACGCGGACCTGATCGCGCGGCTTGGCGTTCAGGCTGGAGTCCTGTTCCAGCAACTGGGCGTAGCCGGAGATGGCATTCAACGGCGAGCGCAGTTCGTGACTCAAGCCGACGACATATCGGCTCTTCGCGAGATTGGCCGATTCGGCAACTTCCTTGGCACGCTGCAGCTCGGCATCGGTGCGCTTGTGGGCGTCGATTTCCTGGATCAGAAGCGTGGTCTGCCGCCGGGTCTCTTCTTCCGCCGCGCGCCGGCTTTGCTGCGCGAGCACGAACAGCCAGGCGACCACGCCGATGATGATGGACAGCGCGAAGAACACCTTCCAGAGCACGTTGGATAGCTGCAGATTGTCGACGTGTGCTGCCGATGTCTGCAGATAGATCAGGCCGAGTGTCAGTCCCACCAGGCCAGCGGAAACCGCGAACACGCCGAGATAATGTCCGAGTTGCGAATTGATCCGCGCGAAAATCGGCTGCGGCAAAAGTTTGCCGAGGGTATCGGAGATCTGCGCCTGAATTCGCGCATGCGGCTTGCAGAGATCGTGGCAGCGCGCGTCGAGCGAGCAGCAGAGCGAGCAGATCGGGCCGGCATAGGCCGGGCAGGACGCCATATCCTCCGGCTCAAACGAATGCTCGCAAATGCAGCACTGGATCGCTTCGAGGTTTTGCCAGCTGCGCTTCGGCTTGCGCGCAATATAATATTTTCCGTCAGTCCCATAGGCGATCAGGGGCGCCGTGATGAAAGCGACGACCAGCGCGACGAACGGCGCCAGCGCCTTCGCCGTCGGTCCGAACAGGCCGTAGAACGCGCTGATGGAGACGACGGTGGCAATCGTCATGGAGCCGACGCCGACCGGATTGATGTCGTAGAGATGCGCGCGCTTAAACTCCATGTGCTGCGGACGGAGGCCGAGCGGCTTGTTGACGACGAGATCGGCAACCAGCGCGCCGACCCAGGCGATGGCGACGTTGGAATAGAGCGCCAGCGTCTGCTCGAGCGCCTTGTAGACGCCGATCTCCATCAGCAGCAATGCCACCAGCACGTTGAAGACCAGCCAGACCACGCGGCCGGGATGGCTGTGGGTGAGGCGGGAAAAGAAATTCGACCACGCGATCGATCCGGCATAGGCGTTGGTAACGTTGATCTTCAACTGCGAAAGGATCACGAAGGTGCCGGTCAGCGCCAATGCGAGCTCGGGCTGCGACAGCACGTAGCGAAACGCTTCGAGATACATGTGCGCCGGTTCCGCGGCATGCTCGTAGCTGATGCCATGGCCCAGCGCGAAGAAGGCCAGGAACGATCCGGCCAACAGCTTCAGCGCGCCGAGAACGATCCAGCCGGGGCCGGCGCTTAACAGCGCGAGCCACCACGACGTCCTCGACGTCCGTCGGTCGCGCGGCAGAAAGCGCAGGAAGTCGACCTGTTCGCCGATCTGCGCCACCAGCGAGAACACTACCGAGGCGGCGGTGCCGAACAGCAGGAGATCGAGATGGCCGCCGGGGTTGCCATGCTCGCCGGGAAATTTTGTCCACTCCGCAAAGGAATGCGGGTTGGCGTAGGCGATCGCCGCAAAGGGCAGGATGTGGAGAATGATCCATACCGGCTGCGTCCACAATTGAAAGCGGCTGATCAGGGTGATGCCGTGCGTGACCAGGGGAATAATGACGACGGCGCTGATGAGATAGCCGACCGGGCGCGGAATGCCGAAGCACATCTCAAGCGCGGTGGCGAGAATGACCGCTTCGATCGCAAAGAAAATGAACGTGAAAGAGGCGTAGATCAGCGACGTGATGGTCGAGCCGATGTAACCGAAGCCAGCGCCGCGGGTCAGAAGATCGATGTCGATGCCGCATTTGGCGGCGTGATAGGCGATTGGCAGACCGCAGCAGAAGATGATGACGCTGACAATCAGGATAGCCGCGGTGGCGTTGGTGACGCCGTAATTCAGGGTGATGGTGCCGCCGATCGCCTCCAACGCCAGAAATGAGATCGCGCCCAGCGCGGTATTGGCGACGCGGGCGGCGGACCAGCGCCGCGCGCTCTTGGCGGTGAAGCGCAGCGCGTAGTCTTCCAGCGTCTGGTTGGCAACCCATTGATTATACTGGCGCCTGACGCGGTCTATCCGCTGCCGCCCTGCCACTTTGAACTCCTGACCGCGAGCCGTCTGCTCGCTCAAAAACCTACGTCGCAATTTTGCGGTGCAATATACGCAATCTTGCGTATCTGTGCACTGCACAAATTCGGCAATCCTGATTGGACCAATAGCGCGTCCTCGAACCCAAATGGGGTAGATATGTCAGACGACACTAAACAGGGGTTGCAGTCGGCATTTCGCCGCAAGCTGCTGATGGGAATGGCGGCAATTCCCGCTTTAACGATGCTTCCTCGGCCGTCCTTTGCAGAAGCGCCGGCAACTTCCGTGATCAACACCACCGGCCTCGCGGTTACCGACACGGAAGTTACCTGCGGCATCTTGCATTCGGCCACCGGCACGATGGCGATTTCGGAAACCGGGTCGATCGAGTCCGAGAAGCTCGCCATCTCGCAGATCAACGAAGCCGGCGGCATCCTCGGCCGCAAGATCAAGATCATCCAGGAAGACGGCGCCAGCGATTGGCCGACCTTCGCGGAAAAGGCCAAGAAGCTCCTCGTCAACGACAAGGTCGCGGCGATCATGGGTTGCTGGACCTCGGCTTCGCGCAAGGCGGTGTTGCCGGTTCTCGAGCAGTATAACGGCATGCTCTACTACCCGACCTTCTACGAAGGCCTCGAGCAGTCCAAGAACGTGATCTACACCGGTCAGGAAGCCACTCAGCAGATTCTCGCCGGCCTGAACTGGATCAACAAGGAGAAGGGCGCGAAGTCGTTTTTCTTCATCGGTTCGGACTACATCTGGCCCCGCACCTCGAACAAGATCGCGCGCAAGCATATCGAGGGCCATCTCACGGGCTGCAAGGTCGTCGGAGAGGAATATTATCCGCTCGGCAACACCCAGTTCAACTCGGTCATCAACAAGATCAAGCTGACCAAGCCCGACGTGATCTTCGCCGACGTCGTCGGCGGCTCCAACGTCGCGTTCTACAAGCAGCTCAAGGCGGCCGGTATCGATCTGTCCAAGCAGCTGCTGCTGACGATCTCCGTGACCGAGGACGAAATCGACGGCATCGGCGGCGAGAACATCGCGGGCGCCTATGCCTGCATGAAGTACTTCCAGTCGCTCGACAATCCGAACAACAAGCTGTTCGTCCCCGCGTTCAAGAAGATGTGGGGCGAGAAGACCGTGATCGGCGACGTGACGCAGGCTGCCTATCTCGGCCCGTGGCTGTGGAAGTTAACGGCGGAGAAGGCCGGAAGCTTCGACATCGACAAGATCGCGGCGGCTTCGCCCGGCGTCGAGTTCAAGGGTGCGCCGGAAGGTTATGTCCGCATCCACGAAAATCATCACCTCTGGTCGAAGACTCGTGTCGGCCGCGCCAAGCTCGACGGCCAGTTCGAACTGGTGTTCGAGACCAAGGATCTGGTCGAGCCGGATCCGTTCCCGAAGGGCTACCAGTAGGAACAGGCGGCTCCCTCGCACTTCTCCCAAAGCCTCTCCCTGGCGTGGATCGTCAGTCCACGCTCAAGACACCCCGCGTCGCGTACGTACGCGCGACGCGGGACCCATCCCTGACGGAGGACATCGATGTTCGGCGACTATTCGATTGGTGATCTCGGCTCCATCTTCGCCATGCAGGGTTTTGCCGGCCTGATTCTGTTTTCCGTCTACGTGCTGATGGCGCTCGGACTTGCCATCATCTTCGGCCAGATGGGCGTCATCAACATGGCTCATGGCGAGTTCATGATCCTGGGCGCCTACGTGACCTGGATGACCTCGAACTTTTTCCAGGCCTACCTTCCCGGATTGTTCGCAGGCTACTTCTTCGTTGCGATGGTATTGGCTTTTATGGCGTCCGGGGTGCTCGGAATGCTGGTGGAATGGGTGCTGATCCGTCATCTCTACAAGCGTCCGCTGGATACGCTGCTCGCCACCTGGGGCCTGAGCCTGATCCTGCAGCAGGCCTACCGCTCGATTTTCGGCGCCCGTGAAGTCGGCGTCGAACTGCCGCAGTGGATGCTCGGCTCGCTACATGTTTCCGACAGCATCGAGGTGCCGATCAACGGCATCTTCGTGATGTGTCTTACCGTGCTGATCACGATCGTGGTCGCCTACATCTTGTACAAGTCTCGCGCCGGCCGTCAGGTTCGCGCCGTCGTGCAAAACCGCGTCATGGCGGGCGCCGTCGGCATCAACACCGAGAAGGTCGATCGCTACACCTTCGGGCTGGGATGCGGCATCGCCGGCATCGCCGGCAGCGCCTTTACCATGATCGGCTCGACCGGGCCGACCTCCGGTCAGCTCTACATCGTAGACACCTTCCTGGTGGTGGTGTTTGGCGGTGCAGCGAGCTTGCTCGGCACGATCGCGTCCGCCTTCAGCATCTCGCAGACGCAGTCGACACTCGAGTTTTTCATGTCCGGATCGATGGCGAAGGTCATCACGCTGCTTGCCGTTGTCGGAATTCTGATGCTGCGGCCGCAGGGTCTGTTCGCCCTCAAGGTCCGCAAATAACAAAAAGGGCCGAAGCCATGCTCACCAATCGTTTCGCAAATCGATCGGAGCTTATCGGAATTGCGGTGCTCGCCGTTTTCCTGGTGGTGATCCTTCCGCTCTGTCTCGACGTCTTCCGGCTCAATCTGGTCGCGAAATACCTCACCTATGCCTTCGTCGCTCTCGGGTTGGTGGTTTGCTGGGGGTATTGCGGAATTCTCAGCCTGGGGCAGGGAGTGTTCTTTGGCCTCGGCGGCTACTGCATGGCGATGTTTCTGAAGCTCGAAGCATCGAGCCCGGAAAACACCAAGATCCAGTCGACCCCCGGCATTCCCGATTTCATGGACTGGAATCAGATCACCTCGCTGCCGGCGTTCTGGAAGCCGTTCCACAGCCTGAGTTTCACAATAGCCGCGGTGATCCTGGTTCCCGGCATATTCGCCCTCATCATCGGTGCGGCCATGTTCAAGCGCCGCGTCGGCGGCACGTACTTCGCCATCATTACGCAGGCGGTCGCGGCTATCCTGACGATCCTGATCGTCGGGCAGCAGGGCTACACCGGCGGCATCAACGGCATGACCGATCTGCGAACCCTGAAGGGCTGGGATATCCGGCCGGACCACGCCAAGATCGTGCTTTATTTCTTCGAGGTGGGATGCCTGTTCGTTTGCATCTTCATCGCGCAATTCATCCGGCACTCGAAACTCGGCCGCATTCTGGTCGCGATGCGCGACAAAGAAGACCGGGTCCGCTTCTCCGGTTATAGCGTCGCCAACTTCAAGATCTTTGCCTTCTGCGTCGCCGCCGTATTCGCCGCGATCGGTGGCGCCATGTTCGCCCTCAACGTCGGCTTCATGTCGCCATCTTTTGTCGGCATCGTGCCCTCGATCGAGATGGTGATCTATACGGCGGTCGGCGGCCGGCTCTCGATCCTCGGAGCGGTGTACGGCACGCTGCTTGTCAACTTCGCCAAGACCAGCCTGTCGGAATCCTTCCCCGAACTGTGGCTGTTCGGACTCGGCGGCCTGTTCATCGCGGTTGTTCTCGCCTTTCCGAACGGCCTTGCCGGCATCTGGAGCGACTATGTGCAGCCGCATATCGACCGGCTGTTCGCCTCGCGCAAACCCGACTGGACCGCCGTCGACAGTTCCGTCGCCGACGGCGCGCCGGCCGAGTGAGGAGATAGATCATGCTCGTAGGTCACCAGCCCAGGGAATTTCTGCTGTCGGTCGAGGGACTGACGGTTTCGTTCGACGGCTTCAAGGCGGTCAACGATCTCTCTTTCTATGTCGATGAAAACGAAATCAGGGTCATTATCGGCCCCAATGGCGCCGGCAAGACGACGGTGCTCGATCTGATCTGCGGCAAGACCCGGGCGACATCAGGTTCGATTCATTTCCGTGACAAGGATCTCACGAAAATGAAGGAGAATCAGATCGTGCAGGCCGGTGTCGGCCGCAAGTTCCAGAATCCGTCGATCTACGAGGATCTTACCGTGTTCGAGAACCTCGAGATTTCGTTTCCCCGCGGCCGTACCGTGTTTGGTGCGCTGACGTTCACGCGCGACGCCATCGTGCGCGACCGTGTCCACGAAGTGGCAGAAATGATCTTCCTGAAAGACCGGCTGAACGTGAGTGCCGAACTGCTCAGCCACGGCCAGAAGCAGTGGCTCGAAATCGGCATGCTGTTGATTCAGGATCCCGAACTGCTGATGCTGGATGAGCCGGTAGCCGGCATGAGTGTCAGCGAACGCGTCAAGACCGCCGAGCTTCTCAATCGGATCATCAAGGACCGTTCGGTGCTGGTGATCGAGCACGACATGAAATTCGTCGAGGACATCGCCCACAAGGTCACGGTGCTGCATCAAGGCCAGATCCTGTCTGAAGGCACGATGGAGCACGTCAAGAACGATCCGAAGGTCATCGAAGTCTATCTCGGGCACTAGCGCATGATCCTGGAAAGCGACGTCCGGTTTCCGGGCACCATGCGTGGCGAAGGACAAGGAGCACGTTGATGCTGGCTATCTCCGATTTGCATGTCGCCTACGGCCAGAGCGAAGTGCTGCACGGCCTCAACGTGTCAGTCGCGCCCAACGAGATCGTCGCGATCATGGGCCGCAACGGCATGGGCAAGACCACGCTGATGAAGTCGCTGATGGGAATCGTGCCCACCAGAAGCGGCTCGGTGAACATGGAAGGCGCCGAGCTCAGTAAGCTGAAGAGCTATGAGCGGGTGGCAAGGGGCCTGGCCTATGTGCCGCAAGGCCGCATGATCTTCTCTGCCATGACGGTCAAGGAAAATATCGAAACCGGCCTCGTCGCGTCGGGCGAAAAGGAAGTGCCGGGCGACCTCTATGAGTTGTTTCCGGTGCTGCTGGAGATGAAGGGCCGCCGCGGCGGCAACCTTTCCGGAGGTCAGCAGCAACAACTGGCGATCGCGCGGGCGCTGGCCACCAAGCCCAAGGTGCTGCTGCTGGATGAGCCGACCGAAGGTATTCAGCCTTCGATCATCAAGGAGATGGCCCGCACCCTGAAGCGGATCCGCGACACCCGCGGCCTTTCCATCATCGTCTCCGAACAGGTGCTGAGCTTCGCGCTCGACGTCGCCGACCGCGTGCTCGTCATCGAGAACGGCGAGATCGTCCGCGACGAAGTGCGCGACGGCATCGATGCGGGGCAGATCGCCAAATATTTGTCAGTTTAACCATGCAAGACTTGCAACCAGAGGGGAGACTCCGATGCCAGATACACTGATCAAGGTCGATCTCACGCAGTCGGCCTACGACAACGACATGATACACAACCGCTGGCATCCCGACGTTCCGATAGTGGCGTGGGTCAGTCCGGGCGATGACTTCATCGTCGAGACCTACGACTGGACCGGCGGTTTCATCAAGAACAACGATTCTGCCGACGACGTCCGCGACATCGACCTGTCGATTGTGCATTTTCTGTCCGGCCCGATCGGTGTCAAGGGCGCTGAGCCCGGCGATCTCCTGGTGGTCGATCTGCTCGACATCGGCCCGAAGAAGGAGAGCCTGTGGGGCTTCAATGGCTTCTTCTCCAAG
>Ga0210410_10004491_pt1 | contig 12223 bp, 17 predicted proteins | sample IncBWC4MmetaG_FD_161058 | JGI IMG/M metagenome (GOLD analysis project Ga0210410, IMG submission 161058) | Forest soil microbial communities from Barre Woods Harvard Forest LTER site, Petersham, Massachusetts, United States - Inc-BW-C-4-M | ecosystem: Environmental > Terrestrial > Soil >... | reverse complement strand
GTGCAGACACATTGTTGCCGTTTTCTTAACCGTTTAGGTGGCAAGACGTTTTTCGATACGCCGGTCCGGAATCAGCCAGATCAGTGCAGCCAACACAAAGATCGCCTGAGCGATCCAGGTTGCACGTGACGTTGCAAGGATCGCCACGACGTACAGCACTGATGATAGCTTTCCCTTCCAATCGCGCCCGACTGCCTTTTTGAGAATCGAATCGTGCCCTTGGGCGCGAATGATCGCCTGCTGAAGCACGAGGTAGGCGATCGCAGCCATCAACAACACCGCCCCATAAAGGGCGGTAGGCGCAGCGGTGAAATGGTTCTGCCCCATCCATCCGGTGGCGAACGGAAACAGCGACAGCCAGAACAACAGGTACAAGTTGGCCCACATCATTGCCCCTGTCACCGCCGTAGCCGCGTGCAGCATGTGATGATGATTGTTCCAGTAGATGCCCACATAAATGAAACTCAAGACATAGCTGAAGAACGTCGGTACGAGCGGCACCAAGTCTTCCAGACGGTCGCCGTGCGGGACCTTCATCTCCAAGACCATGATCGTGATGATGATCGCGATCACTCCATCGCTGAATGCCTCTAAGCGTCCCTTCGTCATCTGTCCCTCCCGTACCTGAGAGTTAACGCGAAATCTGACGAGAACGCGAGGCTTTGGCAGTGATCCCAGGCTAGGCGTTAGATCGGTTGTTCAAATGAGAGGCTATCGAATCGACGGAAGCCACTCGATCCGCGCGATTCTTCCCTGACTTCAGCGTTAGAGGGAGCTAGCCAAGTCCTTTGATTTCTTATGCAGCAGCCCGCCGGATTGGCCCCCCTTGTGCGATCTCCGCGCACGTGGCCGCACATTGACGGCACGCTTGAGCACACTTCCTCACCGTTTCGCCATCGTATTTTTCGCACTCTGATGCACAGGCTGTGCATAGCTCCGAACAGATACGGCACACCCGGTGAGCGAACTCAGAGCTGCCCGTAAGTAGGGCTACGCAGGTTCGGCACAATTCAAGACATTCGTTACAGAGCCGGATGCAGTCCCTCATCATGGTCGGATCTTCGTTCAGGGACTCAGCGCGGCATTGAGAGCACCAGCGTGAGCACTGCAAACACTCCTCTATACATCGCTCGACTGCTTGATTTGGAATCGTCTGCGCATTGGTCTGCATGATCTGCCTCTCGGTTTCCGATTGAGGTGTTGGATACCGCCATTCGTATTGCAACAGAATTGTGACAACCCATCTCATCGTTGTGACGCGACGTGCCGGTGCGCGGAAGAGGGGGATGCCACAAAGCGGACTCTCACCTCGTCGTTCTCTATGACAAGGCAACTCCACTAAGTGTGACAAGAGATGTATCGAAAAATCCGAGCAGCGGCCGTCACAAATCGGGGCCGCGATTGGTCTCTAATGCAGGAAGTCGCAACGAGTTGCTAAGTCAGAGAGGCCTACACAATGTCGATCAACGTTAATAACGACAAGAACATTCCGATTGATCCAGACGCTTGCTACGAGGAAGTGGCTAGTCAGGAGGAGCTGTACCTCGAAGAGACAGAGGACGAAGTAGTTGCGATTTTAACCTCTTACGTTTCATCCGCATCGAAAAGCGACCGCTCCACAATAATAGATATTTGCGCGGAGCGAGAATCCGATTTGGAGATCGAGAGGGTGACGACCGACTTAACGAGCCCGCCCATGGTCGGGAACCCGGATGAACAGCTAGTTGAGGCCGCCGAAGAATTGATTACTGGCGATTCAGATGATCCACCACTCAACGAAGACTCAATCTAGGAGATGCTGAACCACTCACCTGCCAGAGGCTCGGATCAATGAGTTGACCCTTGATGGGGTTGGGGAGATAAAATATGCCAATTCGCGATGGCAGAGGAACCACAAGCTCCTTCCTCCGCTCGCCTTGGGGTAGAAGCCGGCGAATACGACGATGGCCTTTCAGCTTTCGCGGGCGTGCGTCCGCGTCTGTTCGGCATCGCCTACCGCATGCTCGGAAGTGCGGCGGAGGCCGAGGATGTCGTGCAAGACGTTTGGTTGCGGTGGCAGTCTACCAATCGAAAAGTGGTTGAGAATCCACCTGCATTCCTAGCGACGACAACCACACGACTCTGTATCAATCTCGCCCAGTCCGCCCACGCGCGTCACGAAACCTACGTCGGAACCTGGCTTCCCGAACCGGTGGATACTAGCAGCGATCCCGGACTAGGCGCAGAGCGCAGTGAGGCACTGAAGCTTGCAGTCCTGCTGCTCCTGGAGAAACTCTCTCCCACAGAACGTGCCGCCTATGTTCTGCGCGAGGCGTTCGATTATTCCTACGACCAGATCGCATCAATTTTGCAGATGGAGGAAGCCAACGTCCGCCAACTCGTCTCTCGTGCTCGCAAACATATCGCCGATGGCCGCCGCAAATCCGTCAGTTCAAACGAGCAACGGCGCCTTCTGGAAGCCTTTGTCACTGCCGCGCAGAAAGGAGACATGGCCGCTCTGGAAGGGCTCCTCGCAGAGGATGTTGTCTCTTACGCAGACGGTGGTGGACTTGTGCGCGCGGCGGGAGTCCCAGTCTCTGGTCGCGAACGTGTGAAAACGTTCGTTGAGGCTGTCTCCACATATTTCTGGAAAGGCGTGAGTGTTGCCTTTGTAGAAGTAAATGGCCAGGCAGCTGTTCTCGTGTCGCGCGGTGGCGTACCTGCGACGCTCGGGACAATTGATGCCTCGGCACAAGGCATCGATCAGATCATGTGGTTCCTGAGGCCAAGCAAGCTTACTGCCGTCTCAAAGTCAGGCCAAGATCTGAGCGAGGGTCACACGCCAGGACCGGCAGCGGCCTAGTGCCGCCAACGACTGTGATGCCACTGACGACACGGTGCATTAGTGATCAGAAGCTGAGAACATACAAGGAGTTCAAATGCAATCTGAAATTAAGGTAGGGCAACGTTTCAAGTTCAATATATTGTCCGACAACCGTGCGCCAGAGCGGCAGGCGGTAGTAGCTCGCGTACTCTCTAATAGCGAGGAAGCACTCGGGCCGGAGGTGGACTTCTATTTTGCATATTGGGTGGAGGCTCACGAACTTCCAGAAACAGGGGTTCCGACAACGTTGGTGTTTGAGCGTGGAACTGACGGAAACGTATACCTCGACGGATGTCAGGTTAGCATAACTCTGCTGACGTGATCTTCCGCTTAGGAACATCGACGTTCTGTCCCAGCTCTCTGCCGTAATGTCGCGGACGTGGCTGGTGTGTTGTCGCGGCACGGGCAAGAGCGCCGTTGCAGCACTCAGCGATCGCATGCGTTTTTGAAATGTTAGGTTCAAGTCACAAAGGCATACCTTTCGTCGAACCCAACATTCACTGATTGCACTGGAGAAGCTCATCATTGCTGGACGCTGCCGTTCTCGTTTGACTCATTCCATGCCATAAGTTGCGGTGCCAGTCGGGATGTTGCGATTCATCAAATCTGCGTCAGCTGCCGAGCGCACCCATGCGCCGGCCGATTTCATCCACTCGTTTCCTCCGGCTACCGAGCTGATTTTGGTCGGCGCTTCCCCAGAAAAACGCCAACTACACAAAAATCGCCAGCGACCTCATGGACACGAACCTGTGGCCCGCCCACGGCCAGATGATTAGTTGGGAGGACGCCAAGCAAATGGAACTGGAAGTTGAATACCTGCACCCGCAGAGTACGGTATGGCGCGATTACTGGAGTCTTTGCTGTCTTCAGCGCCTCGCGGTAAAAGATATGCAGAAACTGTTTGAAGCGGATTACGCGGGCCTGCCAATGGAAAGCTCATCTTAGGTAAAGGTTCACGAGCGTGTAATAACGTCCTTTAATCATTCACGATCGAGAGGGCTTTCACATGATTGGTTCAACTGCCTGGAATTAAGCGCACAATTGGCACCCGGCCCTCTGACAGCAAGCGGATTTCTCGCGGCTCTTAGCGAATGGTCGGCTGATCGGCCGTGAGTACGTCGAACGACTTTCTGGAATAGTAACGCAACCGCTCGCGCCGTTAGGTTATGTGGAGAGGATTTGAAGAATTACAGGCGGTGTCATCCGAGAGTTTCTTGGCATCGACATTCAATACGGCGAATGCCAGCTCTCACCCGGCCCCATGTCCCTCAGTTCTTGGCGCAGAATCTTGCGGGCGCGTTCGAGTGCAACATTCTCGATTCGCGGTATCGGGACACAGCGCTGATACCAGCATGCAAACCACTCAACATAGTAGTCCATGAGGCCCCCAACATGTACGGAAGTTTCCTCCGGGTCGCCAGCGGGACGCGTTTCTCGGATAATCTTGTCCCAATCTCCTTCTGGGTCGCAGCGCCACCAGTCAGGTTTGTGCTTGCGGACAAGTTCTTTGGTCGCTGGAATTGTGAGAATCTCCTCGAAAAATACATCCCACGTCCAAGGGTTAAGGGTTTCTTTAATCCACTTCGTCACAGTCCGAGTGAGCTTATCGGTTAACTTTCGCGCCGGCCTTCCCCTCGAGAGTCTCTTGATCTGGCGTCGAAATTGAGATCTTCGCCGCTCCCATGCCAATATCTTTTTGGCGCCTGTACCGGCGAACATAGCCGGATCGGCGGATATTCTGCCAAGAATCTCGTAGTCACGAATCCTCTTTTCTGAGCACGGTAGAACACTCTCGAGTTCCTTTAGAGTGTAATCGGAACGCAGCAGATTAATCGCTTTACCCTTCTGGTATTTATCGGTTGCGTTCCAGTTGTCACAAATTGCTTGGATTCGCGGGTCGGCCGCAGGGTCGGCATAGTTGCGCTGCGTTCCTGTTTTTGATCTTCTTGTCATTTCTATCGGAGATTGTTGCGGCCCAGTTGGACCAACTCGATGCTGTCATGTCTCTCCTATGTCCGCAGTGATTGTCATCACCTGCTGGGCAATCACCCGCGAGTCGCACGTGTGCTCGCCAACACCTGAGAGTTGCGTAGGAGTCCAACTGCAGAACTCGGTCAAAAGGGTCTGGGTCAGACTTGAAACGAATGTGAGTCGATTCGACGGGGGGGTACGAATTGAGGTCTTGGACGAAAAGATTAAAACTAGGGGGGTACGAAGAAAACGCAGATTCTTGCACTAAGTTCTGTTCTATGTTTCCCCTAGATGAAAGTTGGCAATGACCGCGCTCAAAAAATGATCTGGGAGGACGTTGTACAGGCGTTTTTCTTGGGCTGTTGAAGAGACGAAAGCTCGTAAGTGGTTGAAGTTGCTGGATCGGAAATTTCCACAGGCGAGGACATATACTATCAGGGACGAGCTTTGCACCACAAATGGTGCACAAGGCGTGGCCCAAGTTCCACAAATGTCTTGCAACCCTCTATTTTGGGCCCTCGCCACACAATTACAGCGACGTTCGTTAGGGACCGACGCCCAATTTTTTTGTACTAGGGAGCCCGACGAAGGCGGGCGGCCGGGAAGAGAGAACTCCCTACCTCTTTATATAATGTTGTATTTTGCTCTTTGCGGGCAAAACGCACCGCCATGGCGGGCGTGACTTGAATGCTCGGCAAATTCTCGCTCATAACTATTAAATTCCTCCTTCTGATCTGTGGTTCTTAATCCACACCTTGTGTTACAGCTCAGGCGGCCGTTTCCGGCCGCCTGTTTTCATTGGGTTGTGAAGAGCTCTGCGCGATCCCTTTTGGTGCACCGCCGAGAACCCGCCGGATGGTGGTTCGGGAAGCGCGGTAGGTGCGCGCCAGTTCTCCCAGACTCAGGCCGCGACCGCGATCACGAACGATCGACTCGCGGTCGAGTTCGAGTGGTCTGCGACCGATGTGCCGGCCTTCGAGCCTGGCCCGGCGCATGCCGGCACGCACGCGTTCGATGATCAAGTTGCGCTCCAGCTCGCCAATCGCACCGATGATCACGATCAGCGCACGGCCGAGCGCAGCCGAAGTGTCGATGGCTTCGCGGAAGCTGATGAACTCGATGCCGAGCTTGCTGAGTTCATCGAGTACTTCGATCAAGTGGCGAACCGAGCGAGCCAGGCGATCGAAGCTCCAGATCAGCAGCACGTCGACCTTACCTCGGCGAGCATCGGCCATCAATTGGTCCAGCCCGGGCCGTTTGGCCCGGGCCCCGCTGATGCCGTGGTCGATGTAGGTCTCGGTGATGGCGAACCCGCGCTGTTCCGCCAACTGGCGCAGATCAAGCAGCTGGGTGTCGCAGTTTTGGTCGCTCGTCGAAACGCGCGCGTAGAGGGCCGCGCGCTTCACAGCAGTTCCTCCACGCCTTCTTCCATGCGTTCGAGCTCGACCAGGCGCAGATGCAGGTTCAAGAGATAAGCCCAATACGGCGCCGCGCTGGTCAGTTCCGCCTGCCAGGCCAACTGATGCTCGTCGGCAGAGCACTGGATGTACCGACGAATCTCGTCAGGTGTAGGCGGGGTGGTGGGTGAGTTCTGGGTTGTCTTCCTCCGACAGGGGCGCTTCACTTGCGCCCCCGTTTCTTCGGCAAAGCTGCCGCGTTGGGGTGCTTGGCTACAAACTGCCGGATGGCCTCCAGCAGCACTTCGGTCATTTCGACGCCTTCCAACGCACAAGCGGTCTTGAAAGCACGGTGTAACTCGGGCGGTACGATCAGACTCATACGCTTATAAACCTCCGTCATCTGCGCATTTGGCCTACCTCCTTTCTGGGGCGCCAAGGGCGGCGCGCAAGCCATGATTTAATGGTATATACATATATACCATGCTGGAGGTGCTCCGTCAAGCAGCAAAGACGACATCCGTCCCCAGTTCCAGCAGGATTTCAACCTCACCACCGATGCCACCGGCGTCTTCAACTCCACCCTCACCCGTGATATCGCTGTTCCGGTCAACGCCACCGTCGATGAGCTCGACAACATCCCGCTCTCCGAAGTCCAGGGCTTCAAGGAACCCGCTCTGCCCTGGTACTCCGACCAGGCTCTGCCCTTCGATATCACGGTCGCCGCGGCCAACGAATATGGCGCCGCCGCTTCGGCGAAACTGTTCGGAGTGGAGATCCTGAACGAAGGCTTCGGATCGTCCGTCGAAGACTCGGTGCTTGAGATGCAGGCGACCTTCGTCGCCCGCTCGGTCGCGCCGCTCCAGGCGGTCGGCCCCTTGGATCTCGTTTCTTGCGATCCACTGCTTACTTGAAGTCTGAACCACTAGGGGTTACACGTGTGGACGAAAGCAATCCCGCCCTCGCGCGTCTGGACCATCGCTCGACAGCTGCACCGCGGGCCGTTCGGTTCTCGCCTTCCAAAGACCCTGATTCTGAGATCAGCGGACGAGCACCGGGAGAGGACCACTCGCGCAGGCCTGGCCCGCGGTCAAAGCAGAAGGGCTGCCGGTTTCTCGTGCAGGCTGAGCGATGGGTTTAAGCAACACTTTGCAGGGTGGGTCAAAGGAAGAGGGGCTGAAGAAGGGAGCGATGACCACTTGGCTGGAGCTGATCCCAGAAGACCGGGCAGGTAGGGGGGATGAAAAATACAACATTATATAAAGAGGTAGGGAGTTCTCTCTTCCCGGCCGCCCGCCTTCGTCGGGCTCCCTAGTACAAAAAAATTGGGCGTCGGCCCGGTGAGTGTGCAGGTTGCGGGAGTTGCTTTCTCTGAGGACCGGCGTTCATGAGTGCAAATGGGAGATTTATCGCTCCGCCGATGTGAGACTTCACAACTGATTGGCTTTCATTGACTCGCACTAGCGTCGCGCATACCATGCAGGCGCGCCATGATCGGCCAAACCATCTCGCACTACCGCATCGTCGAGAATCTTGCCACCGGAATGGGCTTGTCTACCAGGGCTGAGGACACTCGATTGCATCGCTTCATCGCCTTGATGAGAGGATTTATCCGCTCGTTTGCCAATTCACGCACCCTCGCTGCGGTGGCCATTCTGCTGCCTGCGCTGTTGCTCGCAGCAGATGTAGACACAAGGTTCCACAATGCTCCGGCTTCGGCGCAGGCGGCAAAGAACCCGTACGCAGGCCAAGAGGAGGCCGTGCAGGCTGGACAAAAGCTGTATGCGCGCAACTGCCTGTCGTGCCACGGGAAGACGGGAAATGGCACGGGCAAGGAGCCGTCGCTGGTGGACGGAAGGCTCGATTCTGTGACACCGGGTGAAGTGTTCTGGTTCATTACGCGGGGCGACAAAGAGAACGGCATGCCCGCCTGGGGGTCTTTGCCAGCTAAACAGCGTTGGCAGATCGTAACCTATGTAAAGTCGATGGGAACTCCTCAGGGAACGTCGCAAGCCGCGCAGGAGGCAAACGCGCCGCCGTCATCCGACACGAACACATCGAAGCTGAAGGCACCGCCGCCGACCCCGCCCTTCACCGATTTTCGTTACGAGAAACCGGGAACGTCTCACAAGATCACGGTGAACGATCTACCTGAACCTTATGCGACCAAATCGGCGTCCAAATTTCCATTCCCGGTTGCCCGACCGGAAAACGTGTGGCCGTCGGCGCCGGCCGGATTCAAGGTGGAATTGTATGAGGCTGGGCTCGACAATCCCCGGACCTTGCGCGCAGCTCCGAACGGCGACATTTTTCTTGCGGAAACCGATCCCGGGCGCATCCGTGTGTTTCGCGGGCTAACCGCCGACGGCAAACCTGAGCAGTCGGCGATCTTCGTTAGCGGCCTGAAACAGGTGTATGGTCTGGCCTTCTATCCTCCGGGTCCCGATCCGCAATGGTTATACGTGGGCAGCGAAGCCGAAGTAGTTCGTTTCCCTTACCACAACGGCGATTTGAAGGCGAGCGGATCGCCGCAACACATCGCTGATTTGCCAAAGAGCTGGTTCGGGCACACGACGCGGGCGGTGGAATTTTCGCGCGACGGCAAGAAAATGTTTGTCGCGGTAGGTTCCGGATCGAACGTGGACGACCCTGACACACACCCCGGAGAGAAGAACCGTGCCGACATTCTGGTTTGCAATCCTGAGAGTTGCGTGCTGAGCGTGTATTCCTACGGCATTCGCAACGCGGGAGGTGGGATTGCGGTGAATCCTCAGACGGGCGAGTTGTGGTGTTCGGTGAATGAGCGCGACGGATTGGGCGACAATCTCGTCCCTGACTACATCACGCACGTGCAAGAAGGCGGATTCTACGGCTGGCCGTGGTGGTACATGGGTGGGCATCAGGACCCGCGGCACCAGGGCAAGCATCCGGAGTTGAAAGACAAAGTCATCGTGCCGGATGTGCTGCTGCAGCCACACATCGCGTCGCTGGAGTTTACTTTTTATCAAGGCCAGCAGTTCCCCGTCGTGTACAAGGGAGACATTTTCGCCTCCGAGCATGGCTCCTGGAACAAAGCGGTGCGCGTGGGCTATGAAGTGATTAGAGTGCCGCTGCACCAGACCGGACACGCTAGCGGCGAGTATGAAGATTTTCTCACCGGCTTCGTGCTGCCAGACGGCAAGGTATGGGGGCGTCCGGTAGGCATAACCGTGGCTTCGGATGGATCGCTGTTGGTGAGCGATGATACGTCAAACTCTGTGTGGAGAGTTAGCTACAAGGGAAAGTGATGGGGCACTCGCTGCTGACAAAGATTTCCTCACCCTCTGGAAAGACGCCGACCCCGACATCTCCATCGTGAAAGAAGCCAAGACGATTACACTCACTGACCCGGTTGTGAGAGTATTGGCTTATTTTTCAACGTACCCCGAAGAACTCTTCCGCGCCCGGTCATGGACGACAAGCTTCCGTTTTGCCGCTCCCGAAATCTTCCGCGCGATGACTTCTCCGTCCACTCCAGATTCCAGAATGTTAGAGTGGTTTCTCATAGTCGGCAGTGTCACAGGCCGCAATGCCTCTCCACAAGATAACTCGCAGTACCGTTCAGGAATTCTTCCAGCAGCAGCAAGTCCTGGTTTTCGCTGCCGTTGTCGTCTTCGCAGTCTTGTCCGTACTGAAGGTATCGACACATCTCTGGGCCAACGTAGTGTTCGCTTTGTGCATTGGGAATCTCATGTTTCCCATCATGAAGTGCTTGGGGCGATACTATTCCCGGCTTGCCTTTCCCCTGAATTGGGTCGTGGGCCTACTGGTTCTTGCTGTCGTCAGCCTTGGAACCGTGATCGTGGCCACCGGCATCATTTACACGTCGTTCATGCAGTATGCAATGCGAACGGCCTCGAATGTGACCGCGGATATCCGCCTCGGCACTCTCGTCACTTTCATTGTTGGAGTTCTTTACCAGGTGTACTCAAGCATGAAATCCAAGCTCGAATCGCAGAATGTAGTGCTCCAGGCAGCGGTGCAAACTGGGATTTCACAACTTGAACAGCAGGAAAAGGAACTCGAAACCGCTAGAGAGATTCAAGCCAGACTCATTCCCGCGCAGATTCCTCAGTTACCAGATCTAGAAATCGTTGGAAGCTACCAACCCGCCCGGCTTGTGGGAGGTGACTATTTTGACGTCATCAAATTCACTGAGACTAGCGTTGCTGTTTGCGTTGCCGACGTTGTGGGCAAAGGGATCGCGGCCGCGCTTCTCATGGCAAACGTTCAAGCTGTCGTGAAGGCATTCGCTGCAGAGACCGTGGATCCCTCTGAAATCTGCACGCAGCTCAACCGCGTGCTGTGCACCAATCTAGCGCCCGATAAATTCGTCACATTTTTCTACTGCGTTATTGACACGGCCGCCAAGACCTTGCGGTACAGCAACGCGGGACACTGTTTTCCCCTGTTACATCGCTCCCGAGGTGATGTGGAGGTCCTCGGTGACGGCGGAATCGTTCTGGGAATATTCCCCGATGCGAAGTATTCGGATGTGGCGGTGCAGATCGATCCTGGAAACAAGCTGCTCCTGTTTACGGATGGAATCACAGAGGCCACGAACACTCGCGGTGAAGAATACGGTGAGGACAGATTGCGACAGGAACTTGATGACGATGCAAGCGGAGAGACTGCGACGCTGCATCGCAAATTGATGCAGGACGTATCACAGTTTTGCCAAGGCAACTTTGCCGATGACGCAACGCTCGTCCTGATTTCCTTCCTGCCTTCGGCGAAGGCTCCTGTGATCCAATAAGTAGAAGCAAGGTTCACCTCCGGCTTCGGTAACCCAGACCGTGCACCAGTAGCGGCGAGCGCGTGGCAGGCTTTCAGTAGAGAGCGAAGCAAGGGTACCGAAACAAGGTTGTTGACGGAACCATGTAGTTACGCTCATTGACTCGTTGTGAGTGTAACCGAGATTTTTCGCCAATTGACGCACTAGATTCCCTTTGTTATAGCTCGCTATTCCGGCTCGTCGGTCGATGGAGGTCTTCTATGTCGTCTTCGACTCGCGTTCTTCCTGTTCTGTTCCTTTCGCGCAAGTTGCGAATCCGTTCTCTGCTGCTGGCGATCACGTTGGCAGCCTGCGTTCCTTCTGGAGCTGGCGCGAGCCATTCCCACTCCGTGACCCCGGACGGAGCTGCCTCGGTCGACCAAGCCGTGCGCGCGTTCATGCAAACCGTCTCCCATTCCGTCACTCAGGATGGCCCCATGGCTTGGATCAAGTATTTCGATGCGAGTCCCGCATTCTTTATGGCGGTCAACGGCCAGATGGCATTCCCGAATAGTGCCGCCGCACAGGAAGGTACTCGCAAGTTCGCCCAAACCATCCGTCACATTGAATTGAAGTGGGGAGACGATCTGCGCGTCGATCCGCTCACCAACGAGTTCGCCGTGGTCGCGGTCTCATGGCGCGAGATTCAAGTCGATACCGCCGGGCACAGCGTTACCGAAACGGGATACTTTACCGGACTTGCAGAGTATCGCGAAGGGTACTGGCAGTTCCGCGACGCTCACTGGTCCTCACCCGTTTCCTCCCAGTAGTCTCTGACGGTTCGGCAACGCCACGACCGGCGTTCGCAATCGAGGCCGCGAACAAGCTGGCTTCATGTTGCTCGGGTGATGAAGATCGAACAAATCAAAGTTCGCTTCTTCGAGCAAAGCCTAAAATTCCGGCCAGCCCCTGTGCGAAACGAACCTCGACTCCTTGTTCCTTGATACACCGGCAAAGACTTCCTCACCCTCTGAAAGACGCCGACCCTGACATTCCCATCCTGAGGGCAATCCAAAGCCGAGTATGCGAAGATGCAATAGTCAACCGATGCTAACAGGCGTGTCTGTTGAAAAATCTCAGTTCACGACGCACTTGTTTGTCCCTGCCAGTCTCCTGGTTATTCACTTTCTTTGTTTCTCTAGGCCAGGCTCATGCAGTTGCAATCTGCGGGGTTGGCTT
>Ga0210410_10004489_pt1 | contig 12225 bp, 11 predicted proteins | sample IncBWC4MmetaG_FD_161058 | JGI IMG/M metagenome (GOLD analysis project Ga0210410, IMG submission 161058) | Forest soil microbial communities from Barre Woods Harvard Forest LTER site, Petersham, Massachusetts, United States - Inc-BW-C-4-M | ecosystem: Environmental > Terrestrial > Soil >... | reverse complement strand
CGACGAGCGCGACCGCGAGTTCATCACCGGCGAACGTACCCCGGAAGGTTTCTTCCGCCTCAAGCCCGGAACCGGTCTTGCTCACTGCATCAAGCGCGGCATCGCCTTTGCCAGATACGCCGATCTGCTGTGGTGGGAAACCTCGACGCCCAACCTCGAAGAGGCAAGGCAGTTCGCGGAAGCCGTCCACAAGGTCTACCCCGGCAAGATGCTGGCTTACAATTGTTCGCCGTCGTTCAACTGGGAGGCCAATATCGACAAGGCGACGATCGCGAAATTCCAGCGCGAGATCGGCGCGATGGGCTACAAGTTCCAGTTTGTGACCCTGGCGGGCTTCCACTCGCTCAACCACGGCATGTTCGAACTGGCGCGCGGCTACAAGGCCGAAGGCATGGCAGCCTATTCCCGCCTGCAGCAGGCCGAGTTCGCCTCGGAAAAGTTCGGCTATTCGGCGACGCGCCATCAGCGCGAAGTCGGCACCGGCTATTTCGATCTGGTGTCGACTACCATCACCGGAGGCACCTCATCGACCACCGCGCTTCACGACTCGACCGAGGCCGCGCAGTTCAAGGCACCCGATGCCGACATCCACGTTCAGGCAGCGGAATAGACGGAGGCTATCATGACGCATGGCAGTAATTTCTGGGTCATCGGCGGCGAGTTCGGTTCGATGAACTTCCACAAGCTTGTGGAAGGCTCCGCCCAGGTCAAAGGTCCGTTCAAAACCCGCAAGGAGGCCGAAGATTGCTGGCGGGAGGTCTCGGAAGAGAATCGCCACAAGGCCGGCGTACGCTTCTCCATCGTGGAAGAGCCCTCGCGCGTGACGGCCTGATCGCTGAAGAAACCTGCAGCACAGAGCGGTTCCCATCGCCAGCCGGCGAGGGGGCCGCTCTTCCCGCGTATCGGCACTTGGTGTAAGTCTTTGGGAACAAACGCCCTTTGCGGGCGACCTGGTTGCTGATAGGTTAACGGTGTTCCGATCCACCAGGGCAAGGGCGACCAGGCGTATGTCAGACGCACAAAATTCCGGTAGCGAGGCGGTCGGTGATGGGCGTCCGATGCGGCTGCGGGACGCGCTGCGGCGCGCGCGGATCGAGGCCGCCGATCGCACCGGCGTCGTCGTCGACTTGCGCGATGCCGAGGTTGCGCGGCTTGAAATTCTCAACGACGCCCTCGACCCGTTGTTCGCGCAGATCCCCGATACCATCGACCTGTTCGATCGCGGCATCAGCCAGGGTGAGACGCCACGGCTGTGGATCGACGTGGTGGCCCACGTCGTGATGGGGCGCGACAAGCGGATCTATCGCTTCGTGCAGGACACGCGTTTTGGCCGGATCGTGCTCGCGGAATCTCACGACGTTCCCGTCATCGTCAGCGCTGTAACCGACTACGTCGCCCGCCGCATGGTCGAGCGCGAGCGTGCGATGGTGGCAACTCCGACGCCGGCACCTGCCGTTACCGAGAGACCGCGCCGCAGCCGTTTCTGGCCGTTCGCGCTCGGCTTCATCCTCGGCGCAGCCGCGCTGTTCGCGCTGGCGCTGCTTGCAAGCCTGGGCAGTCGGTAGGGATCATTGTCGCGCGCACTGACGTTATATCAGCCGTATCTGCCTGATCTCCCGCACCCGAAACGCATCGTTGATGCCGCGAACTGTCAGACCGCAGCGCCATGCATCACCGTCGCGTTTGATCGAAAACAGGTTATAGGCAGCGGCGGGATAGCGACCATGCGCGAGCGAGGAGGCCGAAGGCACGCCGATCGCCGGAATGGAGCCCTGCGGCCCGTCGATAAAAATCGTGGAATGAACGTGATCGTGGCCATGCAGCACCAGCTCGACACCATGTTGTCGCAGCAGCGCCAACAGCTCCGCGGAATCGGTGAGCCTCTTGGCGTGTGCATCCGAGCGCAGGGGATGATGGATCAACAGGATCCGGAACACCTTCTCGAGAGAAAGTTTCGAAAGGATTTGGGCAAGCGCGTCCAGCTGGCTGCGGCCAAGCCACCCCGTCGCCATGAAGGGTGGGGTCGGGACCGCCGAGGATACGCCGATCAACGCGAGCGGACCGCGGCGGCGTACCGCCGGAAACGTCGCAGCCCGGCCGGCCATATCATCGCCGACCACATAGTCGCACCAGGCATCGACAAAACAGTGTTTGGCCGTGCGGACATAGGCGTCGTGATTGCCGGGAATGACCGTGACGAGATCGGGCGAGCCAACGCTCCGCAGCCAGGCGCGGGATGCGGCAAACTCGGCTTCGAGCGAGAGATTGACGATATCCCCGGTTATCGCGATGTGATGCGGCGATTGCGCCAGCATGTCCGACAAAAGCACATCGAGCACGTCACGCCGGTGAAACCTGTGGCGGTTGCGTCTCCAGTTGAGATAGCCGAGCACGCGCTTGCTGGCGAGCTCGGAAAACCGCGGAGCCGGCAGCGGCGGAAGATGGGGATCGGAAAGATGGGCGAGAGTGAAGGCGCCCATTAATTGCCGCCCATGACTATTGCCCGCGCCAAGAGTTGCCGCATGATCGCCCTTACCATCATCCCGCAAATTCCCGGAATGTATTGGCAAGCCGTCGGCCGCGATGCAAGGATCAACGGCGATAAAAGAGATGTTCCGAGGTTTCCGTGAGGATTGCTGCACAGAACCTGCGAAAGGGCTTCGAGCCGGCGCTGCGCCGCCTCTTCCATATCTATTGGTGGCTGGTCCGCGGCATGACGCTCGGGGTCCGCGCAGTGGTGCTCGATCATGAAACCCGAGTGTTCCTCGTCAAACACAGCTACATCAGCGGTTGGCACCTGCCGGGCGGAGGCGTCGAAGCCGGCGAAACCTTTCGCCAAGCCTTGGCTCGCGAACTGGCGGAGGAGGGCCGAATCGAGCTTGTGGGCGAGCCGATGCTGCACGGTCTGTTCCTCAACAGCCACGTTTCCAGGCGAGATCATGTCGCCGTCTATCTGGTCCGGCATTTCAGGCAAGACCGCTTGCCCGAGCCGAACCGGGAGATCATTGCCTGCGGGTTTTTCGAGACGGGGGCGCTGCCCGCCGAGACGACAAGCGGTACTCGCCTGCGGATATCGGAAGTGATCGAGGCCCGCGCGCCGATTGCAACCTGGCGGTAGGTTTTGCGGGGTTTGTTGAATTTGCCGACAAACGCATGTACATGCCGCGCCGGGATCGAACGATGCATTATTTGAAGATCGCCTGCGGCTTCGTCTGCCTTCTGGTGTTTGCCAGCAATGTCTGGTCAATGTCGCACTGGAGCGAGAGTCGCGGTGTCTATGATGACATCTGCTATCTGCGGCAGGCCCATCTGTTCCAGAGATTTGGGCTCCGCGCTCTGGATACCGACATCGCCCGGGATGATGATGGCTATTTGGCCTCAAAACTGAAGGAGATCGGTTACGATCGCTGGGCGGATCCGGCGGCAGCTCCCTGCCACACCCTCATGCCGCAATCGGAAAAGCGGGTGATGCAATATCCGCCGGGGACCGGTTTCCTGTTGGCGTTCTTTCCGCAGGGGTTTCAGGTAATCCCGCTATATGTTTCGGCGACGCTGATCGTTTTTGCATTGGCGTTGCTGGCCATTTTTCTTGCGCGCGGTCCGTCCTCAGTTGCGGTCGCGACGGCGTTTGGGTGCCTTGCGATTTATCTGATGGTCAACCCGACAAAGGCGAGCTATTCGATGGCGCCCACAATGGCAGCCTGCGCGCTTGCCGGGTTTCTCACTGCAAGCTTCTCGGCGGCAGAGCAACCGGGGCGACGCCTCCTTTTGGCGGGGCTTACCGGGTTCATCATCGGCCTGTGCGTAAATTTCAGGTTGCCGAACCTGTTTCTCGCGTCTGGATATTTGCTGTTCTTCGGCGCAGCGCCACTGATTTTCAGGAAAGCTTCGCCGGCCGCGCAGGGCGGCTTATTCTCCTTGATGTTTCTTTTGGGGATGACGCCGACATTGCTTGCCAATGCAATCAACGCCGGCAGCCCCTTCGCGACGACCTATGGAGGGGTTGACGTAGTACCTCCGGCTCTCAGCTTCCGCATCGTCTGGCAATACGTCGTGGACATGCAATTCGTCCTGATCCTGCTCGCCGGCGCGTCGTGCGCAGCGGTGTGGCGCGCCAATCGTGCGGGCGGCAAGCAGGTCGCAGCGATCACGGCTGGAAACCTTGTCGTGAACCTGGCTTTCTTCCTCAGTCACCCCATCTTCACGCCCTATTACACGATACCGGTTGCCATGCTCTCGCTGTGGAGCTTGCTGTTTGCGTCCGTGATCGAACTGCCGGAAGCGGTGGACGGCGGACTTGTCGGGCGGGCAGCCGGCGCATGATCATGTTAAGAACGCTTGAGTCGACGTGTTAAACGGGCGGACGGTTCAGCGATGATACCACCATCGATACGGATTGCTGTGCTGGTGCCATGCTTCAACGAGGAAGCCGCGGTTGCGACCGTCGTCGCCGACTTCCGCAAGGCGCTGCCCTCGGCCGACATCTTCGTTTATGACAACAACTCGTCGGATCGCACCGTCGCTGTGGCGCGCGAAGCCGGCGCGATCGTGCGTGGCGAGCGGCGTCAGGGCAAAGGCCATGTGGTTCGCCGCATGTTCGCCGACGTGGACGCGGATATCTATGTGCTCGTCGATGGCGATGCGACCTATGATGCCGCAAGCGCTCCACGCATGATCGATGCGCTGTTGTCCGAACGCCTGGACATGGTCGTTGGCTTGCGTGTCGATCAGGCCGTGGCTGCCTGGCGTCCAGGACACCGGACCGGAAACCGGATTCTGACCGGCTTCATTTCGTCGGTTTTTGGCCAGGCATTCAAGGATATCCTTTCAGGATACCGGATATTCTCCCGGCGGTTTGTCAAATCCTTTCCGGTACTGTCGGATGGATTCGAGATTGAAACCGAACTGACTGTGCACGCGCTTGAGTTGGCGCTTCCGGTTGCCGAGATTGATACACCCTATTATGCCCGTCCAGAGGGATCGGTCAGCAAGCTCAACACCTACCGCGACGGTTTCCGGATTCTCGGCACCATCCTCAGGCTCTACCGCTCGGAGAAGCCGCTGCGCTTTTTCACGGCAATCGGAGTCTTCCTGATCCTGGTTTCGATCGGGCTGGCGATCCCCATTCTCGTTACCTACCTCGAGGAGGGTGTCGTTCCCCGCCTGCCGACGGCGGTTCTGTCGATGGGGTTGATGATTCTCGCCATGCTCTCGGTGTCGTCGGGACTGGTCCTGGATACGGTGACACGCGGCCGCCGCGAGATGAAGCTATTGGCGTATCTGGCACAGTCGCCCGCCGAAGGAAATCGATGAGCGACCTCTCGCTGACGATATTGGCCGAAACCTCGAACGACGCCCAGGCGATCGAACGTCTGCACGATCGCACGTTCGGCCCCGGCCGTTTCGTGTTGAGCGCCTATCGCCTGCGTGAGCACGTCGATCATCTGCAAGACCTTTCGTTCACCGCCCGGATCGGAACGTTGCTCGTGGGTTCCGTACGCCTGTTACCGGTTGTGATCGGGCAGACCAGCGCACTGTTGCTGGGGCCGCTGACGGTCGAGCCGCCGTTCCGAGGACGGGGCATCGGTCGCGCGCTTCTCGAGCGCGCGCTCGGCGAGGCGAAAGCGAGGGGACACCGCCTGGTGCTGCTGGTTGGCGACGAAGCCTATTACAGCCGCGTCGGCTTCAAGGCTGTGCCGAAGGGCAGGGCAACCATGCCTGGCCCGGTCGACTACAGCCGCTTGCTGGTGGCCGAACTCGCCGACGGCGCGTTCGACAACGTTTCCGGGCCGATCCGGCCAGACTGGAGCTACGTGCGATAGAGCGCGATCCGCTTTCCGGCAAGATCATTGCTCCATCGAAGTTCTGCCAGCTTTCCCTACAGACCCCCTGCACCTCAAATCTTTTTCGAGATACCAAGGAAGAAGCCGCGGCGCGGCCCGAATTGCGGTGCGAATACGCCGATGCCACTTCCGCTCCTGATCTCATAGATGTTGTCGAACAGGTTGACGACGTCGAAACGTATTGTCATCGGCTTCGGATCGTTCGGCAGCAGGAATTCGCGCTTGATGCCGATATTGACCTGCGTGTACGCGGGCACGGTGCTGATATTGCCGTCCCCCATGCGCAGGCCGCTGCCGTAGATCATGTCGGTGCTCAGTTTGATTCCGCACCAGGATAGCCCGTTATCGCCAAATGCTTCGGCTGCGGTGGCAGGCCGGCCGCAGAACTGATAGATGGCGCCCGCCGAGGCGGTGACGAACTGGTTGTGATCGGTATAGATAAAGTGCGTCTGAAGGTACTGAAACAAGGTCAAACCGCCGAGGTCCGCAAGCGGCGTGGTGTTGTCGAACAGAAACTGGTTCGACACCGGATCGTTCGCTCTCTGTTGGGCCACGGCGAGGTTGGCATAGGCCTGAAGGTTGCCGCTGTTGAATTTCGCGTGGAATTCGATGCCCTCGTTGTATCCACGCGCGTAGTTGAAGGCGCTGAGCACCAGGGCCTGACCGAAAATCCCGTTGTCGATGAGGTCTTGCGCTATTTTGTAGTAGGCATCGACGCCAACATCGAGGACTGAGCAATCCTTTCCTGACGAAGCGCATCCGAATTTGATCTTTTGATCGACGCCGGCATCGAAATAATGCGAACGCTCGGGCAACACCGGATCGTTTGGCTGGCCGGCAGGCGGCGCACCCGTCGTGTTGTTGAAAAGGCTGATGTTGGCCGGGGCGGCTTCCACCAAAACCGGCGGCGTAAAGTAGCGCGCATAGCCCGCATGGAACGTGGTGTTCTCGAGGGGTTTGTAGGTAAAGCTCAACCGAGGGCTGAACTGGTTGGCGCTGACGAATTGATCCATCTGATCGAAGCGCAAGCCGGCGTTGATGGTAAACTGGTTGGTAACCTTCCACTCGTCCTGAACGTAGACGCCTGCCAGCCACCCGAGTTTGGAGACGTTGTCGGTGATGCTGATAGGGTTTCCGTTGTCGGAGCCGTCGCATATCACGCAGGGCTCGACCAGCGATGTGTTGCCGACGAACGCCTGCTCGCCGCTGACGGTAAAGCCGGCGCGGACCGTATGCGAGGAATTGACCTGATAGGCGCCGTCGCCCTGGATTCCGTTGGTATAGGAGACCCGGGCGATATTGGAGGCGATGCCGTTGATCAGGAGGTCGCCGAGCGGATCCGGCGTGAAGTGCAGATTGTTGTAACGGGTGAAGTAGGACAATTGCCCGTCGAAACCGTCAACCGACTTCTGCAGCGACAGCACGCCATAGTGAGTGGTCTCAACCTGGTTTTCATTGAGCAGCGCGGAATTGAAACTGGTGATGCCAAAAACGTTGGTGACCGGTGGATTTCCCATCACTCCGACCGGTTGTCCGGGATTATTGGGAATCTGAAAGTTGTTGATCGAAGTTCCTGTGATCAGACTGACCCTCGTGGTCGGGTCGACGAAGGCGGACAGATAGGCGAAGCCTCTTTCCTGCTGTGAGAAATCATGAATGGGATTGTACGCGGGCGTCGGAGGTTCAAGGCCCCATGTGGTCTGCAGATACCGGCCTGTGAAGTAATACTGAACGCCGGCAAAGCAATCCGGGGAGGCCGGCGCCGCCTTTACATAACCGGGCGTGGTCGTGGTGCTCGTGGGGCAATTGCCGCCGAACGTCCCGCCATACTCGATGCTGGGAGTGATGGTTCCATGAGTGCCACCGTACAGGCTGACGCTGCCGCTGTTGTTGAAAAGGTCGGTGCGGGTCTTGATGTCGACCAGACCGACGGTGCGCAGTCCATATTCGGCCGGCAGGGCGCCGGTGACCAGTGAAATGCTGCCGATAAAGCTGGTGTCGAAGATGCTGCCGAAGCCGGTAACGCCATCAGGCAAGAGCACCCCGTTGATCCGGAATTGGACGTTGGCGTGATCGTTGCGGACATGCAGCGAGCCGCTGGCCGCGGAATCCTGCGAGACCCCGGGAGCCTGCAGCAGCACTTGCTCAACCGACTGGTTGGTGCCCAGCGGCAGATCCTGGATGGTGTCGTGGCTGATCGTGTCGGAGGTCGTACCGATGGTCGTATAGATATTGCTGCGCGCCTGATCAAAGACATTGCCTTTCGCGGCGAGTTGCGCGCCTGGCGACTCTGGTGTCGGCGCGGCCGTCGATGGAGACACCGCCGGCCGGGCAGCCGTCCGCGGCCTCGGTTTCTGCTTCGGTGTGCCGGCCGTTTGCCGTGGTGCCTCGACCACGATATTAGGCAGCGCGGTGGTGCCGTTTCCGGTCGCCGCCGTTTGTGGGAGCGCGGTGCCGCCGAGGCCGAGCAGTAAACAGGCCGAGGTGGGGAAGAGAAGACTGCCTTTCGCAGAAAACGTCATGATCCCGTTCCTGAAAGGCGCCGCGGAATTGCCTGACTACGCTGGAAATTCCGAGCCGGCGCCCTGCCGTCGATGCGACGGACTGACTTCGACGTACTCCGGCGGGATCACCCACAAACGCCGTGGCCGATCCGCGCAGGTTCACTCGATCGATGTCAGGAGAGCGGGGGTGCACGCGGCTGAAAGGCGCCGCGGGCGGAGGTCAGACTGATGAAGGCAACATTGGTGGACAGCCACTCCGGCTTCACGACCTGTGGCAATGGCAGCGCCGGTGGCGTGGCGAGAAATGCCGTGTTCGCCAAAGCGAGGACAGCGCATATCGCGCAGGCGTCGCTCTGATGCTGGTCTGAATCGTGACCGGAAGCCGGCAGCAGCTGCGAGGCTGATTGAAGCGCGGGTGCAGCTTGGGCTGCAACTCCGTGGAAATGGCCGAACGAAAGCGCAAATTGAACCACAAGCGCCAGCAGCGCCAGGTATGCGCCCTGTCTTATGTTCGATCGGAACCACTTCATGCCGACAAACGCCTCACGCCGGAAGCAGGACATCCCGGATTGTCCGACGTTACATTATAACAAGCGCGTCGGTCTTGGTTGTGTCAACACCGGCGCGCCCGCTCCGAGAGCGAATTAGCGAGACCTGTGTGATTCCTGCAACGGCATGCCAACTTCTTTCGCAAGGCCTCGAGGACTCAACGGCCCTCGCGCAGCCAGGTGACGGCGAAAGCGCCGAGCAGCAGCAACAGGCCGATCAACCCGGCGAATATCGGCAATACGCCAACGCCCCGGACCACGCTCGCGTCGCGCATCTTGACTCCCATCCAGCCGTCGCCATGGAACACGCTGGACGCCCGTACGGCGACGATGCGCGGCAGGTCGATGCTTGAGCCATCCACGACGCGGCGCGCGTCGCCGCCGGTGGCACGGGTCAGCGGCATCAGGGTTTCGGTGGTCGAGGTGACTTCCGAAAACTCCTTCGGGTTGGTCGGACCGACATTGATGAGCGCTTTCAACGTACCGTCGGTAGCCTGCCACAGCCCGAGTTCATTGGCGGGCAGCGTCGCGGTCCACGTACCCGGTTCGCCGGCGCTCAGTTCGAGCTGGCGCGTTGCGCCGGTTGGCGACGTCACCGTTACCGGCGCAACGCTGTCGCCCATGGTCTGGCGCTGTACAACGAGGTCGTGGCCGCGCACCTGCAGATGCAAAGCCTCCTCGTCCAGATCGGGTTGTTTCATCAGCCAATGCGACATCCGCCGCAACAGATCGAGATGCGGTCCGCCGCCCTCATAACCGCGGGCCCACAACCAGATGTGGTCGGATAACAGCAGAGCGACGCGCCCTTCGCCAAATCTCGACAGCAGCAATAGCGGCTTGCCCTCAGCGCCAGTCAAAACCGGCGGGTTCGTCGCATTGCGCGTGTCCACCGTTCGGAAGAACCGGCTCCAGTGCGGCGGCTCCGTCCCCGATCCTTCAAGACCGCGCGTAACCGGGTGGCGTTTGCCGATATCGGTCAGTTCGGCGTAGTACGGCTTTTCGGTGACGCCGACCGGCTCCGCCGGCAGAACCGAATCCAGCGGCGTGCGCCAGATACTCGTCGAGGAAGCATAATCCGGCCCGGCAGAGACCAGCACCGCGCCGCCGCCGCGCACGTAGCGCGCAATGTTGTCGAAATAGGCGATCGGCAGCACGCCCTGGCGGGCGTAGCGATCGAAGATGATCAGCTGGAATTCGTTTATCTTTTGCTGGAACAGTTCACGGGTCGGAAACGCGATCAGCGACAATTCGTTGATCGGCGTCCCGTCCTGTTTCTCAGGCGGGCGCAAAATCGTAAAATGCACGAGATCGACGCTGGCGTCGGATTTCAGGAGGTTACGCCAGGTGCGTTCTCCCGAATGCGGCTCGCCCGACACCAGAAGGACGCGCAGTTTGTCGCGCACCCCGTCGATTGCGATGACCGCGCGATTGTTGACCAACGTCAACTCCTTGTCGAGCGGAGTTGCCTCGATCTCGATGATGTTGGAACCGGCATGCTTTATCTCGACATCGACGTTGACGGTCTGACCGCTGAGCACCGTGCGTTCGCCGATCACCTCGCCGTCGTAGCGCACCACGACCTTTGCGCGCTGTCCGCTGACGCCCTGGTCGTCGAGCCGGTAGGTGATGGTCTGGGTCTGCCCGACGATGCCGAAACGCGGGGCCGCGGAAATCGCGATGCGGCGGTCGCGCTCGTCCTTGCGGCCGGTTATCAGCGCATGCACCGGCGCCTGAAATCCGAGGGCTGACGAATTGGCGGGAATGTCGTGCACGCGTCCATCCGTAATGAGGAAGGCGCCGGCGACACGATCGGTCGGAACATCCGAAATCGCCGACGACAGCGCGCCGAATAATTTGGTGCCGTCGGTTTCCCCGTCGGCCTGGCCGGCCTCGACGACCCGCACTTCGAGCCCTGCTATCTTCTTGAGGCTATCGACCAGCGCCTCCTGGGCCTTGGCGGTTTCGCTGGCGCGGTCGCCGAAATTCTGGCTGGGGCTCTTGTCGATCACGACCGCGGCCACCGACGACAAGGGCTCGCGCTCCTCGCGGGTGAAAGACGGATTCGCCAGCGCCAACAGGATCAGCGCTATCGCCAATACGCGCAATCCAGCACCGCGCGCCCGGGAGATCAGCAGCAGGCCAGCGATCAGGATTGCGGCGGAAAGAGCGATCCACAGCAGAAGCGAGGGAACGAGCGGTGCGAACGCGATGCCGTAGTTCATGGCGCGCACCTGTCGGCGCGTTCATGCCGGGGGCGGTTTCGGGCATCCGCGTTCCCAATACCAGGCGTCCTGGCGTCGATAAATCCGGCCATGACAGCGTTGGTGTCGAACGTGCCTGTGATCACAACGTTCATCATTGTCCGAGCCGTTCAATTAGTGCCGGCGCATGCACCTGGTCGGCCTTGTAGTTGCCGGTGAGTGTATACATCACGATGTTGACGCCGGCGCGGAAGGCGAATTCCCGCTGCCGCGGCTCGCCCGGCGACAGCGGCAACATCGGCTGGCCGTCGGGGCGGATCGCCCAGGCCCCCGCGAGATCGTTGGACGTGATGATGATCGGTGAAACTCCGTCGCCGCCGCGGGCGGGATGTGAGGCTGCGTCCTCGTCATCCTCGCGCGGCAAGGTTTCGACCCAGGTTTGCCCGGTATCGTATCGGCCGGGAAAGTCGCGCAACAGATAGAATGTCTTGGTCAGGACGTGTTCGCGCGGCACCGGCTCGAGTTCGGGAATGTCAAGTGATGAAAGGATGTTGCGTAACGCCTGCATGCCGGGCGTCTGCGACGCTCCGTTCTCTCCCGGCGGCGCTTCAATCGCATCGCGCGTATCGAACAGCACGGTGCCGCCCTGCTTCATGTAGGCGTCGATGCGGTCGATGGCTTCCCGTGGTGGCTTCGCCGCACCCGGAACGACCGGCCAATAGATCAGCGGAAAGAACGCAAGCTCGTCGCGCGCGGGATCGACGCCGACGGGATCGCCGGCCTCCAGCGCCGTGCGTTGGGCGAGAAACAAGGTCAGCCCGGACATCCCCGCCCTGACGATGGAATCGACGTCGGCGTTGCCGGTCAGCACGTAGGCCAGGCGGGTTTGCGCGGTTGCCTTGACGGCGAAATCGTCGTTGCTGTCGGCGCGCGTCGGTGAGGGCGCTGTCACCGCAGGCAGTGCGAGTGCGACTGCCAGCACGGCAGCCGCCGCGCGCCGCCGCAGCAGTGCGGCAATTCCGCCGCCGAGCAGCGCAACGATCACCGCGTCGATCAAGAACAGCGCCATTGCCGAAGACAGCAGAATTCCGCGCAGGTCGCGCGGCTCGGAATTGGTGTAGCTTGCTCG
>Ga0210410_10004488_pt1 | contig 12229 bp, 10 predicted proteins | sample IncBWC4MmetaG_FD_161058 | JGI IMG/M metagenome (GOLD analysis project Ga0210410, IMG submission 161058) | Forest soil microbial communities from Barre Woods Harvard Forest LTER site, Petersham, Massachusetts, United States - Inc-BW-C-4-M | ecosystem: Environmental > Terrestrial > Soil >... | reverse complement strand
TTCTTTGAAGCCGCAGGAATCGAGATCAATCGCTGCTTGCGCGGAGGAGTGAAGGACGCGGCCTTGATCCGATGGCTTAACGACCGCTACGCCACACAGCGAGTTGCCGCACGCCAAATTGCATGACGACAACAGAGGAGCCTTGTGAAGAATCCGAATCCTGATCCCGTCCAGCACAAAGAAATTTCCATCTGGAATGCCGAAGATTGGCTCTACGAGGATTTTGAGCTGGGCAAGCGTGCACGCTCGATTCGCCGCACGATTTCCGAAGGCGAAAGCATGTTGTTCAATGCCATTGTCCTCGACATGCATCCCTACGTGGCCGACGATGTCTTTGCCAAAGAAGAAGGAGTCTTCGGAAAACGTCTGGTCGCGGGTGCTATGGTATTCAGTTTGGGACTCGGGCTGATGGCGCACAACAACATTCACACCTTCAGTTACGGATATGACAAGTTGCGCTTCATCAAACCGGTTTTCGTGGGCGACACGATTTACACCATTCGCACGCAACTTGAAAAATGGCCAAAGTACGCGGAAATGGGCATGGTGAAAGTTTCCTACGAAGTGTTCAAAGTGCCGGGAGAACTGGTTCTCTATTGCGAACACCTGCAGACCGTGAAGTATCGCGACCCTGCGAAGTTCAAGGACCACCTTCAGCGAAAATAGACAAGACCGTGATGACGCCAACAACCACGCTCGCCGACAGACTAAGAGGCTGCTACTCCGGAGCCGTCTATGACGTGCTGCGAGCAAAGGGCTATGTCCAGCAGACGCTCCCTCAATACATCCGACCGTTGAATTTACATCACAAACTCGCTGGCCCCATTTTCACCATCCAGGGCAAACGTGACGATTCTCTAGATGCCCACCATAGTCTGCTCAAGTGGTGTGAACTTTTGTCCAAGGCGCCGGCGAACACTGTGCTGGTCTGTCAGCCCAATGACCACACCCTTGCCCACATGGGAGAGTTGTCCTCGGAAACGCTGGTCTACAAGAAAGTGCTAGGCTATGTCGTGGATGGTGGCTGCCGGGATTCGGCATTCATCGAGACGCTGGGATTCCCGGTGTTCTGCAAGTATTTTACTCCGGTGGACGTGGTCGCCAAGTGGGCCGCGACCGTTTTTGCGGAGCCCATTCAGATCGGCGAAGTGACAATCCATACCGGTGACTATGTACTTGGGGATCGTGACGGAGTCGTCGTCATCCCGGCGGCAATCGCCTCGGATGTCGTGCAAGAGACCGAAGAAGTTCTGCGCAAAGAGAATCTCGTGCGCAAGGCGATTCTGCAGGGCGTTGATCCGGTTCAAGCTTACTTGCAGCACGGTAAATTCTGATGCAGAGCGAAGGCAAGTCACGGAAGTTGTTGCGAATTCATCGCGACGACAACGTGCTCATCGTGGTCTCACCGGTGAGGCCCGGGGACCGGGATTTAATCGATGGCCGTGAAATCGAATTCATGCAAAACGTTGCTATCGGACACAAGGTTGCGGCCCGCGACATCAAGGCCGGGGAAAAGGTGTACAAGTGTGGCGTACCGATTGGCTCCGCAAGGGAGATGATTCCGGCAGGCGCCCACATGCACCTGCATAACCTGAAGAGTGATTACATCGCTACTTACACCCTGGATAAAGATCATGTCTTCGTCAAATAATTCGCCCACACTGCAAGGCTTTCTTCGCTCGGATGGAAGAAAGGGAATCCGAAACTGTATCGTCGTCGCCTACCTCGTGGAATGCGCTCATCACGTGGCACGCGAGATCGTGGATTCTTTCAGAGGTCAACCCGTTCATCTGATCGGCTTTGGGGGCTGCTATCCAAATGCTTACGCCGACCGCATGATGAACAAGCTTTGTACGCATCCTAATGTTGGTGGTGCGTTGTTGCTCTCTCTGGGATGCGAGAGCTTCAATCGGCATCGGCTGGAGGAAAATATTGCGAAGACTGGACGGCCGGTCAGTACTGTAGTTATCCAGCACACCGGTGGGACAAGAAAATCCATAGAATCCGGAAAGACGTGGGTTGAGCAGGCATTGAAGCAAATTGCGGAAGTGCCGCGAACTCCACTGCGGGTGAATGAGCTCGTGGTGGGAACCGTGTGCGGCGGCTCTGATGCAACCAGTGGAATCTCCGCCAATCCGGCAGTTGGACGCGCCTTCGATATGCTGGTGAAGCAAGGCGCTGCCACGATCTTCGAAGAAACCGGTGAAATGATCGGATTGGAGGAGGTCATGTCGGCGCGAGCGGTCACGCCGGAGCTTGGCCACGAGTTGAAACAGTCAGTCGAAAAGGCGGCGTATTACTACAAGCAGATGGGCCACGCCAGTTTTGCTCCAGGAAACGCGGAGGGCGGGCTGACCACAATCGAAGAAAAGTCGATCGGAGCGTACTGCAAAAGCGGCGATGCGCCAATCTCCGGCCTGATTAAGCCGGGGGACGTTCCCCCAAAGGGTGGGTTGTATCTTTTGGACGTCGTGCCGGATGGCGAGCCACGCTTCGGATTTCCCAATATCAATGACAATGCAGAAATTGCGGAACTGATCGCCTGCGGTTCGCATGTGATTCTGTTCACCACCGGACGCGGCTCCGTGGTGGGCTCTGCGATTTCACCTGTAATTAAGATTTGCGCCAATCCTGAAACTTACGAGCGCATGCGCGATGACATGGACATTAACGCGGGGAAAATCCTGCGGTTGGAAGCCAGCGTGGACCAAGTCGGCGCGGAAATCTATGACAAGGTGATGGAGGTGGCCTCGGGAACCCAGAGTTGCTCCGAGAGCCTCGGTCACCAGGAGTTCGTGCTCACGTACAAGTCTTTTGAGCCTATAGGGCCGGCTTGCTTGCCTTCTTAGAAGACGATTATCAACAGATGACAGTTATTAACTTTGCTGAAACTCGAGCATTACAATCTCGGGATTCGATCCCAGCCGCAGCGGCGGTCCCCAGGTTCCGGCCCCACTCGAAGTGAAAACCAGCATCTTCCCGATCCGGCTCAAGCCATACACAAACTGCCGGTAAATCCGCCGCGCCATCCAACTCCAGGGTAAGAATTGACCAAGATGCGTATGCCCGGACAGTTGCAGGGAGACGCCGGCGGCTTCCGCGATCTCCGGATGGTCGGGCGCATGGGTCAACAAAATGCTCGCGCGGTCGCGATCCAAGCCGATGTCATGCAGCACAGTCGCAAGCTGCCCGTTTCGTGTCGCGTTCCGGTACGGAACGCCAATAATCTGCAAACCATCCACTTCCACCTTCTCATTACTGAGCACGCGCACTCCGGCCGCCGCGATGGCATTCAGATATTTGCTGTCGTCTCCAAATTGCTCATGATTTCCCGCGACGAAATACACACCCTGTGGCGCCACGAGCTCGTTCAATGGCTCCGCTGCTCGCCGCGCGTCGATGGCCGTCCCATCATACAAATCACCAGCAACAAAAACTGCATCTGGCTCTTCCCTTAAGATTTTCGCAACCAGGCGCCGCAGAAAACTGCCGTTTCGCACGTGCCCAAGGTGCACATCGCTGATCAGCGCCGCTCTTCGCCCACGCCACGCGGCCGGCAAGTTCGCGAGCCGCACGGTCGTTCGCGTGATCCGCGTCCAGCTTGCGTTGAAAACCCCGTAGAGTCCGGCCATTGCCGCAGCACCGAAGAGCAATTCCACGGTCCGATGGAAGTTCATGTTCAGCCCCGCCAGCCGCGCCACTCCGAAAATAATCCAGGAGGAAGCCGCGGCGAGAAAGAGGAAGCTCACCAGACCCATCCAAACCGCAGCAGTCCTGTAAAACGCGCGCAGAGCTGCATTTGTATAGCGAAAAGCAAGTAGTGAAGCGGCAACAAAGCTCACCGACAAAAACCCGAGAACGAGTTTGATCCAGAACGCGCCGGGGGGTTCGCTCCCTGCAGGCGAGAAGGCCCACGTCTCATAGAGGAGATAATGGGTCAAGAAAAGAACTGACTGAACGACTGCGATGAAACCGATTAAGCCTTTTTGTACGCGCATAGTGTATTTAGATTCCCCAACCCGCCATTCGGATTGTTGACATAACCTCTCGAAAATTCGCTTCCAGCTTAACCGCACGAAATGTAATTCACTCTAAACAGGCATAGTTCGCGTATAGAGCTGGCCGACCGCCTGGCCCAGGGCGCCGTTTGTGGCCGCGATGCCGGTCTTGCTGCGGTCCGGAGCAACCTGCGTACCCGCCAGGATCGTGCCGTAGAAAGCGAAATCTTCCGCAGCTACGGCCTTGGGCAAGACGCTGGCAAAATGTTCGACCAGATGAAACCGGAGATAGTCCTTCCAGAGGTCGAGGTCCTCACTGCCCACCAGGGCGGAAGTCCCGGTCACAGCCGACGGCTGCCAAACGATGAATTCCGAGTGCCCGGCAGCTCCAGCCGCTGAAAAGTAGGCGCCCCAGTCTATGCCGGGCGCCTTGACGGTAAAGTCGGCGCGTTTCCACGGATTGTTCTGCTTGAAGACGTCAGCGGCGTCGGCATCTGGGGCGTGAGCTTGCGCAATGCGGATTTCAAGCGACAATATACGCGCCGCTTTGGTCTCCGAGTCTGCGATATTTACAAGGTTCAGGATCGCCGCGATATGCGCCTGATACTGGGCGCGCAGCACGGCCATCTTAGGCGACGGGTCGAGGTAGTCGTCGCGATCGGGCATTCCCAGACCGCCCTGCAACAATGGAATACATCATGCTCCGAGTCTTCAAAACTCTGGTTGACCCACGCCCCGAAAATATGGTCAGCGTTGGCGGTGAGCCCGTCAACTTCAGTATTCAAGGTGGTGCCGAGGTAGGCAGATAACGACGGCTTGTTTGTGATCGCTGAGATCCTGGCCATTTCGTCGGCTAGTGGTGCCAGCCCCTTGGCCTCGATGCCATCTTCGTCCATGAAGCTGGCGTAGTAGTCGCCGACCTTCTGTACGATGCTGCCCCTGACAGGCTGGGCCGCGGCCGCGTCTTGAATGAGATCGCGTACGCGCTGGCTTGTTTTCTCGACCAAGAGTGCGCGTGTATCGTAACTCGACTGGCCGTCAGGTATCGCTGCCGTTTTAAGCCAGCCCCCATTCGCGTAACGGTAGAAGTCGTCGCCTGGCCTGACAGAACGATCTACGTCCTGAGCCTTTACATTTTGATCTACAGGTGCGGCGGCCGTACCTAGTGAAACCGCGAAGGCGAAGATAACGACCAGAGGTGTAGTGCGAAAAATAAGCATGGAGGCCTTTCTGGTTCATGAATGCGTTGAGGTATGACTACAAGAAAGTCCGCGCCGACGATCAACCTGAGACGATCACCGTGAGACCCGCGGGCGGCTCCCGGCAGCGCTTCCCTCGACAGCCCAAAGATGTTGTGCCGCGTAGGCCCGCCACGGCCGCCAGGACTCGGCACGGCTTAGGAGATTCGCAGGCGTCGATATCGCGCCGTCCATGGCAGCCAAGCTGCGGAGCAGTCCAATATCCGTCGCCGGAAATGCGTCCATCTCGCGGATCGCGCGCAGGGCGATGTACTGTGCGGTCCACTCGCCAATTCCACGAATCGTTCGCAGACGTGTCACCGTTTCCTCAATGCTGCCGAACGGACGGAACAGGTTCGGATCGGCCACTGCCGCCTCGGCCACAGCTCTCAACGCCATCAAACGCGCGCTCGGCATACCCAGTCCGATGGAGGCAGACGAGGCCAGCCGCTTCGCGGTCGGAAAAGCATGCGACAAACCAGGATGGATCAGGAAGGACTTCGGGACAGCGCGGCCATGAAGAGAAACGAGTTGACCCGCCAATCGGCGTGCGGCGACCACACTAATCTGTTGACCCAGGACAGCCCGTACTGCGATCTCAAAACCATCCCAACCGCCCGGAGCTCTCAACCCTGGGCGCTGCGCCACTAAAGGGGCGAGCACCGGATCGCCGGACAGATGGTCGCCGATCATCCCAATGTCAGCTCCAAGATCGAAAAGGCGCCGCACCCGGGCAACGATGGCAGGCAATAGCCGGACGTCCGAGAAGCGAATGCTGACGCTGAGGCTCAGTCGCTCGGGCAGGTGAGTCACCTCGATGGTTCCCATTGCCCCATCGACTTCGACCGTGCGCAGATAACGGTCGCCGTCGACAATTTCGACGCCCGCGACGGCGCGCCTGCGCAAGAAGTCGACCATGCCGTCCCAGTCATAGGGCGGACGGTAGCGCAGCCTAAGCGCAACATCCTTGCCTTCGTGCCTCGTGGTGGTTCTTCTGCGCAAAGCGCTCGGAGGCCGATGGAACAAGCCGCGAAATGTTTCGTTGAATCGCCGCACGCTACCGAATCCGGCCGCCATAGCTACGTCAGTCATCGACATCTGGGTTTCATGGATGAGTTGCTTGGCGAAAAGCACTCGCCGTGTCTGCGCGACGGAGATCGGTGAAGCCCCGAGATGCTGAAGGAATAAGCGTCGCAATTGACGTTCACCCAAGCCCAGGCGTTCAGCCAGTTTTTCAACCCTGCTCTCTTTGCCATCCAGGGCGCCGTCAGCGATAAGGGCCAACGCGCGAGAAACTGTATTCGACGTCCCACGCCACGAGGCCAGGTCCGGAGCATTTTCCGGCCGGCAACGAAGACAGGGGCGAAATCCGGCATCCTGCGCCGCCGCTGCCGAACCGAAGAAAATGCAATTCTCAAACTTGGCTGTGCCCGCCGCACAGATAGGACGACAGTAGATACCTGTCGATGTGACGCCGACGAACATCAAGCCGTCAAAGCGGGCGTCCCGGCTCCGCAATGCACGATAACAAGCTTCACGACTGGGCAATTCCATAACCTGATTCTCGCATCCACGCCGTCGGTAAACTAGCGGTTTTCGGACATGGTCGATTCCGGTTTCTTGGCAGGTTCCGTCCAGACTCTCGCTTAATCCTTGCGAAACAGCCGTCCTCGGCCAACACGAGGTGACACGAAAACAACAACCCACGAGTCAGGTCGGATTAAGGTCACTACCTGGCATCGCTTCGCGACCATTCGCTTCTTCCTCAAGCAGGAGGATTGAGCTATTTCAACGACTAGGAGTGTGCTGCCCGTGAGACCAGAAGAATGCGACCCGGGGCAGAATGGCAACTCTTTATAATAATGAGCGGAGCGTGTGGAAATGATCATGCGATTTGTCTTTAAACGGCCATGACAATGATTCTTGCAGGAGACATTGGGGGCACGAAATGCAATCTTGGGTTGTTCCTCGAGGAAGGCCCTGCCCTCCGTTCGGTTTTCCAGCGCCGTCTTGCGACCCGGAACTATGCGGGATTCGAAAATGTGATCGGAGACTTCCTCGAACAGGCGGCCCTATTTGGCGATGGCACAATGGGGCAGGCAATTGATGCCGCCGGTTTCGGCTTGGCCGGAGTCGTCGTAGATGGGTGTCTTCACGCAGAAAACTTGCGTTGGGTGCTGGATGTCCCGGCGTTGACGCGGAAGCTCAACCTGCAAAGCATAGTCTTGCTCAATGACCTTATCGCAACTGCGTTGAGTTTGGATAGACTTCCTTCGAGCGATTTCGTACTTCTGAATGAAGGAACTCCCGAACAAAATGCGACGCGGGCCGTGATCGCAGCGGGAACCGGCTTAGGAGAAGCCGTCCTTTTCTGGGATGGTCAACAATATCGAGCGGAGCGGTCGGAGGGAGGACAAGGAGATTTTGCGCCACGAAACGAGCGTGAAATCCAGCTTCTACGTCACTTGATGGGCCGATTGCCGCATGTTTCCTGTGAGGAGATCGTCTCCGGACGGGGCTTCCGCAGGATTCACGAATTCCTGAACCCTTCGGTGCACCACGTATCGTTCGACACCTCCGAAGGCAATGCGGCAAGTGAGATCACACAACGGGGGTTGGCTCGATCCTGCCAGGTTTGCGCGGAGACACTGGCGTTCTGGGCTGAACTATATGGTGCTATGGCTGGTAACTTTGTTTTGCAAACTCTGGCTCTTGGAGGCATCTATGTAGCAGGCGGCATCGCGGTAAAAATTTTGCCCAAGCTCAAGGATGGTACCTTTTTTCGGTCTTTTTGTGGCAAGGGCAAACTGGCGTCGGTGTTGGCGCGCATTCCAATATCGGTCGTCGTCAATGAGGACGCGCCAATGTGGGGGGCTGCCTATCAGGCCCTCATCAGGTATCAGTCCAGCCCTCACGCGAAGGGGAGGGAAATCACGGCGGTCCGGATTCGCTAGCTTTACTCTAGCGAAACCTTCGGATCAGCAAATTGTACCGGTCCGATCGATAGAGCCCGAGCACGTAAATTGCAGCTTTGCCTTTTGTCGAATAAATGACCTGGCGCATCCTCAGCAGTGGATGTCCGCGGGGAACTTGGAGATGGTGCGCCGTCGTAGAATCGGCGGCGGTGGCGTCCACTTCTTCATCAGCATAGGCTAGCTGGATTCCGTAATCGCGTTCCAACATGGAAAAGAGCGATCCCTTTCCCAGCGACGTGCGGGTCAGATCGGGGTATTCCACTGCCGAGAAATAGCAGGTTTCCAGGGCGAACGGCTCGTCGGCTCCCAGGCGGAGCCTTGAGACCCGGTTCAAGCGCGTGTTATCCACCAAAGCCAGGCGCGCGGCAACTTCCCGTTCGTTATCGACCACGTTGAACAATAGAACTTTTGTGCGAGCACTCAGATTTCTCCCTGCCATCAACTCGGTAAAGCCCATCAGCTTGTTAAAGTGAATTTTGGGCGGAGCCACAAAGGTTCCGGCGCCACGGCGGCGCTGCACCACTCCCTCTTGTTCGAGGGTAGTCAAGGCGTGGCGGGCGGTCATCAGACTGACCCCGTGAATCTTCGCCAATTCCCGTTCGGATTCGACAGCGTCGCCCGGCTGCAACTCCCCGCCTCCGATACGTTTCAGGATCACGGCTTGAATCTTCTTATATGCGGGCATTCCATTCTGGCGGCTGTTTAGCATGAATGATCCCCGAAGCAAACGGCTATCCTGCGTGGTACTCATGTGCTATAGAGCTAGTCCTCTTGCAGCCAAGAGTCTTTGCCCAATGGCAGCGGTCTCCGCGCGTCCGCAACGCTATAGAGCTGGTCAAGCTCTTGTTTAGGCTCCCACCTTAACCTTATCGCCGAGAATTGTAAAGAGTCTAGGCCAGAAAATTCCGGCATCACAAGCGTAAGCATATGATTATTAGGACATAACAATCCAGATTTTGGAATTCCTCACAAGTCCCGCGTTCCAGCCGGTCCTTAGACCAGGGCTACAAGGAAAGTTGGCTCCAATTGCTCTGCTATAGATCAATATAATCCGCCGCGATAAGAAAAATTGGACAGTTTGCATTTTTTTCTTGACGACCGTGCTCGAACTACTATATAGCATCCTTACTGGTTTTGCATTGGCTAAGTTGTGCAGTTATGTTCTGTGGGAAGCGTCTTCCAGGAGGTTCTGCAATGCGAAAGTTGATGAGCGTTGGGTTTGCTCTTCTGTTAATGATCGGACTCTTTGGCACGATGGAGTCCGCGTCGGGTCAGGAAGTAACGGCAGGCATCACCGGCACGGTGACAGATCCCACCGGAGCGCCAGTAAAGGATGCGCCCGTTACCGCTAAGGATACCGACCGGGGCACTCTGTGGACGGCGCACACTGATAGCTCAGGTATTTTCACCATCACGCGCCTTCCCGTGGGGAAGTACTCGGTATCGGTCGAGGTTGCCGGCTTTGAAAAAGCCGTGTACCCAACCTTCACCTTGACCCTCAACCAGACCGCGAGCTTGAACTTCCAATTGAAAGTTGGCTCGGTGTCGAGCACCGTCGAGGTTACAGGAGCAGCGCCGATCCTGCAGACCCAGACTACCGACGTGAGCACGCTGATCGATGCCAATACCAATGTAAGTTTGCCGCTCGCCTCTCGCAACTACTTGCAGTTGACCCTATTGGCGCCGGGCGTGACCAACGTTAATCCCGATGGCATGAGACAGCCCCAGAGCATGCTCGACTCCGGCCGTCCCTACATCAACGGAAACCGCGAGCAGGCCAATGAGTTTCTGCTCGACGGCCAACTCAACAGCGAAGACAAGAACAACGAAACCGCATACCAGCCGGGAGTGGACGCGATTCAGGAATTCAACCTGATCACCCAGAACGCATCGGCAGAATTCGGCAACTACCAGGGCGGAATCGTGAGCGCCACCATCAAGTCAGGCACCAACCGTTTTCATGGCGACATATTTGAGTTTCTGCGCAATGACAAGTTCGACGCCAACAACGCCGCCGCAGGATGGTCGCAGGGAGTAACCGCCGACCAAGGCCTCCTGGGCTTTAGCTCGAGTGGCGTGGCCAACAAACCGGAGCTACGCTACAACCAGTTCGGAGGCACGATTGGCGGGCCGATTATAAAGGACAAGCTGTTCTTTTTTGCCGACTACCAGGGGCAACGCTTTGTTACGGGAGGTCCCACCGGGGCGCAGTTGTTGACCGCGAGTGCCCGTGCCGGCAACTTCGGGCAGCTGTGCACCAATTTCGGTGGCGCCTTCAACGCTGGGGGTGTCTGCACGGGTGGAACCGGAACCACCCAACTTGTCTTTCCTAGCGGCCCGAATGCGGGGAAACCAATCCCTAACAACAATCTGGCTGCCGCAGGGATTCCGATCAGCCCGGTGGCCCAAAACATATTCAAGAACGCAGGATATCCCCTTCCGCAGGTTGACAGCCTTAACGGCAACAACGACTTCTTCACTAGTGGGCATGCCCTCAACAATAATCAGGGCGATCTCAAGATTGACTACAACATTTCGAGCAAAGACCATTTGTCCGGCCGCTATTCGCAGATGAACCTGCAGCAGATTCCTACCACTGGCCTGCCGTTTGCAGCCATCGGGGATGGAGGCCTCATTAAAGGCGGTTCGGGTGAGCCAGTAACCAACGTCGTTCTGGACTGGACTCACACCGTGAGTGCCCATCTGCTGAACGAAGCCAGGATCGGGTTCAACGCCGTCAAGTTCACGCAGAATTCGACGCCGACAACCGGACTGGGAAATATCAGCGATCAGCTCGGCATCACGGGCGCCAACAGCCAGTCGCCGGGATTGATCTACATCAATATCCCCGGAGTCGGCGTGGGCGCGAACGCCGGCATTGGACAGCAGAACATCGTCCAGATCTTTCACGACACGCAAATCCAGCTCGAAGACAATGTGATTCTTACCCGTGGCCGCCACACCATCAAAACCGGCTTTCTGTACGTCCGGGAGCGGCAGAACTACATCTACCCCGGCAACAATGGCGCGCTGGGCAGCCTGAACATCACCACCTTGACCGGTTCAGGCCTGGCGGATTTCTGGATGGGAAATGTGGGTGGCCAGTCTAACCGGGACACCGGAGGAGCCAGCACACTCGACCAGCTTCGCGGTAATGTCTGGGGTGCCTACGGACAAGACGACTGGCGGGTTACCAGCACACTCACCCTGAACCTTGGCTTGCGTTTTGAGGATCACACGCCACTTTCCGAGGTCCACAATCGGCTGGTGAACTTCGGGCTTGCCACAGGGACGATCTATACCCCAACCGGCATTGACGGCACCGCGAAGTTCGGCAATCCAGCCCTTTACAACAATTACCTGGGCATTGGCGACTGGCAACCGAGGGTAGGCTTTGCGTGGTCGCCGGCGTCCATGAATGGCAAGACAGTGATCCGCGGCGGCTTCGGAATCTCCACATTTACCGAGGGCGGCGGCGGCAACGAGGAACTCACCCAGAACCTGCCCTATGGAATTGTGCAGCAGTCTGCTGCCGCCGGAGTTGGAGCCATTACGCAAGGATTCGGGCCAGCCCCCAACTGCGCCACCGTTAACTTTGCCTGCTATGCCGGATTCCGAGTCCGAATCTATGACCAGAACTTCAAGCCCGCAATGATCAACCAGTGGAACCTGTCAATTCAGAGGCAGCTCACCAATTCGCTGACTTTCCAGATTGGATACGTTGGTCAGCACGCTGCGCACCTGCTGAATTTTCAGGATGAAGCGCAGTCCATACCTTTGAACGCGCAAGGGCAGATTGCCGGCCCTGGGCAACCGATTGTCAAGCTGCTTCCGGGGCCACTGCTCGGCGGTGGGACTCCCGGCTCGTTGTATCTGGCAGACAACCCCCAGTTCAACGCTGCAGGTTGTGGCACCACGATCACCACCAATCCGCCTTGCGGTCACGAGGCTCTGGCCGGAACCAACATGTCCAACTCTGACCAGAAATACAACTCATTGCAAGCCGTACTGCAAAAGC
>Ga0210410_10004487_pt1 | contig 12230 bp, 11 predicted proteins | sample IncBWC4MmetaG_FD_161058 | JGI IMG/M metagenome (GOLD analysis project Ga0210410, IMG submission 161058) | Forest soil microbial communities from Barre Woods Harvard Forest LTER site, Petersham, Massachusetts, United States - Inc-BW-C-4-M | ecosystem: Environmental > Terrestrial > Soil >... | reverse complement strand
AGCAGTCGTCGCGTTCGGCGCGGACCTCGTACTCCCAGCCCTCGACCAGAACGTCAGTCTGGAACAAGTTATCGATGCATCGAACGATCATGGCCGCGGTTTTTCCAGTCAGTCGAAGACGAATTCGAGCGGCATCAGGGTGAGCGTGACCCAGCAGATGATTCCCGCGCGGTCGGCGACGAAGTATGGCGTCATGGTGCTCCCGTCCCTTCGTTGTCGGACATCGTTTAGATAAGAGTCAACCGCGCCGTCACCATTAAATCCTTTGTTATGCGCGATGGACCGGTACTCTCGATGTTGTGAAGATGCTCCGAGCGCGGCGCACGATTGGGAAACGGATCCACTAGCATTTTCGCAATGCTCCACTATCAGATTGTTAAACGCGTCAATCTCGGTGTCGAGCAGGAAAAGGTCCAGCCGGCGAAGGTCGGTGCTGCTTTCGCAGATCGAGGCGGTCTGCGCACTGTCACAGCCTCGTAGAAAGTGATGGTGTAGTCGTGACAGGCCTTCTCTGCGTGGGCGGCGTCGATATGACTTAGTCGGGTTGCCGCCCAACGACCGCGTGCAGAGGCTAGGCCGGAGATGCGGGCTGAGAGCGAGACGGCAACCAAGCCCCCCGTATCATGAACATGAACCCGTAACCTTGGCCGGCTATCGCGCGAGGTTGGCCGAGTCGCGAGGGCGCACATGCACTGGCGATAATTCGTGCTGTCCGCCCGGCGGCACGGCTTCGGACTCGAACCTTAACCAGGGCTGATGCTTGGCGCGCCATTTCGGGCCTGGACCACGCATGTAGTGCGGCTCAGGCCGGTAGGAGTCGCGCACGTCCCTGATCAGGTCGTGAACAAGGCTGGCGAAGTCGGAAGTTGACTCCGCCGTTTTGCGGGCAAAACCTGCCAACGTGTTTGCGCCCATGATTCTCATCGATGAACTCCTCGGATCGTCTTGCGGCCCGACACATCGGCGGTTACACCCCAAGGCTAATCGAAGAGAGATGGACCAGGCCATTGCACGGAAGGTTGATCCGTGCGTACATTTGGCTGAGAAGGGCATACTTAGGTTTAGGACCGGTCACCTTGACCGCCTTGCGACTGATGGGAACGCCGCACCTCGTTTCGGCGGCCGTACTCCCGGTGCAGCAGTTCAACGAGCGCACTTTCCGAAAAACACCAGGGCTTCGAGGTATCTGGCCCCACGGCGCGGCGGCTGTTTTGGAAACGCTTTCCAACCCCGATCGAGTCAAATCACCTCATTGTTGAATGCAAATGCACGAGCGTGTGCGGGCCTCTGATTTTTGAAATTCAATTTAATGGTATCGGCGGATTGCCAATCCTACATTAGCCTCATTCCCAACACCGATGTCACTGCTTGAGGTTTTTATGGAGAAAGCGTGCATCGCACCGCCCACCACGGCGAAGCCTGGCGCGTTGCAATCGCTAACGCGAGGCATCGCGTCACCACGTCATGACGTTGGAAAACCAGAATGTTGAAAATACCGAAGACCGCAACGCTCCCGCACAGCCGCCGAGATTTCCTCGGCTTGGCCATTCAGGGCTCAGCAGTCGCGGCAGCGGTCACCTTGCCGGGCATTTCGGCCGCGCAGACAAAAGGACAAACCAGCATGCAAACAGCCACGTCGGAACAACGCTACAAGCCCCCGGTCCACTTCGGCCTGGGCGGCGTGCCGCTTGGTAATGAGTTCGCGGTCATCACGGAAAAGGACGCCTACGCTACGCTCGAGGCGGCGTGGAGCGCGGGTGTCCGCTACTACGACACCTCGCCCTGGTATGGCCTCGGCCTGTGCGAGCGCCGGTTCGGCAACTTCCTCCACAGCAAAAATCGTAGCGATTATGTCCTTTCGTCCAAGGTAGGGAAGCTGCTTAGGGCGTCTCGGCAGAATAACGCCAAGGAGTATTTTCCCTTCACGCCGTCTCCGAACAACCTCATCTTCGACTACACGGCGGACGGTGTGAAGCGCTCGATTGAGGACAGTTTGCAACGGCTCGGCCTTGATGCGCTCGATATGGTCTTCGTGCACGACCTCTCGCCCGACAATCCCTATCTAACGTCGCCATGGGAGGAGCAATTCGAGATTGCGCGCAAGGGTGCCTTCCCTGCTCTCACGCGGATGCGGGAGGAAGGAACCATCAAGGGCTGGGGCCTCGGCGTGAACAGGCCGGAACCGATCATGAAGCTGCTGGACGTTGCAGACCCAGATGTTTGCCTGCTCGCTTCCCAATATTCGCTGATCGACCACAAGAACGCGCTCGACCATGTTTTCCCGGCCGCGCGCGCCAAGGGCATTTCGTTCGTGGTCGGTTCGTCGCTCAACGCCGGCTTCATCAGCGGCAGTCAGCGGTACAATTACGGCAAGGACAACTACAAGATCCCGCAGCCGATCATCAAAAAGCGCGAACAGCTGCGCGAGGTAGCGGAGCGCCACGGCGTCGATCTCCGGACGGCGGCGCTGCAATTTTTCCGCAACGCCGGATATCGCCTCGGCCGTGGTTGTCGGCGCCAGCAGCGAGCAGCAGATTGTTGCTGACTATAGCTCCATGCAGGTCAAAGTCCCCGCAGAGTTCTGGGCGGAGTTGAAGGAGCGCAAGCTCATCGAACAGGATGCGCCTGTTCCCGCCTGAAGGCGCTCGACGGGCTCGTACAACGGGAGCTCCGGCGAAAAAAACGTCGGGGTTTTGCACTTAGCTGAAATCAGCCGCTGGGGAACGACCGCTTTGCCCCGCCAAAAGCGGTCATTCTCCGAGTCACCGTTTAACGCGAAACAGACATCGGGTCTGATGAGTATTCAACGCGAGGGCGAAAAATTACACCATCAGTCAATCAATCTCTATCTTCAGGTTCGTTCACGTCCCAACACGAAGCGCGGATCGCTGCTTGCGAAGATAGGCAATCACCGACAGGGCCGTAATCCGACCGGTCTTCGGATTCTCGGACGGAATATTTTCGATCGACATCGCGAAGCTCGCAGAATCCGACTCCACCTCGATACGATGGGTATTGCGCGTCAATGCAGGATCTGCCCAGATTTCAAGTCTGGTCCGATCCGGGCCGATTCCGGCGAGCGAGAGCGCGACAGCGACATTGAGGTTAGCCGGGAATCCCCTGGCAGCTTCGCGTGCCGTGCCGTCGAAGATCTTCAGCGGTTCGGTGATGTCTCCAATGTTGATATTGTTCTCGACAATGTAGGGGGCGCCGGCCAGACCCTTGATCGGTTTGCGCGTCATCATGCGCACCGAATGGATCGTCCCTTCTGCGGCGGCCGCCACGGCATCGAGGCCGATCAAGGCTCCCGTCGGTACCACGATCTGACCGCCACTCTGTTTCGCAATCTGAATGAGGTCGTTGTGTTCCAGAAGCGCCCCCGCGCTCAGTACAATTGCCGTTTTTCCTTTGCTGACAAACGGAAGGACAATTGACTTCAGCAATGCGCTTGGTGCGCATTCGATGACTACGTCGGCTACCCCGGAAAGGCTTTCGATGGGCAAAATAGCAGGCGCCCTGGACAATGTCGCGAGGAAGTCTCGATGCTTCCCGGGCTCCTGCACCGAGATCGCAACCAGCACCAACCCGTCTAAGCCGCGATCCAGCGCTTCGACGACCCTCCGCCCGATCGCTCCAAGGCCGACCACCGCGACGCGCATCTCGCCTTCAACGATCATTGCCGGAGTTGCCATCGATTCAACTTTCGATCACGCGTTCAACATGGACGCGGCGGCAATCCATCTCGTATTCGAGATCGACCACCGGCGGGCGGCTGAAATGCCAAGTCAGACCATTGCGAAACACACCGCGTTTTCCAAGCTCGCTTTCCAGCAACGAATACACGTCTTGCACCGTATAGAGCTGCACTGCCGTCGTCCGGCTCCAGTCGCCGGAGAGCGCACTCATGCGGCGTTCCATTTCGTGCAGTACCCACTTGGCCTTTTCCAGCATGCCGGACGAGCTGGTATCGCCGAGCCGGACGATATGATCGCGGTAGTTCGCCTTGCCTTCGACGGACTCGCCGCTGCCGGCGACCACGAACGACGTCGGCGCATTTGGCGCGACAGCCGTGAACGAGAAAGCGTGAAAGCCCGGCTCGGATGGCGGATCGAGCTTCGGACAGACGTTGCTGCGAGCCACAGGATTGACACCCTCCTTCATCACGCCCCACTCGATCAGCGTCTTGATATAGATCTCGTTGAAGGCCTTGAAGCCGTCTTCGGTGAACGGCGCCGGGGAACGCAGCTCGGAGGCGGCAAAGGACGTCAGCGGCCGGCCCGTTTTCTTGATGATGTCGGCGATCTTCTCAAAACCCTGCTTCAGTGGCACCACTCTGGAGAAGCGCACGCGCTCGAGGGTGAAACCAGGCAGCGCGCTGACGCCGCAGGAATACTGGCTGACACCGGGCATGAAACGATAGCCACTGTTGCTTGCTTCGACGGTCGGGATCATGATTGCCTCCTTTGGAAATGAAAATTATTCGCCGCAACGACGATAGTCAGTCTGCGAGGACGCCGAGATAGGCGTCGCGAATGATCGGATCGGCCAGCAATTCAGGACCGAGGCCGGTGCGCACGATGTGGCCCATATCCATGATGTAGGCGGAATGGCAGAGATCGAGAGCGGTGGTGACATCCTGCTCCACCAGCAAGATCGACATGCCTTCAGCGTTCAGCGTCAGCAACGCCGCGACCAATTGTTCCACCAACAACGGTGACAGGCCGAGCGACAATTCGTCGATCATCAGCAGTCGCGGGGCGCCCATCAGCCCCCGGCCGATAGCGCACATCTGCTGCTCACCGCCGGACAGCGTTGCGGCGGCCTGGTCGCGGCGCTCCAACAATTTCGGAAACGTCGTGTAGACCCGCTCCATACCGCGTGCGACTTCAGCACGGCTGGCCTTGCGCGAATAGGCGCCCATCAGCAAATTGTCCTCGATGCTCATAGCGCCGAATAGCCGCCGGCCTTCGGGTACGTGGACGATGCCATGGGCGAGAATCTGCGCGGGAGTCTTACCTGTCAGATCCGCGCCTTCGGAGAAGTAATGGCCATCCTGCACCGGGATCAGTCCGGACAACGCCCGCAATAGCGTGGTCTTGCCGGCGCCGTTGGAGCCGATCAGCGCAGTGATCTCGCCACGGCGCACCGCCATGTCGATGCCCCACAGCACCTGGATCTCGCCGTAGCCGGCGCGCAGACCTTGCAGTTCGAGGATCAGGGGATCAGCCACGGGCAGCATTCCGTTGTGCATATTGCTGGCCGAGATAAGCATCGACCACGGCCGGATTTTTGATGACGTCGCGCGGCTGGCCGTCGGCGATCAGCTTACCGTTGTGCAGCACGGCGATACGGGTGCAAACGTTGAGCACCACCTTCATCAGATGCTCGATCATCACGATGGTGATGCCGCTGGCGGCAAGCTGATGGATCAGTTTTGTGGCGCGCTCCACCTCGGCGCTGTTGAGGCCGGCATTGACCTCGTCGAGAAACAACAGCTTCGGTTTCATCGCCAGCGCCTTCGCCAGTTCCAGCCGCTTGCGCATCGCCAGCGTCAGCGTCGCCGCCGACTGGTTGGCCTGCGCATCGAGGCCGACGAAGGCAAGATGCGCGCGGGCTTGCTCGCGCGCAGATCTGAGGCTTTCGCCGGGCTGCGAGAACAAACCGGCCGCTGCGACATTGTCGAGCGCGGTGAATTCGGCAAACGGCTGCACGATCTGGAAGGTGCGCGAAAGGCCGAGTCGCGCCGCCTGATAGGTCTTCACCCGGGTGATGTCCTTGCCGTCGAACGTTACAACCCCCGAGCTCGCCGGTGTCACGCCGCAGATGGTGTTGACCAGCGTGGTCTTGCCGGCGCCGTTCGGCCCAATCAGGCCGAGCACTTCGCCCTTGTTGACGGATATCGTGACGTCGCGCAGCGCCTGCAGGCCGCTGAAGTGGCGCGAGACGTTGCTGAGGTGGAGGATCTCAGACATGTTTCGCCTTTCGCCAGAACATGCCGGGGCGCAGCGAGATCAGGCCATGGGGCAGGAACAGTAGCAGCATGATGATCAGCAAGCCGAGCACGCCGGTATGAATCTGGATGTAATTGCGCCAGACCACCTCCTCCAGGCCGAGGTATACGAAAGCGCCGCAGACCACACCCAACGGCGACCCCAGCCCGCCCATCAGGGCCATCACGATCGGCTTCACCGAATATAGGATGTCGAACACGTCGGACGGGTCGATGTAATGCACCCACGCCGCATAGATCCCGCCGGCGGCGCCGACGAAACATGCCGACAGGCCGAAGGCCACGCTCTTGTAGAGCGTGGAATTCAGGCCGACCATATTGGACGCCGTCTCGTTCTGCCGGATGCAGTTCAGGCCGAAACCGAGCTTCGAGGCCGAGACGATCATCACCACGACCGCCGTGATCAGCAGCAGGCCCCACATCGCATAGAAGAAGAACGTCGCGTCGGCGAGAATGCCGGAGCCTGATGCCAGCGGAATGTTCATCCCCATCCCGCCGCCGGTCAGATCCGTGGCGTTGTTGACCAGTTCGCGAAATACCTCGACCAGCGAGAGACTGGCGATCGCGAAGTAGTGCCCCCGTAGCCGCAGCAGCACTATGCCAAGCGTCGCGGCGAGCAGGAAGCAGATCACCAGCGAGCCGACCACCGCGACACTCAGTGGCACACCTTTGTTGAGCAGAATGGCGGTGGCATAGGCGCCGAATCCGAAGAATGCCGCGGTGGCAAAAGACGGATAGCCGGCAAAGCCGCCGACGATATTCCACGACAGCGCGAAGATCGCATACATGCAGGCGATGGTGCCGATTCGCAACGCATAGGCGCCGCCGAACAGCGGCAGCGATGCCACGCAGGCGATCAGGACCAGCAGCGCCAGATTGACCCGGGTCATTCAAAACCCTTTCGGCCAAGCAGGCCCTGCGGGCGCACGACCAGGAAGACGATCAATAGCACGAAGGACAGCGTGGTGGCATGCGCAGGTCCGATCAGGGTCGAGCCGATGCCTTCCACCAGCGCCAGCAACAGGCCGCCAGCCAGCGCGCCGGACACGCTGCCGAGGCCACCGAGCACGCAGACCACAAAGGCCTTGCCGAGATAGGCCGACGACGTCAGCGGCGAGATCGGGAAGATCAACGCCATCAGCACGCCCGCGCAGCCGGCCAGTGCCGCGCCGAGACCGAACGCAATGGCGTAGATCGATTTGACATCGACGCCCATCAGCACGGCGGCATCGCGATCGAGCCGTACCGCGACAATGGCCCGGCCGACTTTCGAGCGCCGCAGCAACAGATAAAGCAGACCGGTCAAGGCCAGCGCGGATGCGGTGGCGATCAGACGATCGACCGGCACCACCACGTCGAACAGCGAGATCGAGCCGGTCGGCGGGCTCAGCGTCAGCTTCCGGTAATCGGCTTTGAAGTAATAAATCATCGCGTTGTTGAGGATCAGGTCGAGCCCGAAGGTCAGCGTCAGGGTCACCAGCACCGGCGCGCTGATAACGCGGTTGAGCAACAGCCGCTGCAGCAGATAGCCGAACGCGAAAAACAGCGGCGCAGCGATCGCCAGCGCATACCACGGCGAGATCCCGAGCCATTGATAGGCGCCCCAGGCCAGATAAGCGCCGAGCACGATGAAGGACCCGTGAATCAGGTTGATGACGTTGAGCACGCCCCAAACCAGCGAGAAGCCGATCGCGATGCAGGCATAGAGACAACCCAGCACCAACGCATTGATCAGAACCTGGACCGCCAGCATCTCGATTCCTTGCCGAGCGCGATGATCAATTCACGCCGGGCTTGAATTCACCCTGCTTGATGGCATCCGGGAACAGCACGACTGGCTTGGCGTTCTGAATCTGGAAAACCGGCGGCTCCAGCGAATTGATCTGGCCGTTGGCGCCGAACTTGACCGGCCCGAAGAACGTTACGACGTCCATCTTGGCCAGTTCGTCGCGGACCTTTTCACGATCCAGCGAGCCGGCCTTTTCAATCGCCAGTTGAAACAGCGCGCCGCAAAGGGCAGCTGATGCCTGGCCGTAATCCGGATCGCTGTTGTACCTGGCGCGGAACAGTTTCACGAAATTCGAGGTCTGGCCGAAGATATCCTCGCCGGCATATTGCTCAGCTGGATGCCACCATGCCGCGCTGCTGATGTTTTCGGCGCTCCGCCCCGCGGCATCGATGAATTCCTGATACGCGGGTCCCGCGATCATCGTCACCACGGCCGCCTTCATCTGCTGGTCGACCATCTGCTTGCGGATCAACAGCAGATCGTTGGTGTAGCCGGTGACGAATATCCACTGCGGGGCCAGCGATTTGATCTGCGACAGCGAGGCCGAGTGATCGAGTGTGTTGATGGCGTATTTCTCAAAATATGTGACTTCGATGCCGTTGGCCTTGGCGGACTTCTCCATCTCCTGGGCAATCGCCAGCGGGAAGAGATCGTTACGCGCCAGAATCGCCACCTTCTTCACGTCGGGCGCCTTCGCCTTGATGATCCGGGTCAGCGGCGTGGTCAACGTGTCGTTCGGCGTAAAGGTGCCGAACAGATACTTATAGCCTTGGTCGTAGACTTGGGAGGACGACGCGGTCGCGGCCAGCGTCGGCACCTTGTATTTCTCCGAAATGGTGCTGGCCGCCTTGGCGGCGCCGGAGCCGAATGCCCCAAACAGGAAATTGACGTTGTCCTGCGTAATCATCTGCTCGGTGGTCTGCACCGCGCGCGGCGTGTTGGACTGATAATCGGCATAGACGATCTCGACCTTGTATTTTTTGCCGCCGATCGTGATTCCGCCCGTCTTGTTGGCTTGCTCGGCCCACAAATCATAGCCCTGCTGCTGCTTGACCGCCTCGGGGGCCAAAGGCCCGGTGATCGGCAGCGGCGCGCCGAAGCGAATGACATCGTCCCCCGAAGCAGCCGAAGCGGAAATGCCGCCGCCGGCAACCGCAAGCAAAAGTGGAATTGATACGCGGGCGAAGCAAGCGAGCCGAGACTGAACCATCCATCTTCTCCATCAACGACTTGAGCCAGGCGGGACCGAGCATGGCAAATCCAGAGTTCGAATAAAAGCATTGAAATTAGACGCATCCGGCCTCAAAATTAGAACGGTTCGCCGGCGCGTGCCGTATCCTTGGGCAACTGCGTCGACCTTGGGAAGGTGCGAATGATTGAATCGACTGCCATCAGATATTTTCGGGAAGTCACGGAATCCGGCTCGATCAAACAGGCTGCCGCAGCTTTGCGGATCGCACCGAGCGCGATCAGCCGGCAGGTGCAAGGGCTCGAACAGGATCTGTCGGTCAAGTTGTTTGAACGCACTGCACGGGGCATGGTTCTGACCGACGCCGGACACGTGCTCTATCGCTATGCAATCGATAACCGAAACCAGCTGGATGGGTTACGCAAGAAGGTCGAGGAGTTCGACTCGTTGCGCCGCGGCCAGGTAAAGATAGCTACTGTTGAGGGATTGCTGGCCAGCTTTCTTTCGGATTTTGTTGTCGATCTCGCCGGAGAATATCCGGGTATCTCCATTGCGCTGACCGTGGTCGGTTCACGAGACGTCGCTGAGCTTGTGGGGCACAACGACGTCGACCTCGGCTTCGTTTTTGGACGGGCGCCGCGGCGCGATTTGATTGAACTCGCCCGTATGAGACAATCGCTATGCCTGATCGTTGCGCCGAACCATCCGTTGGCGACGAAAAGCAGTTGCACCGTAAAGGACCTGGCGGGCCTGCGCGTTGTGGTCCCCGATCCTTCATTCGGCATTCGGCAGGAAATCGATCGGGCCTGCGCGCAGGCGCAGGTTCGCCTGGAGATTTGCAACGAAACCAATTCCCTCGCCTTCGCGCAAACGCTCGCCGCGCGTACCGACTTGGCTACGTTTTTGCCAAGGGATACCGCGATGCCTGCGTTGATTGCTGGCACGCTCGTGGCAGTCCCGCTGAGGGAAAATCGCCTGGAAGCAACGCAGGTTACGTTGGTACGACTTGCTTCGCGGAACGCCTCGCCCTCCAGTCACTTGGTCGCCGAAATGATGGTGATAAGGATGAAGGAACGGAGGGAATGATAATTGTTTCATGTAAAAGCGGCAGGCAATTAGAAACCCCAGCAGAGAGATTTAACGCCTGTGTTGCGTCGACCGGTTGAGCCGGCAACCCTAAGCGGTCATTGTGCCCAATGCAGATCGCAGTCGCGGCCATCGCGGGTCTGTTCACTGTTCGGGCCGACTGTAGGTTCGCCGCTGACGCTCTCGTTCAACGAGGACTGCGCGTACGGTTCGGCGCGAACTTCATCGGTGCCGCCAACACGATTTACGGAGTGATGCTTGTCTTATGGGTCATCTGCATGCGGCAAGGCGCTGTCGGTACGTTGCAGCGAATGAAGCTGCGGCGCCGCTCGCAAGCCAAATCGGTCGAAGCGAATACGGCGTCACAGCGTGACGCGACGGCCCTCTTCGGCGGCCCAATAGCCGGCGTAGTTGATTTTGGTCGTCTCAAAGGCCAGCGCGAGACCGGAGAGCGGCTGCCGGCCGGTCGCGGCGCATTCCATGAAATCCTGGATCTCCTGCAAATAGCCGCGCGTCCACTCCTCCTCGAGGCAGACGTATTGCCACCCGGTCTTCCGATCGACCTTTTCGGTGATATAGACGCTCGCGAGCTTCTCCTCGCTCGTTTGATAGCTCATCATATGCGTGTTGGGTGTAACATTCGCGAACAGCGAGCCGCCGCTCGTATGCGTTTCGATCAGGTTGCGCACGCCGCCCATGATCATGTCGCCGGAAAACACAGTCGCCTTGGTGCCATCGGAGAACGTCACGGTAAGCGTGCCCCAATCCTCGACGTCAATTGGATCAGCCTTGATGAAGGCTCGCTCGTCCGGTCGAAGGCACGCCGAGACATTGCCGACGTCACAGATCACGCTCGCAACGCTGATCGCCTCGCCGCGTGCTTTCGCCTCGACCTGCTTGAGATAGAGCACCGCCGAAAGCGGGTGGCATCCCATCCGGATCAGAGAGCCGCCGCCAGTCATCGCCCATTGTGCGGCGTGCGCCGCGTGCGAGCCGCTGTGGCTCTCTTCCCCCTTCATGAACAGGATCTTGTCTTTGGTGGCCTTTAGGATCTCCGCGGTCTTGGTCACCGCAGGCGCGTAAATCCAGTCTTCGGCATACATGAAGAGCCCGCCGGTCTTCTTGATCGCCGCGCAGGTCCTTTCCATTTCTTCGAGCACGCGCTCGTACATCAGGGCTTTCGGCACGTGCTTGCCGATTGGGGCCTTGTCGTCTTCTCGCCCAAAATAGCCCGCGAACGGCTTTTCGCAGATGGCATGCTTGCCAGCCTTCATCGCGTCGACGATCATTGAGCTGTGCAAATTGGGCGGCGTGCAGATGTCGACAACGTCCAACTCGCCGTCAGCGATCAAGTCGCGAAAGCTGCGGTAGATCCTCGGTATCTGGTGCCGATGGGCAAATTCGACAACATGGTCACCCCGCGCCGCGGCTGCCTTGACTTCGACATCGACGCCGTAGACACGCCGGTAAGCATGCATGTGCAGCTCCGAAACGAAGCCGCACCCGACCAGACCGATCCTGATTTTCGCCATTGCGGATGCCTCCGAGTCGCCGTTGGTGAACACCCTTTATAGCAAATCGGTCCCGGTTCACGAGGCAGCGCCAGCGGCCGCAATGTTGCTCAGCGCCAAACGGGCGCCGGTTAAAAGTGTTCCGCCACCAGTAGGAGTGCATCTTCGGACTTGGCTATCGCTCCCGCCTCCCGTGGCTCGCGCACGTCAAATGAAAGGTTCCAGGGCAGAAGCCGGCAGCCCGGATAAGCGCTACGAAATCAGCCTCGGGCGCGATGAAATCAGTCCCGGATGTTGCTACGCTCATCCTGGCAACGTTGACCGGAGCGGCGGATGCTGTCGCACCCACCGCTCCGCACTGCATCGTCATTGTTGAAGACTCCAACGCAGGGCAAGGTTCCAGATCAAGACTGCGAGGCAGGCCATGGTGAAACCGTTTCCGTCGAAGACCCACATCGGCAACCACATGCTGCATCCCGAAACGCTCATGCTGAACTACGGCTACGATCCGCAACTGTCGGAAGGAGCCGTCAAACCACCGATCTTTCTGACCTCGACCTTCGTCTTCAGGACCGCCGAGGACGGACAGGACTTCTTCGATTTCGTCTCGGGTCGGCGCGAGCCTCCGGAGGGGATGGGTGCGGG
>Ga0210410_10004486_pt1 | contig 12231 bp, 10 predicted proteins | sample IncBWC4MmetaG_FD_161058 | JGI IMG/M metagenome (GOLD analysis project Ga0210410, IMG submission 161058) | Forest soil microbial communities from Barre Woods Harvard Forest LTER site, Petersham, Massachusetts, United States - Inc-BW-C-4-M | ecosystem: Environmental > Terrestrial > Soil >... | reverse complement strand
AGGAAATTGCGGCGGTCGCGCTGTTTCTTGCTTCAGACGATTCGAGCTTCGTGAATGGGGTGGAGTTGTCTGTCGACGGCGGCTTCTCGGCCATCTGAATTCGCGCCGGATCGCCGGAAGTGGCTGACCGTCCGGCCGCGCGGAAGTCGTTCACGGCAGGACGTCTACGCGTCAATTCAGGAATTCGAACCGATGACGCGCATCGCTTGGGGTGGCGGTCCGAAGATCTCGCGAAGGTCGCCATGCAGCGAAACGAATAACCCAGCGCCGTTGAAGGCCGGGGAATCTCAATGTCAACACGGATCGGAGAAGTATTATGAGCTATGCGATTGTAGGATTCGGTAAGATAGGCCAGGCCCTCGCCCACGCCTTCGCCCGTAAGAACATCAAGGTGGCCGTCGCGAGCCGCCGCCCGCCCGAGGCGTTGGCGCCGCAGGCTCGGGCGATTGGACCCACGGTCGTCGCCAAGTCGCTGCGGGATGCGCTCGAGGCCGACACAATCATCTTGGCGGTCCCGTTCGGGGAACATCGCGAGGTTGCGAAGGCCCTGCCGAGCTGGAAAGGCAAGACGGTCATCGACGCGATGAACGCGTTGGTTCCCCTTGAGGAGCTGGACGGTCTCCCGTCCTCCGCCTTCGTCGCGAAGGCGTTCACCGGCGCCAAGTTCGTGAAAGGTTTCAATCACCTGGTTGCGGCCACCCTGGCTGCCGATCCGATCGTCGAGGGGGGCCATCGGGTCGTCTTTCTGTCGAGCGACGACGAGGACGCAACCGCTCCCGTGGCGGATTTGGCCAAACAACTCGGGTTCGCACCCGTCTAGCTGGGAAAACTCAACGAGGGTGGCGCGCTGGTGCACGCACGCGGCCGCACTTGGGGCCAGCTCATCTTCCAGGATTTGTTCAAGAAGGAGCAGTAATCGATCTACGATCGTGTGATCGACGCCGAGAACTGGTCGAGCGCGCTAACTTCTTCGAGCAGCGCGCGACCGAATATTTGAAGGCCACAAAGTCGCGAAGGTTGGGGTGGGCCTGACGGCGTATGGGCGCCGTTCGAAGAGCGGGGAGACGCCCGACAGAGCGGCAGTTCTGCGGGTCGCTTAGAATCTATCGACTGCTATCGATGGCCTGGGATTCGCTCGAGTGTCCTCTGCTATCCGATACTACTCCACGGTACTCCCCTTCACTCCCACTCGATCGTCCCCGGCGGTTTTGACGTCACGTCGTACACCACCCGGTTGACGCCCTTGACCTCGTTGATGATCCGCGTCGCGGTCTCGCCCAGGAATTTCATGTCGAAGGCATAAAAATCCGCGGTCATGCCGTCGGTCGAGGTCACCGCGCGCAGGCCGACGACATATTCGTAGGTCCGTCCGTCGCCCATCACGCCGACGGTTTTGACCGGGAGCAGCACCGCAAAGGCCTGCCAGATCTTGTCGTACAGGCCGGCTTTCCGGATCTGGTCGATATAGACGGCGTCGGCATTGCGCAGGATGTCGAGTTTTTCGCCCGTGATCTCGCCGGGGCAGCGGATCGCGAGGCCCGGGCCGGGGAACGGATGGCGGCCGACAAAGATTTCGGGCAGGCCGAGTTCGCGCCCCAACACGCGGACCTCGTCCTTGAACAGTTCGCGCAAGGGTTCGACCAGCTTCATGTTCATGCGCGCCGGCAGGCCGCCGACATTGTGGTGCGACTTGATCGTGACCGACGGGCCGCCGGTGAACGACACGCTTTCGATCACGTCGGGATAGAGCGTGCCCTGCGCCAGAAAATCGGCGCCGCCGATCTTCTTCGCTTCTACATCGAACACGTCGATGAACAGGCGGCCGATGGTCTTGCGCTTCTGTTCGGGGTCGGTGACCCCGGCAAGCTCGCCAAGGAAAAGTTTTGACGCATCAACGTGAACCAGCGGGATGTTGTAGTGGTGGCGGAACAGGTCGACCACCGTCTTGGCCTCGTCGAGCCGCAGCATGCCGTGATCGACGAACACGCAAGTGAGCTGGTCGCCGATCGCCTCGTGGATCAGCACCGCGGCGACGGCGGAATCGACGCCGCCGGACAGGCCGCAGATCACCCTGCCCTTGCCCACCTGGGCGCGGATTTTCTCGATCGCCTCCTCGCGGAAGGCGCGCATGGTCCAGTCGCCGGTGAGGCCGGCGACCTTGCGGACGAAATTGCGGATCAGTTTGGCGCCGTCGGGCGTGTGCACCACTTCGGGGTGGAACATCAGCCCGTAATATTTGCGCGTTTCGTCCTGGATCACTGCGAACGGCGCGTTCGGCGACACGCCTGCGACGACAAAGCCGGGCGGCATTTTGGTGATGCGGTCGCCGTGGCTCATCCAGACCGGATGGCGCTCGCCCATGCCCCAGGTAGCGTCGAACAGATGGCTCGCCGCTTTCACTTCGACATCGGCGCGGCCGAATTCCCTGTGGTGGCCGCCCTCGACCTCGCCGCCGAGTTGCGCCGCCATGGTCATCTGGCCGTAGCAGATGCCGAGCACGGGCACGCCGGAATCGAAGATCGCCTGCGGCGCGCGCGGCGAGCCCTCCTCGTGCACCGATTCCGGGCCGCCGGAGAGGATCACCGCCTTCGGCTTCATCTGAAGAAACGCCGCTTCCGCCTTCTGGAACGGCACGATTTCGGAATAGACGCCCTCCTCCCGCACCCTTCGCGCGATCAGTTGCGTCACCTGGCTGCCGAAATCGACGATCAGAATCTTGTCATGCGCCGAGGCCACGGAGGGCGTCGGCTCGCGGGCTGGCTGTTGGGCTGTCATGGGTAGGAAGTAAACGACGGGCAGCGGCCTCGCAACCCCAAGAACCCGGCCCATCAGCCGTCATTGCGAGCGTAGCGAAGCAATCCACGCTTTTTTTGCGCCGAGAAATGGATTGCTTCGTCGCAAACGCTCCTCGCAAAGACGACTTTCGCTGCCGGGGATGGGGTCGAAACCCTTCCAGAGCCGTCATGGCCGGGCCTGTCCCGGCCATCCACGTCTTAAAATGGGCGACGAAAGCAAGACGTGGATGGCCGGGACATCCCGATCAAGTCGAGGACAGGCGCCCGGGCATGACGAGTTTGGGGCTTCAGCCCGTCCGACGCAGCACCGACACAAAAAACCCGTCCGTCCCGGTGCGGCGCGGGGTCATCAACAGCCCTTCCGGGGATTGCAGCGTGGCGGCGGCGAAATCTTCCGCCTTGTCCCACAGCACCGTCACGGTCTGCGACGGCGGCACCACTGAAAATTCCGGATGGCGGGCGACGAAGCTGCGGATCTGCTCGCCGTTTTCCGGCGGCAGCACCGAGCAGGTGATATAGGCGATCCGCCCGCCCGGCTTTGTCAGGGCGGCGGCGCGGTCCAGCACCGTGACCTGGTCCTTCAGCCGCACCTCGAGCGCGCCCGGGCGCATCCGCCACTTGGCATCGGGATTACGCCGCCAGGTGCCGGTTCCCGTGCAGGGCGCATCGATCAGGACGAGGTCGGCGGAGGCGTGGATGTCGCTTAAGGTATCGTTCGGGCCCTTCGGCGTGCGCACGTCGCAATTGTGGACGCCGGCTCGCGACAGCCGCTCATAGATCGGCGCCAGCTGCCGCTTGTCGTGGTCGGTCGCGATCAGCCGGCCCTTGCCGGCCATCATGGCGGCGAGCGCGAGGGTCTTGCCGCCGGCGCCGGCGCAGAGATCGATCACCTGCTCGCCGGGTTTTGCCGCCGATAACAAGGCCGCCAGCTGCGAACCTTCATCCTGCACTTCAATGGCGCCCTTGATGAAATCCTCCTCGGCAAGGATGCCGGGACTGCGGGCGTCGGCGCCGAGTTCGATGCGCAGGCCGATCGGCGACCAGGGCGTTGGCGTTGTCCCGAGATGCGCGGTCGATCCCAAGGCCTTCTCGCGTTTGGCTTTCAGCGTGTTGACGCGCAGGTCGAGCGGCGCCCGGCTCGCCATCGCGGTGGCTTCCGCGACGCGGTCGTCGCCGAACACCTGCGCAAGGTAGCCGTCGAGCCATTCCGGGTAATCGCCGGCGACATGCGCGGGCGCATCCTTCAGGGATCGCGACGTTAGCGCGGCGCGCTCGCCGTCCGTCAGCGGCTCCGGCGCAAAGCGGCCGCCGTCACACAGCGCGGCGATGGCGTCGACATCCATCCCCCGCTCGAGCTTCAGCATGCCCAGCGCCCGCACCCGCGGCGTGTCGGCGTCCATGATCCAGGCGCTCGAGGCGCGGCGGCGCAGCACGTCCCAGATCAGGCCGGAGATCGCGGCGCGGTCGCCCGAACCGGCATAGCGGTGCGCGGTGCCCCACTCCTTCAGCGCCTTCGCTGCCGGGATGCGTTGCGCGTCGATGGTTTCGATCAGTTCGATGGCCGCGGACAGCCGGGCTGCGGGAGTCATTCAAAACTTTCAGTTCGAGAACGGATGGCGCGCTCAGATCAGCAGCAGGATCTTGAGCGCGAAGTAGAGCCACATCGCAAGCAGCACCAGCACGCCGGCGAACCATGCCAGCGAGCGTCGTCCGAGATCGTTGGAGGTGACAAAAATCCCGGCATGCACGAATCGCGTGACCACGAACACCCACGACATCAGCACGATGAACAGATCGGCATGGCGCAGCGGAAGCGCCAGCGCGATCAGGATGTAAAACAGCAGCGGCAGTTCGAACTGGTTTTTGAAGCAATTGCCGATCTGGGTGGCGCGGACCGGCCAGTTCGGCTGTCCCAGCGCGATATCCCTGATCTTGGTCTCGCCGCCGACCAGTGCCCCCCGGCGCGCGCCGGCCATCCACAACAGCAGCCCGAAGGTGAGACCGATCAGCACGAAGACAGGCAGCAAAACCATTTGAACTGACATTGGTATTTCCCCCGGGCCTGAGTGTGAGCCCCCCGCTATAGCGAGCACGGTTCGGCCTGACAATGAATCCCGGCCGGCGGCGTTGAACCACAATCCGGACTCCAGTGACTACCTTGCAGTAGTTCCAGCGATTTCCGTCTCAAACCCGTTTTAGCGCTCCGCGAGATGCTGCCATGAACCTGATGTCCCCGATGCTGATGGGTGTGGCCCATGCCGCAGCACTTCCCGGCGATTCCGTGGCCTCATTGCTCAAAACGGTCGCCGACAGCACCGGCCTGTTCGCCGACGACAGCCCGGACGGCTGGCTCGGCCTGCTGACATCAGCCGTCGCCGGCCTCGCCGCCGCCCTCGCCGTCGCAATTTCGCTGACTGTCTATTTCCGGAGCGGGTACCGGAGCGTCCGGGATATCGTCAGGCACGGCCTTGCCGCCGCCGCAGTGTTCGGGCTGCTCGCCTTCGTGGCCTACGACATGCGGCATGCCACGCTGGCCTATCTCGGCATGAATCCCTCAAAACCCGCGGTCGAGTTCGAAATCCGCCTGCCGAAAACCGCGGCGTCCGCCATGGCCGACAGCCAGGTCGAACTGCATACCGACCAGAACCAGACGCTCGCCCAGGTGCAAGGCGCGCTACCGTCGGCCGACGACGGCCTCAGCGTGCTCAGGGGTTCGGTGCCACTCGATTTCCGCACCCGCGACCGCGTCATGATCTTGGATCTGCCGGGTCAGGCCCAGATCGAGTTCAAGCTGCGGCTGGCGGCAGACCCAAGTCGCTCCGATCAGTTCGGACCGTGGCATCTGGCCGATCGGATCTCCTCGCCGAAAACAGGCGAAGCGATCCGCACCGGGCCCCATGACGCCTTCGCGATCCGCTATCGCGTGCTCTGAGCCGGCAACAAACAGGTGCGGTCATACCCCGCCACCGGGTCTCGCCCTTGGCGAGCCCGATGACAGGCTCCAGCGGGGTATCCAGTACGCCGCGCCCTATCGATCAATCGCAACGGCTCTGGGACACTGGATCGCCCGCTTTCGCGGGCGATGACAGTTGTGCCTGCTGACGTTTTGCGATCGTCACCATTCTGATGCCGGCCGAATATATGATCGGGCCGGGAGGACCGTCGCATGCCCGAATTTCGCCTGAGCCAGATTTCCGACACCCATCTTGCCCGCCGTCTGTCGAAGCTGACGCACAACTTCGATCGGGTGCGCGACCATATCGACGCCACGCGGCCCGATCTCGTCGTCAACAGCGGCGACCTCGCCTTCGACGGCCCGACCAATCGCGACGATCTCGACTATGCCAAAACCCTGCACGACGCGCTTCCCGTGGCCTGCCGTTTTCTGCCCGGCAATCATGACATCGGCGACAACCCGACCCAGGTCGGTCCGCCGCCGCCTCAACCGGTGACGGAACCGAGCCAGCAGGCGTACCGCGCGATCTTCGGGCCGGACCGCTGGCGTTTTGACGCCGCCGGTTGGTGTTTCATCGGCCTGAATTCGCTGGTCATGAACACCGGGCTTGCGAGCGAAGCCGAGCAATTCGACTGGCTGGCGTCGCAACTCGGCAACGTCAATGGCAAGCCGGTCGCGCTGTTCCTGCACAAGCCGCTCTATCTGAATTGCCCCGACGATCCGGAACTGGCGGCTTCCGCGATCCGCTACGTTCCGATGCCGGCGCGGAGCCGCCTGATAGAAATGCTGGGCGCGGTCGATCTGCGGCTGGTCGCCAGCGGCCACGTCCACCAGCGCCGGGATTTTACTTATGGCCGCCTCAGGCACATCTGGGCGCCGTCCGCCGGCTTCGTCATTTCCGATGCGAAGCAGGAAGTGATCGGCATCAAGGAAGCCGGACTGGTGGAATACCGCTTCCAGCCCGACAGCTTCGAGGTTCGTCACGTCCGGGCGCCGGGCCAGATCGATGTCGATCTGGATTCGCTGTTCGGCACGGCCTCGAAGGACTAGGGCCCGGCCGCGGAGTCGGCGGTGGTCATCGCCCGCAGCGACTGCAGCGACGTGGATTTCCACGAGAACGCCCAGGCGAGGCCATAAAATCCGAGGGCCAGCAGATAGAGGAAGGCAAATCCGAAATACATCGAATTGTATTCCATCACGCCGCCGAACAGGGCGCCCATCAGATTGTAGGCGAACGCCGTGGAGATGTTGATCCTGGCCTCGCCGATCAGGCTGGAGAAGATGATCCCGGCAAAGAACAGCGGAATGGTCAGCACGAAGCAGCTCACCGCCAGTTGCACCAGCGGTGGCCCGGCCATCCATTGGCCGTGACTGGTCGCCAGCCCGTATCCGACCAGCAGGCTGACGAACAATCCCAGATAGGCCGGCCCCGCCAGCCGGCGCGTGGTCCGCGTCACGATCAGGTTGGCCAGGAACGCCATCACCAGCACCAGCATGATGGCGGCCGCGATGACGAACCAGGTTCCTCCAAGATGCAACCCGAGTTCGGTGATGGCCTTGGTCTCCACCAGCATGAAGCCCGAGCCGAGAAAGAAGAAGGGCACGTAGCTGCGGTCGATCGGATCGGAAAAGCCGATGGTCTTGCGCACGAAGTAATAGCTGAGCAGCAGCACCATTCCGAGCGCGATCATATAGGTAACGGGAAAGCTGCGCTCGACCATGTAGAAGAACGGCCAGTCGTCGGTCGGAACCGACGATTCCGGATAGGGCTGCGAGAAATAGTTCGAGACATCGGTGAAGCCGAACGAGGCGAAGGTGGTCGCGTCCGGCATGGTGACGGGGGCGCCCTTTCGGACCACGAAGGCGGTGGTCTTCACGTAATCATAACCTACCCGCACGGCGAGCGGCTTGCCGGCGCCAGGCAATTCGCTCAGGATCTTCGACAGCTTGAACCCCAGCGCTTCGTTGACCAGCGTGAACGAGATCGAGAGCACACCGTTCGGCTTGAGCAGCTTGAAGGCTTCGGCGATTCCTTCGCGCGTATAGACATAGGAATCCACGCGCAGGTTGGATGCATGGCTCAACGCGGTGTGCGAATCCAGCACGCCATAGACGATCAGGTCATATTGCTGGTTCGCCGTGCGGAAGAAGTTCCGCGCATCGTTGATCGACAGGTTGACGCGAGGGTCGTCGTAGGGATGCTCGGGATGATACTTTTCGCCGAGAAACGCGATCGCCGGATCGATTTCAATGGCGTCGACATGGGCCGCGCCCATCCGCAAAGCGGTCGCCACATCATTGCCGCTGCCGGAGCCGACGATGGCTACGCGCTCCGGCGCCTTCTTGAAGTTATAGGGAAACTCGTAATAGGCGCGAACATAGCGGTCGGCATCGGACTCCTGCGCGCGCTTGTTGTCCGCGAAATTATAGACCTTCTGATAGTAGCTGCCGCCCGACAGGATCTGCATCAGCCCGTCGGCCTTGGCGGTTCGTTCCAGCAACTGGTACGGCGAATAGATCCGCTGCGTCTCGGGTTGCACGGGCCAGGCCAGGATGGCCAGCAGCACGCAAAAGCTGCCGATCCCCACCGAAAGGAATTCGTCGCGCGAGAGCACGAACAGCAGCATGATGCCGCCCATCACCGCGAACCAGATCACCGGCGGCGTCCAGTACAGGCTCATCACGAACAACGCGATGACCCCGAGAATGCTGCCGCCCAGATTGAGGCTGTAGGCGTTGAGCGAATTCGAGCTGTGCAGCAACTTGCCGCACAACTGCCCGACCGGATAGCAAATGCATGCGCAGATGATGAAGCTCGCCCCGAGCAGGAAGTAGACCGGCACGTCGAACGTGCTCAGCCAGCCGATCGAGAAGATCAGATAGGCCGAGCCGGTATCGTAGCGCAACAGCGTGATGACGCCCACGAACAGCGCCAGCATCGGCAACACCAGCGCCGGCGCACAGGGCTGCCGCTCGGAGACGGCGTAACCCGCGCCGAGGCCGAGGAAGCAGGCCAGCATGGTGAAATTCTTGTAGAAGGAATAGACCGGAAATACCGAAGCGAGCCAGCGGATCAGCACCAGTTCCAGCAGCAGGCTGAGCATCGTCACCAGCACGATCATTCGGATCTTCGTCGTGGTGCTCAACGTCGCATAATCGGCTTCGAAGCTGGCGCCCATCAGCCGGACCTGGCTTTCCAGCGGCTCGTCGAACCAGCCCCAGCGGAACAGGACGCCCACCGCGACCAGCCCCAGCACGATCCGCAGTAGGCCGATCGCCGGTTCCGGCGTCGTGGTGCTTTCGGGCTGGAACAGGCCGTAAACCCCGATCGCCGCATAGACCAGCAGCAGGCCGCTCAGCGATATGCAGAAGATGCGAACGAGGCTGCGATTGGGATTGTGAGCGGAATTCATCTTGGACCGTGCCGGGAGCGTTTCGTGTGGCGCGCTCCCGCATCAGCCCATCGTGAAGCCCACGAATTGCTCGTGACCGGAATTCCACGGAGGGTCGAGCGTGCGTCGAAAGCAACCTAGGCAGGTTTGCTTAAGAGGCTGTTACCGCATCGCGCGACGATGCGGCTGCCGCGGTTTGACGTTGATGACAGATTAACGCCGGCAGGCAGGTTGTATGGGCTTAGCCATGAAACCCCGATCGCTCCACCCGGAAGCTCGCGCCGGCGGTCCGGCGAGAGCGTGACTCTGAGGCGGCTGAACGCCCGCTATTGTGCTTTCGCAGAATAAAGTGCCGTCCAATCAATAGTCGGGGTAATAGGCCGGGCCGCCATAATAAGCATAGGCATCCACAGGCACCACTACGACCGCGGCCGGCCCGATGGGCCTGCCGACGATCACCGGCGCGAGGCCGGCCGGCCCGGGCCCGTAGTAATCACGACGGAAATAGTAGCCCGGCCGGGGCGTGGCCCTGACGCCGTAGCCGCCGGTCAGGTAGTTGGAATTCGGATATTGCTGGCCCATCGCGGCTGGTTCCTGAGTGGCTTCCTGAGCCATCGCCGGACCGGCCAGCATCGCCGCGGCGATCAGTCCGGCGCATACGATCTTCGATTTGGTCATCGGCGTTCTCCATCTGAATATGGAAGCCAACGACACCCGCAAAAGGACGTTCCCGATTCCCGTTCAAGGAAGCGTGAGCTGTGAACTGCGGTTGCGATCGCAAGTCCGGTGAGTACGTGAACCGGTCTTCGAGGACCGCGGCGGTTCAGGCCTTGTCCGGCCCGACCCGCACCAGCTGCTTGCCGAAATTGGCGCCCTTCAACAATCCCATGAAGGCGCCGGGCGCGCTGTCCAGTCCCTCGGTGACGAATTCGCGATGCTTGACCTTGCCCTCGCGCACCCATTGCGACATGTCGCGCAGGAAGTCGGCATGACGCGCGGCGAAATCGCTGACGATGAAGCCGCGGATGGTCAGGCGTTTGGTCAATACCGCGCGCATCATCGAGGAGGCCCATTTCGGCACCGATGCTTCGGTGTCGTTGTATTGCGCGATAAGGCCGCAGACCGGCACGCGCGCGAACGCGTTGAGCTGCGGGAATACCGCCTCGAATACCGCGCCGCCGACATTCTCGAAATAGACGTCGATGCCTTTCGGGCAGGCCGCCTTCAGTTTGGCCGCCAGATCGGGATCGCGGTGGTCGAGGCAGTCGTCGAAACCGAGTTCTTTTTTCACGTAGTCGCATTTGTCTTTTCCGCCGGCGATGCCGACGGCGCGCGCGCCCTTGATTTTCGCGATCTGTCCGACCGCCGAGCCGACCGCGCCGGATGCCGCCGCAACCACCACGGTCTCACCCGGCTGCGGCTTCCCGATATCGAGCAGCCCGGTGTACGCCGTCATGCCGGGCATGCCGAGCACGCCCACTGCCGTCGAGACCGGCCCGAGCTTCGGATCGATCCTGGCCAGTCCCTTGCCATCCGACAGCGCATGGGTCTGCCAGCCGGCGCGCGACAGCACGATGTCGCCTTTGGCAAAAGAAGGATTGTGCGACGCGATCACCTCGCTCACGGTGCCGCCCTCCATGACGCCGCCGATCGGCACCGGCGTCGCATAGGACGGGCCGTCGCTCATGCGTCCGCGCATATAGGGATCGAGCGACAGCCAGATGGTGCGCAGCAGGACCTGACCCTCGCCCGGCACCGGTATCGGGTGATCCTCAAGGCGAAAATCCGATGCCTTGGGCTCGCCTACCGGGCGGGAGACCAGAACGACGCGCTTTGCAGATTGCGACATGGTTGTTTTTCCTCCGATTTTTTTGCTTTTCGTCATTGCGAGGAGCCAACGGGTCGCAATGACGGTTTTTAGATTAAGCCGTAATCTTCGCCAGTGCCGCGTCGAAGGCGGCGGCGGCGCTCGGCAGATCCTTGAAGGCGCGCATATGCCGCGTCTCCTGCGCATCCTTTTCCGAGACGCCCGGCCGGACTTCGGAAAACGTCTTGCCGCCCTCGATCATCTCGGCTGGCGCGCTGACATGAAATTCATGGTCCTCGATCGGCGCGTCCTTCAACAACCAGACCCCCAGGGTCACGATGCCGTTGCCGCGCCGGTAGGAGATATAGCGGTCGACCGCCACCGTGCCGTCGCGCTGGTGTCCGCCGAGCTTGGCGTAACCCTTGGCATCCAGAAGCCTGTGCGATCGAAATCCCTTCACGCCGGCCGAGTTTGCCTTCGCGGTCTCCTCGGACAGATCGTATTTCTCGGCCATCTCCTTGCCGACCGCGGCGAGCTGCCCTGACACTTCGTGCTCGAATTCCTTCAGCTCGGTGCGCGGTTTGGACGCCTTGCGGGGCTTCGCGGCATCGCGCCTTTCCATCTCGGCCTTGCATTGCGCGATGACGTCGGCGACGGATTTCCGCTCCGCATTGACAAGCAGATTCTTCAGATCCTGATCCGAGAGCGCGGCAATCCTGTCGTCCGACCAATCAACCATAATGACCAACTTCTTTTCTGAACTATGTTGAAATGAAACGCTTGGAACCGCGGCACAATCGCGAGCGCGCATCCCGGTGCGGCGCGGCAATCCCTCAGCTGACAATACCGCGTTTCGCCAGCCTTGTGGCGGTCAATTTGGGCTTCGGGATCGGTCCTGGGGAACTAGACCCCGCCGGGGTAGTTCGGGCTCTCGCGCGTGATGGTGACGTCGTGGACGTGGCTTTCGCGCAGGCCCGCGCCAGTAATGCGCACGAATTGCGCCTTCTCGTGGAACTCGGCCAGGTTTCTGGCACCGACATATCCCATCGCCGCGCGCAGGCCGCCCGCGAGCTGATGCATGACGTTGCCGACCGGGCCCTTGTAGGGAACCTGACCCTCGATCCCCTCCGGCACCAGCTTCAGCGTGTCCTTGATGTCCTGCTGGAAGTAGCGGTCGGCGGAACCGCGCGCCATTGCCCCTACCGAGCCCATACCGCGATAGGCCTTGTAGGAGCGGCCCTGCCACAGGAACACTTCGCCGGGAGTCTCGTCGGTGCCGGC